>WNGP01001594.1_pt1 | contig 19849 bp, 23 predicted proteins | sample 5407671 | NCBI WGS metagenome assembly WNGP01 (sample SAMN13153381, study PRJNA577476) | soil metagenome | isolation source: 40 cm soil or saprolite under Garry oak tree replicate 2 | place: USA:California | collected 2016-06-15 | reverse complement strand
TCCGCGGCCACGACGGCCACAACGGCAAATGGGCGCTGCAGATTCGAAAGCGTGCCTCCTTCCAAAAGCGCTGTGCCTCCCACGAAGCAGACGAGGCAAACCAAAGTGAGCTTCGTATCGATTTGATGCATGCTGGCAAACTCGAGCTAAAGCAGAAGATAGCAGCAGGCGAATAAAGCAAAGTCAGCGCACGCTGGACAGGTACAACGTTTGCGCAGAATTTGCGGACCCAATGCGCGCGGATCCAGTTTTTGCAGTCGTTGTAACGATTGCGTCGAGTTTGGCCCTACTCGGGTGCCACGAACGCGGGGCAGTATCGCGGGTCGATCCCAATGGTCCGGTTGAGGTTGTGATTCCCGAGCATGGCGCTTACACCGGCGCGTTCATGGATTTCGGCGATGAGGAAGATGACGTGACGCTGGAAATGATCGAGGATTTCGAGACGATGGTGGGCAAACATCAGGCCATCGTCGCTTCCTCGAGCTATTGGGGCGAGCAAAGTTTCCCGACGGACAATTTAAATGTCATTTGGCGACACGGTTCGTTGCCTCTCGTTTTCTGGTCGCCTTGGGACAAACCCTATGAAGAAGATCGCGGGCCGGGCAAGTTTAATTTGAACGAGATCATTGCCGGGACGTGGGACGGCTACATCGACAAGTGGGCCGACGCGGCCCGAGGTTTTGGCCATCCATTAATCGTTGTCTTCGGCGTTGAAATGAATGGGACGTGGTTCCCATGGTCAGGAGCTTATTACGGCGGCGCCGAATGGGACAAAGAGCGCAATAATTGGAAAGGCCCGGAAACATTCCGCACTGCCTACCGTCATGTGGTCGATCGCGTTCGTGCGCGTGGAGCGTCGAATATTAAGTGGATGTTTCACACCAACAATTATCCCTATCCGTATGAGACTTGGAACTGCGCTCCTGCTTACTATCCCGGTTCCGATTACGTCGATTGGCTAGGGCTCAGCGTTTATGGGCAGCAATATAAGGACGAGCCAAATCCAGACATTCCTTCGCTGGTAGATTGGCCGTATGAGGAAATGTGCAGGCTTGATCCAAAGAAGCCGATCATGATCGCGGAATGGGCGACCGGCGAATTTCCACATTCGACAGAGGGCGGCGGCCTCGGAAAAGCTGATTGGATTAAACTCAAGCTGTTTCGGACGCGTTATCCGCGCATCAAAGCGGCGGTTTACTGGCACGAGCGCTGGCAAAATCCAGACCAGTCTTACAGCAATCTGCGCGTTAATTCTTCGGTCGAATCATTAAATGCATATCGGGAAGGCGTCGCGAATCCGGATTGGCTGGGCAATTTGATTTTACGGGCGCTCACGCCACGTGCGGCGAAATGACTACGTCAATCCGGCTTGAGCTTGCTGCTGATGATCTTCAGGTGCGGCGTCTTCCCAGCAATTAGTTTGCAAATGAGATCGTAAGTTGTGCCTTTGTTGCCAGTGTATTCGAGTTCTAAAGTGTCCTTCCCTTTCCATCCGGTGGCGTTCAGATAATCGCGACTTGGTCCGCCTTGCTGGTTTGCTTTCTTCCGAACTTTCTCCAAGTCTGGATCGGGAATCGCGAGCTTCTGCCATTTGCCTTGTGCTTCCACATAGATTTCGCAAATGGTGATTGATCTTCCGTGCTCAGCGTTGAGCGCAAATGCTGTGCTATCTGGCCGCCAAACGGCGTCCACCGCGTGGTGCTGCGTCTCCGTGTCATAATCTTCCATTGGAAATACGCTCGCGATCTCGCCAGTCGCAGCATTTGAGATCTTCAGTTCGTAATGCTCTTCATCAGCAGTCGTGACGCTGATGGCATATTTGCCATTCGGCGACGTGTCGTTACCAACCTGCTCCGGTTGCGCCAGCGCAGGTGCGACTGACACTAACAACAAACAAACAGCAGCCAGCCCAAAATCCAGTAGACGATTGCCGCGCAAACAAACAGCCAGCCAGCTCATCCCGCTCTTTTGTCAGCCGCGATCTTCCGCGGCAAGAAAAATGCCCATAGAAAACGCTAGGCAATTTAGACAAAATCAAAAGTTGGCGGCGTCTTGTTTATAAAAGACCGTGAAGAGGTCATGGAGAATGTCGCCAGCCATGAAGATTGGAGAAGTTGTTTTTCTGAACTCGCGCCTGGCTTGCTTCTCTTCGCCAGGCAATGGGTCAGGTCGCGCGCTGACGCGGAAGACATTGTCCAGGAAGCATTCATCCGTTTTTGGCGGCGCAATCATGCAATCAATAATCGCGCGCTGCTTTACGCCACCGTCCGTTCGATCGCGCTGGATCTCATTCGCCGCAACGGTCGCCGGGCACGACGTGAAGCAGAAGCTGTTTCTGAATCGGAGCACGTGGTGGAACCGCAGTTTGAATTGGCGGATGAAGCACAATTTGCTCTTGCTGCAGCACTGGATCGTTTGCCGCACGATCAACGCGAGGTGCTCGTTATGAAGATTTGGAACGACCTTACTTTCGCAGAAATCGCCACCGCGCTGAATATTTCGCAAAACACGGCTGCATCGCGCTATCGCTATGCACTGGCAGCGTTGAAGAAAATATTTCAACCACAATGAACGACTTCTCCGACATAGAAAATGAATTGAAGAAACTGCGCCCCGTACACCCGTCGCATGGATTCGTGGCGCGCGTCGAGCAAGCGATGGCCGATCAGGAGATCAGCGAAGACAAAATTATTCGGCCGAATCCTTTTCGCATTAACTGGGTCGGGCTCGGCTTTGGTGTCGCGGCAGCGGCGGTTTTTCTTTTGCTCGCGCGAATCAATACCGAGCAGAGGCCAGAAAAAGGTAACAAAATCGCGCAGGCTCCTTCTGCGTCCGAAACAAGATCGACATCTTCCGGCGAATTTATTCCCTCCGCCACGACGCAGGTTGTTTACAACACGCGGGACGAAGGATTGCAGTTTGCCGATGCTTCCGCCCAACCGCTACGCCGTATTCGTTATCAAACGCACCAGACATGGCAGTGGCGCAATCCCGCCACCGGCGCGTCGCTTCGCGTCTCTTATCCGAGCGAAGAAATCGTCCTCATTCCAATTTCCGGCCAATGACAGCCCAAAGACCAACAACGAAAATATGAAAACAAAACTCACCGCAACGATCGCAACCATCGTCTTCTTCCCGATCGCGGGATTTGGGCAGCCCTCACCGCCGCCTCCGCCTGTTCCACCCTCGGGGCCACCGGATCGCCATGAGAAAATGCCGAAAGTGCCAGTGACTTTTCTCGGCGTCGAGACATCGGAAGTGCCAGGTGTGGTGAGCGAGCAATTGGGATTGCCAAAAGGATTTGGGCTCGTCGTTGACTACGTTGTTCCAGATGGCCCCGCCGCAGCCGCCGGTGTGCAGCAGAACGACATTATCAAGATGTTGAACGATCAAATTCTGATTGATCCAAACCAGCTTTCAAAACTGGTGCGCAGCTTCTCAGAAGGCACGACCGTTACGCTCACGGTATTGCGGAAAGGTCAGGAACAGAAAATTCCCGTCAAACTTACCAAAAAAGAGGTACACGAGCACGATTCCTGGCTCCCTCGGCATCGCCATGGGCGGGACTGGAATTTCAATGACTTGGGCGATCTCGGCGATCAAATGCGGGCTCTCAAGGAACGATTGGGGGATGCGCAGCATGATGTGATTCGTGATGCTGTGATGACAGCTCACCAAGCAGCAAGGCACGCGCGCGATAATGCCCGTCGCGCGATGGACGAGGTCCGCATTTTGAGCAACGATGACGGCGCGCTGAAGACCACCAAGATCGACATCGGCAAGGCCCAGATTGTTTTTTCTGATGACAAAGGCGAGATGAAATTGGAGACCGTAGACGGTAAAAAACTGCTCACAGCGAACGATCCACAAGGCAAACTGCTTTTCAGCGGTCCGGTGGAGACAAAGGAGGATGTTGATAAACTGCCGCCAGAGATTCGTCAGCGGTATGAAAAATTACAGCAGAATCATTTGCCCGGAGTCACACCGCGAGTCGATGCCGATGAAGATGAATCGGCCGATGACGATGAAGAAGACGAAGCCCCGCCAATGGAGCAGGTGTAGAGGCAGGTGCCTGCTCGCGAACCGTTTCGGAGTCCTCAGCCGCAATGGAATCGAATTTTTTAACGCAGAGAGACTCCGCCGAGCTTCTTAACCTGGCCCGGCTCGCCGCTCGGCGGAGTTCTCTCTTCTGCGAAACGTTTTCATCCAGCGCAGCGAAAATGCGTCTGCGCACAAGAGATCGAAGACAGCTGTAGGCGCTTCCCCGTGGGAAGCGCAGCGTTCGAGGTATTTGCAACGCGTTCGGGGGGTTTCTCAAGAGAGCGGCTACGGGGTGAGTTCCGCTCGGCGGAGTTTTCCTTGCCGTCATGAATCCCCGCACGCTATAAAGTGGGCGCGTAATGGTGCGAATCTTTTTGCTCATAGCGATCATTGCGATTTATTCTCCGCTCCACGCGCAAACGTCGACGTCGTCGCCAGCTCGATCACCGTCTCTTGAGCAGCGCGTCGCCGACCTTGAAGCGTATGTAAACAACTCCGCGCGCGGCGCAGATGTTGCCAACGCACAGACGGTTTCAAACATTTCTGGCCCGGGTCCTGGTTACAACGCCTGGATGATGACCTGCGCTGCGCTCGTGCTTTTTATGACCCTTCCCGGCCTGGCCCTTTTTTACGGCGGGCTTGTTCGCGCGAAGAACGTTCTTTCCGTCCTCGCGCAGTGTCTCGGCATTGCAGGTCTAGTTACGATCCTTTGGTGGGCGGCGGGCTATTCGCTGGTTTTCTCGCGGGGCTCAGGATTTCTCGGCGGACTCAAATTTGCTTTTCTCCGCGGTGTCGATGCGCACCCGAACGGCGATTACTCCTACTGGGTGTCGCAAAATGTCTTCGCCATGTATCAGCTTATGTTCGCGATCATCACGCCAGCATTGATCATTGGAGCAGTCGCTGAGCGAATGAAATTCGCCGCCGTGCTCGTCTTCGTCGCAGTCTGGATGTTCGCGGTCTATTTCCCGATCGCGCACATGGTCTGGGGAATCGATGGCTGGATGAACGGCGTCTGGAATTCCGATGCGAAGATCACCGCGATCGACTTCGCCGGTGGAACTGTCGTGCACATGTCGTCCGGCTGGTCGGCGCTCGTTCTTTGCGTAATTCTGGGCCACCGGCTTGGATTTAGAAAAGAAGTCATGGCGCCGCATAGCATGGTGCTTTGTATGGTCGGGACGGGCTTGCTCTGGGTGGGTTGGTATGGCTTTAATGCGGGAAGCGCGCTCGCGCCCGACGGCATTGCCGCGAATGCATTTATGACCACGACTCTCGCCACCGCGGTCGCATCGTTCACGTGGGCAATGCTCGAGTACGGGCTGCGCGGTAAACCGAGTGTGCTGGGATTCTGTTCCGGCGCAGTTGGCGGCTTGGTTGTCATCACGCCGGCCTGCGGATATGTCGACGCGACCGGTGCGATCGTCATCGGTATCGGCGCGGGCATTGTTCCGTTCTTTGCCTGCACGAAGTTAAAATCCTGGCTCGGCTACGACGACGCGCTCGATACGTTTGGCGTGCATGCCGTCGGCGGAACGCTAGGCGCATTTCTGACCGGAATTCTGGCCACTTCGCGAGTGAATTCGAATCTCGCGCTGTTAGCTTCTGCACCGCTTAACCCCGCCACGCAAAATGGTCTCGCCAGAATTGTTGGACATGCTCTCTGGCTGGAGCAGTTGAAGGCGATCGTAGTCACGATTGTGCTTGCGGTGGTGGGAAGCGCGATTATTGGTGCGCTCGTCAGGGGGCTGATCGGTCTGCGTATCGCGCCGGAGATCGAACGGCAAGGACTCGACATCAATCAGCACGGCGAAGAGGGCTACATCACATCGTGAAGTGAATCGTGATTACACCGACATTCGTTGGGCCTAACAGATGAATCAGGATGCCGAGCATCTCAGGTTATTGTCGATCTTTCATTACGTCGTCGCGGGCGTAGCTGGTTTTTGCTCGTTTTTTCCTCTGCTTTACACAGTACTTGGATTTGTCTTCGTCGCACTATCTCACCGTCCACCAACTAATCCGACTCAGCAGCTTCCACCGGTCGCGTTGGGATGGGCGTTCGTCGGTCTTGGAATTTTTCTTTTCCTGCTTGGCGTAGCGTTTGCCGTCGTTCTGGCCCTTGCCGGTCGATCGCTTTCCCATCGAACAGGCTATTGGTTCGCATTCGTCGTCGCCTGCATCGAATGCATCTTCATTCCCTTCGGGACGATTCTTGGAATGTTCACAGTTATCGTGCTCTCACGCGAATCGGTGAAGACGTTGTTTCCGACGGCGCACGCGCCGGGTTGAAACTCCGCTTTGGACTTTAAGGAGTAGGCGCTGGACCCGTTGTACTGTGAATCTGCCGTTGCAGTTGTTGGGAGTTGATCTGTTGGACGTTCTCGGCGCCAGCGGCCGAACTTCCACTGTCATCAACTTCGACCCAGGTGCCGCCTATGTGGCTTCCTGTGGTCGCCGGTACCCAGACCTTGTGTTTTCCGGTCTTTGCAGCTGCATTCGCTTGCGGTGCCGGCGCCAGCTTCAAATCAAAATTGAGCTGCGTCGGCTGATCCGCCTTGGTTTTCGTATTGTTGATCGAAGCCTTCACCGCGCCGTTCACGACTAACGTGACCCGGTACATGCCTGCCGCTAGACCATCTGAAACGTAGCGGCCGTTTGCATCGGTCTTGACGGTCTTGAACAGCTTACTGCCATCTTTCGACTCAATTCGCACGTCTGCACCCTTTATCACTTGCCCTTTTGCATCGTTCACGACGCCCTGAATAGCTGATGGCCCAGCCCAGGCAGTCGCAACAGAAAGAACGAGCCCCACAAAACCAAGCCGCAGCGATTTGGTAAACATAGAGGCAAAATTTCACATGCATGGACGAGGCAAGCAAGGTGAATCGGAAGAACTGCGTGTCGTCGAACGTCGAATACGCAAGGTCCAACGCACAATGTTCAAGAAAGGATTGCCGGCGGAGGGGCTCGAACCCACACGATCTTGCGATCACTGGATTTTGAGTCCAGCGCGTCTGCCAATTCCGCCACGCCGGCGAAGGGAATCTGAAGCTACAAAGTCCTCGTCGAAGCTCAAGCGCTTCCGATAAGATCGAAAGGCTGCAAACTTCGCGGCGGTCCGAAGATTTCGCGAAGGATGATTGCGTTGCGCAGACCTGTTGTTGAGCGGAGGAGCGTTGCGATGTTTGTGACATTTTCGGCGAGCTTCGCCTTTGGCCCAATGGCCATCATGGATGCTTCCACCGGCGATCTGACCGAATCTGCCGGCTTAAGTGGCGGCGGAGCTTCGTGAACCTCGAAAATCGATGCCAGCGCCGGCGTTTTCGGTGCTTGGACAATTTGCCTTTTTTTGCGAGTGAGAACGTTGCGCGCAGTCGGGATGGGCGGAGGACGCACCGGAGCCACGGGTCGCGGTGGGATATCCGTGCGCGGCACGACTGGGGGCGGTGGTCTCGACGTGGGAGGTTGCCCGAGCGCTTCCAAAAATTTGCGAATCCGTTCTGCGTCCGACTCTGTCGGCGAGTGTAGAACTGGCGGAGGCATTTCTCGCGTAGATGTTGATTCTCGCTTTGTTTGGTCCCTGCTTGCCCTGGTGACCGCTCTCGTCAGCAACTGGAACAGGAAGGCGACTGCGAGAAGCGAAAGGAAAAGCAGATTATCGAGGTGCATGTTTCGAAGGCGTTAAATCGTTAAAAAGGTTACACCGTTACATCGATTCACGATTTACACTTCACGTTCCTTCTGCGCGGGTCTTGTCTCCCCCGGCAATTGATTCGCGCATCGAAGTATCGGCCTGAACGTTCTTCATTCGCACGTAATCCATTATCCCCAGATTTCCGGAGCGAAATGCGTCCGCCATTGCTTGCGGAACGAGTGCCTCGGCCTCGACCACTTTGGCTCGCATTTCCTGCGTCTTGGCGCGCATCTCCTGCTCTACGGCCACGGCGGCTGCGCGCCGGACTTCGGCTTTTGCTTGCGCAACGCGCTTGTCTGCCTCGGCTTGCTCGGTCTGTAACTTCGCGCCGATGTTATCCCCGACATCTACGTCAGCGATGTCAATCGAGAGAATTTCAAACGCTGTATTACTGTCGAGGCCTTTCGCGAGCACGGTCTTCGAAATGCGATCGGGGTTTTCCAGCACTTCTTTATAGGAATGGGCGGAGCCAATTGCGCTCACAATGCCTTCGCCGACGCGGGCGATAATGGTTTCTTCAGTGGCGCCACCGACGAATCGATCAAGATGCGAACGCACCGTTACACGCGCCTTTACTTTTACGCCGATGCCGTCCTGAGCGACGCCGTCAATGGTCCCGCGGCCCATCGCCGGGTTCGGTGCGTCAATTACTTTTGGATTGATACTCGTACGCACCGCTTCGAGCACGGTTTTGCCAGTGCCTTTGGTGGCCAGGTCGATGGCACAGGCCCGGTTGAAATCGAGGGAAATGCCGGCCTTATCAGCGGCAATTAAGGCGAGAACCACGTGGCTGACGTCGCCACCCGCCAGGTAATGCGCTTCAAGCGGATCGCTTCGGACATCCAGACCCGCTTTCACGGCCGTGATGCGATTGTCGACAATCAAGCCGACCGGCACTTTTCGCAGGCTCATTCCAACCATTTTTCCTATACTAACGGGAGCATTTGCCACGCGAGCCCGGAGCCAGGTTGTGAAAAATTTGAAAAAGATGATCGCAAGGACAAAGGCGAATAGCGCCACTACCGCGACGCCGACATAGTACAGCGATTCCATATTTCTCCGAGGTTATCGAAAGCGAACCCGCGCGCAAAGACGTAATTGCGACTAGTCGCGGAAAGCCTGCCACTCATCGAGAAAGAGAGCCAGGTGTGAATGGAAAAGTGCTCGGGGCGGGACTTGAACCCGCATGCCTTTCGGCATACGCCCCTCAAACGTACGTGTCTGCCATTCCACCACCCGAGCGGATGAAGAGTGATTGCTGAACGGTAAATTGTTGATGGTGGGTGGCAAGCGCTTTGTCAGAGCAGCTTTGCTTCCTTTTGCTTCTCGTTGTCTTCGTAATGGAAGTCCAAACCGAGCGAAAACCAAAATTACCCACAAGCGCAAACTCGCCGTGAAATCGGCGCAGTCCACGTCTACATTTACACCGCGTGAGCCTGGATGTGAACGAGCGCGATTGGGTCAAAATGGATCTCCATATCCACACGCTCGATGATCCCAAAGACGCGGTGGATTATTCCGCGCATCAGTTGCTGGAGCGCGCACGCTCCCTTGGTTTTCGAGTCCTTGCGATCACGCTGCATGATGCCGTCTTTGATCGACCGGAAGTGTTCGCTGACGCAGCGGCTATGGGCATCTTGCTGATTCCTGCAGCAGAGGTGCGATTATGCGGTGCGGATGTTATCGTACTGAATGTGAGCGGCAAAGAAATCGCGGACCTGAAAAATTTCGACGATCTGCGACAGCTGCGGGCCCGGCGTGGGACCTCGGTCTTTACGATTGCCCCGCACCCCTTTTATGTTTTTGGCAGCTCAATAGGATCGCGCCTGTTTGCAGAAATCGATTGCTTTGACGCTATCGAGTTCTGCCATTTTCATAAGGGCCTCTTCAACCTAAACCGCCGCGCGAAAAAAGTGGCGTCGCGTTTTCGCAAACCGTTGATTGCCACTTCCGATGCGCACCGGCTGCACGCTTTCGGAAGCCATTACACCAGCATCCCGATGCCGCCTGAGCTCACGGTCGAAAATGTCTTTGCTGCTTTACGGGGCGGTCCGCTTAGTCTTACTAGTCCTCCTTGCAGTTTTGACGATCTTGTAAGCGCCTTCCATTTCGTCTTCGTAGCACATCCGTTTCGGCGATGGCGGAAGGCTTCGCCGCAGGAACGGCGTTCCCTGCAGTCGCGAACGCGGCTCGGTGCTTGATTGGCGTTTGCAAACTTCACGGAACGAGAATCGGTCCTGCCCAAAGCGGCGGCGACGCTCGCACCTTTGGTTCGACCCCCGTAGTAATTCAGTGAGGGAGCGGTGTTGCCTCCAGATCGTAGATCGCGCCCCAAGGGCCAGCAGCGACTAGCGGTGCCATCGTTTTCCATGGCTGCTTGCTCGCAGGGTAATTGGTCGTTTCTTCGCGCCCCCAAAAAATGTAGCGGATGCGCAAAGCGCGCGCAATCTCGCGCCAATTCTCAGAGCCTTGCATCAGCTTGGTGAGCAAATTGTAGGTGTTTGTGTAATCGAAACCCTGCGACCAAAGGTGACCAGGATAACCAAGCGCGACCTTCCGGCCTTGGAGCAAAACCGGGTGATTGTAAGTTGGGTAAGCGGCGAATCGAGCCTCCACTGGCAAACGCCGGACCGCATCGCCAACCGCGTCGAGTTCCGCGCGATCAGCAAGTCCCCAACCAGTTCGGTTGGCGGCCAGTCCACCTAACAGGGTAACAAATCCCGAGCCGAAAAGTGCAACGCAAACGCCTACCCGGACGGGAATGCTCCACCGAGCAATGAGCTCGGTCCATAGAATCGGCAACACGAGAAAGTAAGCCCAAATTATGAGTTTGAGATTGTCCCAGTCCCACGGCGCGGTCTGCACCAGGAACCCAAAGATAAAGATGGCAATAGCGGGCAAAAGGAAAGCGATGTCCTCTGGAGGTTTATTACCCCAGCGCCATCCAGCTTTCCATGCGCGCCAGCAGCACCAACCAATCAGCGCCAGGACCAGCGGGACCCATACACCGAAGTTCGTCAGCCAAAATTGAAAAGCTGGAGCGATGACGCCGTTCCATGTTTTTTGCAGGGCCCAGCCAAAAACCGGGCTGGACGTGCTAAAATTTACGGGGCCGATCCGAAAAAAAGGAGCGGCGAAATCCTCCGAATCCTGCACCCAGCCCGGATGCCATTGAAGCATCGACGCCGCGTGGAAGTGATCGGTGGTCAGCCAAACGAAGAAAGTCGCAGGAAGTAAGGCAGCGGCTAGCACGGCGCCGGCGTGTCTGCGTATCGGTGCGTCGCGAAAAATTTCGGGCCACATTGCCGGTTGCGAAATCAGGTGACCGATCCCGGTGCTTCCTCCGCTCCGCACAACATTAACGATGAACTTCAGTTCGCTCGGACGTTCGGAGATAAATAGAAAAATTAGGACAATCGTCAGGGCGAGAAATGTGTGGACGTGAAAGAGTGGCATTGAGGCGTAGAGGGATAGCTCGACCCAGAAAGGGAGCGGCCCGGGGTGTCGACTCTGCACGTCTTCGCGAAAGAACTTTTCGCGCCAATGCCAGAGCAGAAGCAGGCCGGCCGGGATTGCGTAAAGTAATCCGCGCTGGGTTACAAACATGGATAGCGCAATGCTTTTCCATGCAATTGTTTTGTCGCCCTGATAATCCAGAAACTTCAGCGTTTTGAAAAATTGAAAACCCGCTATGCCGCCATTAAATAAAAAGCCAGCGACACCGAAGGTTCCGGCCCATCGGAAAAACGCATAAAACGTCGCGAGTGACGCAAGCAATCCGGTCCAAACCAATCCACGAATCAGGTCGACATGAATCAAACAGAGCAGGGCGTTAAACAAATCCATCCCCACTGGATATCTTAGTTTGCTAAAAACATAGATTGGATTGTCCGGCCAAAGCGCGACGCCACTCGCAAAATTTCTGATGAACGTGATATGAAGCGCGAGATCGCCGAGGTTGTTGGGCGATTGAATTTTTAGTTGTTCGCCATCAATGTAGAGAAGCCAACAAAAAGAGCGCACAGCAAACAGCGCGAAACCCGCCGCCGTTAGCCAAAGCCACAGATGACGATAGCGCCTGGCCAGCGGTAAAGTGGCCTCGTGCGCGACACTCTCTCGCCGCTGCCGTTCAGACTTTAGACGTTTTTGTTCTACTACTGGAGAATTTACGTTCTCCTGTTGAACGACAGTGTCGAAAATTCCAAGATAGGCTGCAACAGCGAATGCTGCGCCAGATACAAGCGCGAAAATCGCGCTTCGTTCGTTCAGACCGTTCCCGGCGATTCCTAAAAGGAGGCCGCAAACAGTCGATAAATTGACAAAGACCAGGCCAGCGGAAAGCCACTTCATCGAAGCGAATGTCGCCTAGCCCGATCCTTTCCCGATGAAGTCCGGTGATCGGCCTGGGAAAAACTCTTTGAATATTTTGGCGCTCAAATAGAGCTTCGACGTGTCCTGATAGTTACGGATCGTGAGCGGCTCGGTGTAATAGGCGTTGTGCAGCTTTGATTCGACCTCTTTGATGCGATCTTGTTCCACGAGCAGAAAATCGGCATCGAGTGTTGAGGGGAGATTCCCGTGCTCGTAATAGCCGATGCGTGGGAAGTCGCCGAGAATCCACGGAAGCGGATACACGCTGCTCCGAATCATATGCCCCGCCAGCTGATAGTTGCGGGGATCTCTTTTTGCCAACCGCAGCAACGGTGTCGTTAGTTTAAAGATATCATTGTAAGTCTGAACGTAGACGTATGGCTCGGTATCCGTTGTGCAGCGGAAGTAATTTAGCCAGATCGTCGATTCGAGTGAAACGCACAAAAGAATGGCTGAGACAACATATGTGGCACGGCGATATCCTGGACGAACAAGCAGGACCGCCGCGCCAAAGATAAAAAGGAACGGCCAGACAACATTGATGATGCACCATGGTGTTTTGTATCTAACATAACTGTAAGCGATCAAGGTTCCGACTCCATAGATCGACAGATAACGCAAACTGAGGTTCTTAAACTGCCGGCAAAACAGGCAAAGAAGCAGACCGGCGCCCACAGGAATTTCGTAGCGCCCGATCAGTTTGAGCCAGTAATACCACGGTTTTTCATGACCGTGGCCGGCGTGGCCAGTCGCGAACCAAGCGTGGTACGCTCGATACAGACCCTTGACTCCGCTCCAGTTAAAAAACGTTCCAGAATAGAAGAAAACGACTACAGCGATGCCGACTCCGGTGACCATCGCAAGATCAAGATAGGTCCAGTCCTGCCTGGCCGGTTTCGCGTCGGGAAGACGGTTAAGCGCGCTGGAGATCATCAAGACGGGAATTGCCAACGCCGCGCAGGCAAGATGGATGATGTACGTTTCCTTCGTCAGGATCATGCCGGCTACACCCATGCCGGCGCACCAAAGATAATTCGCAGTCCCAAACTTCCAGAGGCCGAGCAATCCGAGAATGAACATCATCGAGAAGAGCACGAGCCATACTTCGTGGATCGAGTAGCGGCCGTAAAAAACAAACCCGGGTGAAACCGCCATGGCCAGGGCAGCCAATCGGCTCACGTTTCTGCCGATCAAGTCCTCGAATTTCAATGCAAGCCAGACGCAGCCGATGCTCACTAGGACCACCGGCAGCCGCAACGCCCAAACATTTCGGCCGAACAATGTTTCCGATAACAGCAGGACGTAAAAGTGAAGCGGGCCGTGATAATTCGTCGGATCATATCTGTAAAATCCGTTCTTCACCATTTGATCGACAAACCAGCCGTTGATGCCTTCATCGAAATGAGGTGGCTTGATGCCCAGCAGGAAAAAGCGGAGAAAAATCGCGAGCCCAAGGATTAGCCACGGCGTCCACCCCGTCTGCGCCAGGCGGCTTTTCCACGCTGCCAGTTGATCGCGCAGAATTGGAAAATCTGCTAGCGCGCCGCCGCCGACACTGCTAGTACGCGCTGCAATGCGCCTTCTCGTAACCGGTGGTTGTGGGTTCATCGGGAGCAACTTTATTCGGTATATATTGCAACATTACAAGCCGGCGTACGTGACCAACGTCGATGTGCTCACTTACGCGGGCAATCTCGCTAATCTCGATGGCGTGGTCGAGGAACATGGCCAACGCTACGAGTTTTTCAAAGCTGACATCGCCAACGCTGACCAAATGGACGCGCTCATGACCGAGCATCAATTTTACGCGGTCGTGAATTTCGCTGCCGAATCGCATGTCGACCGCAGCATCAATTCGCCTCTCAATTTCATCCACACAAATGTCGTCGGCACGAGTGTGCTGCTTGATTGCGCGCGGCGCCACGGCGCTCAACGCTTCATCCAAATCTCCACAGACGAAGTCTATGGCTCGCTCGGCCCCTCCGGCAAATTCACGGAGGAAACGCCGCTCGATCCGAGCTCGCCATATTCGGCAAGCAAGGCCGGCGCCGACCTCCTCGCCCTCGCCTCTTACAAAACCTATGGCCAGGAAGTGCTCGTGACGCGCTGCTCGAACAATTATGGCCCGTATCAATTCCCGGAAAAACTGATTCCGCTCATGATTATCAAAGCGCTCCGTGACGAACCCCTCCCGGTTTATGGCGACGGCATGAATGTGCGCGATTGGATCCACGTGACCGATCACTGTGCCGCGATTGTCGCCGCGCTCTTCGAGGGAAAACCGGGATCGATTTATAATTTCGGAGGTGACGGCGAGATGGTGAATATCGATGTTGTAAAAATGATTCTCGATGAACTGGGCAAGCCGCACAGCTTGATTTCGTTTGTGACCGACAGGCTGGGACACGATCGCCGCTATGCAATCGATTCCTCGCTTGCACAACGTGAGTTGAACTGGAAACCGCGGCGCAATTTTAAGGATGGACTCGACGAAACCATTCAATGGTACATCGAGAACCAATTGTGGTGGCAACCGCTGCTCGAGCGCACCGGACGGTATTGACGGAACGCAGGCTTCCAGTTTATGCAGCCAGCACAGTTTTCTTCCCCTGGATAGCGCGCGCGCGCGCACGCTCCGGGTTTGTAGCATCGGCATCTTTGCCCGTGCCACATGAACTGGAACCGCATGCTACGTTCTTCCGAAGCTTTATGAAAATCGTAATCGTAGGCGCGGGAGGCCGTCTCGGCTCGGCGCTCGTGCGCGAATATCGAGAAAGATTCGATGTCACTGGTGTTACTCGCGCACACCTTGATCTCTCGAATCTCGATGAAATGCGCGAGAAACTGCGCGCGAAGAATTTTGATGTTCTTATCAACGCCGCTGCATTTACTAATGTCGATCTCTGCGAGACGCAGCGCGATCAGGCCTTTTTAATTAATGCGGAAGCGCCGCGTGTTCTCGCGGAAATTTGCGGGGACAAGAATGCGAAGCTCATTCATTTCAGTACCGATTACGTATTCGATGGTGAAAAACGCGAACCCTACGTCGAAAGCGATTCCGCAACTCCCATTAGCGTTTACGGCGAATCGAAACGGGCAGGGGAACAATGGGTTTTACAAGCGGAAGCTCCACCGGCCTCGCGCCCAGAGGGCAGCCGATTGGCTCAATCAGCTGGGTCGCCCAGCTCCTTCGATTTAGGGTGTTCCGCGGTTGCCGCGCCTGATGCTGAAGGAGCTGCCCGGCTTCGCCGGGTTGGGCGAAATCTGGTGGTGCGCGTCTCGTGGGTTTTTGGTCCAGACCGGCCAAGCTTTATCGATGGCGTTATCAAGCGGGCACAGGAGAATGAGAAGGTCGATGCAATCGCAGACAAATTTTCGACGCCCACTTACACACTCGACATCGCCGAAATGTTGCCGAGTTTTTTTGAACTGGACGTTGAAGGCGGCATTCTACATTTCGCCAGCGCTGGCGAATGCAGTTGGCAGGAATACGCGCAATGGGCGCTTGATTGTTGTCAGAAGTTTGGCGTTTTCGTGAAAGCGAAAACGGTCAGCCCGCTTAAATTAATAGAGATGAAAAACTGGATTGCGCGCCGTCCAGTCTATTCGGTGCTTTCCAGTGCGAAATATACCAGGCTGACGGGGGCTTCACCGCGCACTTGGCGTGACGCTGTCGCTGACTATATTAGGCGCTCTTATTCAAGAAAATGAAAACCCACATCTTTGCTTTTACTTTATCGATCATGATTTGCGTGACCGCGCGCGCGGAATTGAAATGGGATCAGACCTCGATAGAATTGCATCCGACGACTGCCGACAAACAGGCGATAGGCCATTTCAAATATCAGAACTCCGGCAGCAAACCGGTGCGATTTAAATCTGTCCGCACTTCTTGCGGTTGCACGGCTGCGCAATCTCAGAAGGAGGAAGTGCCCCCAGGAGAGAAAGGTGAGATCACCGCAACCTTCAACATTGGCGAGCGTACCGGCACACAGGTGAAAACTGTAACGGTGGAAACCGACGACCCCGAGCATGCCACCACGGTGCTTACCCTGAAGGCCGTGATCCCACAGCAACTCGAGATAACTCCGACATTTGTTTTTTGGGGGCAAGGTGAAGCGGCAAAGCCAAAGACAATCGTTGTTCGCGCAGCCAAGGATTTCCCAGTGAAACACTTGAGGGTCACTTCATCGAGCCCGGATTTCCAGGCGAAGGTTGAAGAGACGGGTAGCGGCCAGTTCAAAATCGATGTCCAACCGCAGGACACGAAGCGCCCCATCGCCTCAACTTTAACGATTCAACCGGAAGATTCGCCGAAAGTATTCTATGCCACTGCGCGCATCACCAATGCTCCCGCTATCCAGTAGGTGGTGAAATCTTCACTGGTCCGTCAGGTCCTGGTTGTCGCAGCGCTTGCGCTTGTTCCGGGACTTGGACAGGCGATCTATTTTCGCGACAAAATTTCCTGGCAATCATCAGTTCCAGCCTCGGAAATGGTGACAGTGGCGCAAGCGCGGGCATGGGGCGAGACTGCAATTTGGGTCGATGCCCGGCCGGATGATGAATTTGCGCGGGACCATGTTCCCGGGGCTCTGTCGTTGAATGAAGACCGCTGGAATGAATTGCTGCCGCAGTTTCTCGCAGCGTGGTCCCAGGAGAAAAAGGTTGTCGTTTACTGTAGCAGCCAGAGTTGCAACGCCAGTCGCGAAGTCGCGCGCCGCTTGCGTAATGAGGCGCAGCTGAAAAATGTCTTCGTGCTTGAGGGCGGCTGGGAGGAATGGCTCAGGACGAATCGCTGAAACGTTAAATGGTTAATCGTTAAACCATTAAAATTTGAATGATCGCCGACCGGTGGGTCTGAAATGAATCAACCCTCAATTGTCTCCCAATTCGTCTGGCGGATTGCGGACGTTATTGTTGGCGGCGTTTTCATCTATGCCGGCGCGATCAAAGTCCTCGATCCGGTCCAGTTCGCTAACGACATCGACAATTACAAAATCCTCCCGTGGACCATCGGTGTTGGCCTAGCGTTTTATTTGCCATGGCTGGAAATTTTTTGTGGCCTTGCGTTAATCCTGCACCGCCTTTATCTCGGTGGATTGTCGATCTTGACCGCTCTCATCGCGGTCTTCCTTGGCGCCACAATTGCGGCGAAATTCCGCGGTCTCGACATCACCTGCGGCTGTTTCGGTCATGCCAGCCAACACTGGAACTTCTCGGTTCATCTCGCGCTCGATCTTCTCTTGCTTGTCGCGCTGATTTTTCTACTCCTTCGCTCAGGGCGAGTTTTTCGCTCGGGACAAATCCTCAATGATCAGGAAACTTAAATCGGGTGGGTTTCGATTGTATTCGCGGAAGAAGAATCCGAAGACTGGAAGCGAAGGAATCTCGGCACCTTTAAGACGAAAGCTGCAGCCAAGAAACACGAAAGAGCCGTGCAATACTTTAAACGACGTTGACTCGTCTGGCTGCAGCGCCGATAGAACAAGCAACAAAAGGAGGTTAATCATTATGCATATGCTGATTCGTCACAAAGTCTCTGATTTCGCCAAATGGAAACCGGTTTACGACGAGCATGCTTCCGCGCGGCAGAACGCCGGATTGAGAGAACTACATCTTCTGCGCAACACCGAGAACCCCAACGAAGTGATTTTGCTCTTTTCGGTGGAAGATCCCGAGAAGGCGAAAGCGTTCGCCGCATCGGACGATTTACGTCAGGCGATGCAGAAGGCCGGAGTAAGCGATAAACCCGACGTTTATTTTCTCGAGTAGCGGTCCCAAGTCGGCGGTTCCAGTCACTTTTGAGCCAGACGAAGGCTGTAAGTCCTGTTGTCGTGCGCGCAGCAAAGGGCGACTGACTGCTATTTCCTAATAAAAGGATTGTGCTGGAAATACGCGCAGCAACGGAAGCGGATCACGACGCGATTTGGGATATTTTTCATGTGATCGTCGCCGCTGGCGACACCTACACGTTTGAGCCGGAGATGTCGCGCCAAGAGGCGCTGGCGTATTGGTTTCGAGGCGGCACGCACACGTACGTGGCTAAACTTGACGGCTTAAAGCCGTCGAGTTTCCAGCCAGCCGGGCGCGTTGTGGGGACTTATATTTTGCGGCCTAATCAATCTGGCGGCGGTTCGCACGTTGCGAATGCCGCCTTCATGGTCGCCCCTGACGCACGCGGACTTCAAATAGGCCGAAAGATGGGCGAGCATTGTTTGGGTGAGGCGCGGCGACTTGGGTTTCGCGCGATGCAATTCAATTTCGTTGTCTCGACGAACACAGCCGCGATCCGCCTTTGGGAACAGCTCGGTTTCAAGATCGTGGGAACACTGCCTGGCGCATTTCGCCATCCGGGAAAAGGATATGTCGATGTTTACGTTATGTATCGTTCCCTCCTGTAATCGCTTCGCTATGCGAAGCGCGGGCCCGAATACGATCTCGTGCGCATTGCGTCGCCCACATGGCGACGGCTACAACAGCTGCTCTAAACAAGCATTGCAAAAGACCTGATTTCCTGCTGAACCTAAGGGTGAAATGCAGACGGTGATTCAAGTCATCACCAGCGGACGCGGCTCTTTACGCAACAAGATCATGAGCGATCCGCAGCTCGAGGAGAAATTCGGTTTTATCAAAGTCTGGTCGAAACAGCCGGGTCGGCCGCACGGTTGGGCGAAAATCCACAGCGCGCGCGACCTTCACGGCGCAATCAATCTGGAGTGGCATGCGCGCAGCGCGACTTTGATTTGTCGCGTTGTCACCAAGCTCGGTAACAAGCCGAACTCGATTATTGGCGATTTTATCGATTACCTTCTTGCGCGTCATCAAAGCCGCATTCTCGCCATCCATATCATGCGGCGATGACAATTTTGAGGCAAAGTAAGGCAAAGCTAAGATGAACGTCATTGTCGTTGTGGTGATCGGTGGAATAATCGGCGCACTCGACGGTGTTGGAATCTTCTTTGCACCAGGCGAACCCTTCAAGACCGAAATCCTTTTCGCTGCGATCGTGAAGGGAATTCTGTGAGTCTTCTCACGGGTCTGTCGTTAACGAGTCGTAGCGCGTGGTGGCAAGGGGCTGGATACGGATTGCTCTACGGTTTTGCATTTGCTCTCGTTATCTTTTTGGCCAAAGGCGGATTCAAATCGAAGGATGCTCCGTACGTTGTGCCCTCAGGTGCGATTCTCGGCGTAATCACGGGTCTGTTGCTTGTTAAGTTCGCGTTTCTGAGATTGTGACTGCGAACCTCATGTCAAAGCCGTATCCTTACCATCATATCTTGCGGCGATAATTGCCTGAAGTGAGAGCAGGCCGAGCAGTACTAGGATTTCGCGTGAAATCGGGCTGGGCTGTTTCGATTCTCATCGGCGGCTCCGCTCGGTCGCCGCACTTGTGCGAGAGCGACGCGATCAATCTTTCGGATCCGCGAAATCCAGAAACGCGGCAGCCTTATCACGCAGCGATGGGAAGGTTGGAGATGGATACAACCAAATTGAAGCGCCGTATGCAAAGTGTACGCCATGCTACGGAAAAATCCGTTGTCGATCTTCTCAAGCGGTGCGCGGATAAGGGCTATAAGGTCCGTCGTGCCGCGCTCGTGGTTGGAAGCGTGATTGATCCTGACTCTATCGCCAATCCGCACATTCGCGCTCATGCCTTGGAGGGGCGCCTATTTCGGACCACGCTCGAAACCGCTCTACAATCGCATGGAATTCAGTGCGCGATTTTCATCGAGCGTGATA
>WNGP01003576.1_pt1 | contig 19852 bp, 12 predicted proteins | sample 5407671 | NCBI WGS metagenome assembly WNGP01 (sample SAMN13153381, study PRJNA577476) | soil metagenome | isolation source: 40 cm soil or saprolite under Garry oak tree replicate 2 | place: USA:California | collected 2016-06-15 | reverse complement strand
GCAAAGCTCGAGGCCTACAACCTGGGGGATCGAGTACGCGAGATCAATCTTCGATCAGTAAAACTGGCACGCGAGGCACGCGAGATCTCTGGTCAGTCGGTCTTCGTCGCAGGCGCGGTAGGCCCCTCGGGTCGTCCACTGCAAGCACCCGACGAACACCGCTTAAGTGAGTTGCGTACAATCTTCCGCGAACAGATCGACGCACTACAAGATGGCGGAGCCGAGCTACTGATACTCGAAACCTTCTCCAGCCTGGCAGAGCTGCGGCAAGCCATACTAGCGGCCAAAGAGAGTGGGCTGCCTATCGTTGCTCAAATGAGTTTTTATGAAGATGGTCACACGCTCTCGGGTCAGTCAGCAGCAAGGGTAGCTGCCGTGCTCAGCGACCTGCGAGTCGATGTGATGGGCGCCAACTGCAGCGTGGGACCCGCCGTCACGCTCGATGCTCTTGAAGAGATGATCGCCGAGGCCAATCGCTATCCTGACGGCATGAAATCTACTACCCACATGTTCTCCGCTCAGCCCAATGCAGGATTACCAACTCGCATTGACAACCGTTTTTTCTACATGGCAACGCCCGATTACTTCGCAGATTATGCCGTACGCTTCGCCAAAGCCGGGGTTCGCCTGATAGGCGGCTGTTGTGGCACAACACCACATCACATCGCGGCTATGCGCAAAGCGCTCGATGAGCATTACGGTGTGCGTGCTTCGCTCACGACGGAAACGCCCGAGAAGACCGTACAGACAAGGCCCGCAGTAGTTTCTAATGGCAAGGCGACTATCGCCCGCTTGCTCGAAGAAGATGTCATCCTGCCCCAACATGGGTCAATGACGCGCCTGCAAGAAAAGCTGGCGGCGGGAGAGTTTGTTGTAAGCGTTGAACTTGATCCTCCTAAGGGCTTGAATCCTGCCAAGATACTCGAGGGAGCCGCGCTGCTTCAAGAAGCAGGCGTTCATTGTATCAACATCGCCGATAGTCCCATGGCGCGGGTGCGTATGAGTTGTATTGCCCTCGCGCGCCTGATCCAGGATCACCTGGGCATTGATACGATCATTCACTTTACAACGCGAGACCGCAACCTGATGGCGCTGCAATCGGAGCTGTTGGGAGCGCATGCCCTGGGCATTCGCAATATCCTGGCCCTAACAGGGGATCCGCTACATGTTGGTGACTATCCCAACACGACAGGGGTATGGGACCTGGATTCTGTGGGATTGATCAAGGTGCTTCGTGGCATGAACGAGGGACACGATGCGGCGGGTTCGTCAATCGGAGCAAAAAGCTCATTTCACATAGGGGCAGCGCTCAACTTGAACATGACCGATGAACAGACGGACCAGGAGATTGAAAAGTATTGGAGTAAGATTGACGCGGGTGCACAATTCATTATGACCCAGCCTATCTATGAGCTGGCACCTTTGTCACGCTTTTTGGACCGGGCCGGGAAGCCTCCGCTGCCCATGATCCTGGGTTGCATTCCTTTACACAGTTCACGCCACGCTGAATTTCTGCATAACGAAGTGCCCGGCATCACCATCCCTGAGGAGGTACGCACCCGCATGCGTGCCGCAGGCGAACATGGTCACGAGGAGGGCTTGAAGCTGGCGCAAGAACTGTTAACAGCAGCGCGCAGCATGGTGCAGGGGGTATACCTGATGCCATCGTACGGGCGCTATGACGTGGTAGAGAACCTTACCAGGCTGCTTCTCAGGCCGGCTCAGGGCATTCCGCAGGGTACAAATACTACCAAGATGTGATGTCCTATCTCGGTGGTTCATGGCCGCCCGGAAAACACGAGACGGACTCCAAGTCCGATCAGGACACTTCCCGTCAGCCAGGGGATGAGTTTTGCTGCTCGCGAGCGACGTTTCAACCAGCTTCCCAACAGACTCGCCAGCAAGGCCACACTGGTATCGACGGCTAAACTCGTGCTGTTAAAGAGCAGACCGAGAATCAGCAATTGAAGCGGGACATGCCCTCGCGCGGGGTCAACAAATTGCGGCAGAAAAGCGAGGTAGAAGAGTGCCACCTTGGGATTGAGCAGGGTCGTCAAGCTTCCCTGGAAGAACGCTTTCCTGAGATCTGCTTTTCCATCAGGTGAGCTGGTCTGCATCGCTTCACGACCGAGGAGGAACCGGACGCCCAAGTACACCAGATAGGCCGCACCCACATATTTGAGGATGTCGTAGGCTATCGGCACAACCAGGAAGACGCCGGAGATCCCGAAGGCGACCGCGGTGGTCTGGAGCAAGCCACCAGTGGCAATCCCCAGACAAGAGACCACCCCTGCCGAGCGCCCTTGCCTTGTGCTGCGCGAGATGATATAGAGCATATCTGGTCCAGGAACAATGCACACCAGAACCGTCATGGCTACAAGCAAGAAGAGTGTGGTGAGCATGGGCATGAAAAGATCATCCTCCTTGGTTACAGTATACGGCATAGATGCTAACCTGTCAATCCCATATTGATGGTTATGTGTGTTGATGTGTGGTATGCTGCTCCAGACTGCCACAAGGACACCAACAACGGCGACCCCTGCACTCACGAAAAAGGCCCAACGAAAGCCAGCTACGAGGGCAGTGGCGTCTGTGTATCCCGAGCTTTTCAGTATGGCCGTAGAGGAGGCGGCAATGATGTCAAGGAGGGCAAGCCAATCTGTCTGGCGGGATGGCAAAATTTATTTGACTTGCTTGAGGCAGTATGCTACACTCTATGTGGCTCCATAGTTGTTGTCTATACACCTTTCAGGTGTAATTTTTACTGTTACCATAATAAAGGAGGTCTAGCCTATTAACAGGGATATTCGGGGGAACGACCGCGGCACGCGAGAAACGCGGGTAAATGAGCGCATTCGTACGCGCGAGGTGCGCTTAATTGACGAAAATGGCGAGATGATCGGAGTCATGCCCACCCAGCGTGCGCTTGAAATTGCCCGTGACCGGGATCTTGACCTGGTCGAGGTACAACCCAACGCCATTCCACCAGTCTGCAAACTGATGGACTATGGCCGCTACAAGTATGAGCAGGCAAAGAAAGAAAACGAAGCGCGTAAGAATCAGAAGACGATTACATTAAAAGAGATTCGTTTGAGTCCTCGTACAGACGAGCACGATGTAGACGTAAAGACACGCAAGATTCAAGAGTTCCTGGCTGAAGGTGATCGGGTCAGAGTCAGTGTCAAGTTCCGTGGAGCGGAGATGCGCCACCCCGACATTGGTCGTAAGTTGCTTGATGGAATCGCAGAAGTATTAAAAGGATCGGCTGTTATTGAGCGCTCTCCAATTATGGAGGGGAAGATGATGTCGATGATTGTCTCCCGTGCGCCCGGATGGGAGCCACCGAAAAAGCAAACTCCTACGCCTGCCGCTTCCAAAAAAGGCCAGGTTGCTACGACAACCTCGAGCAACACTGCAACCACTCCAACACCCGCCCTTGTCTCAGAAGGCAACGAGGCGACAAGCACTCCGAACGAGTAGAGACCGGCAGTGCATTATTCCTAGTTGGAGCCGCAACAAACAAAGTTTTTGCAGCAGATTTACAGGGGTGCAGTTTTCCCGAACTACACCCCTGTTTTTTGTTATGTAAATGCCGTTGACTTTTCAAGCCAGAGACTATTACGATAGAGACATTACAATAACCATACCACCTCACATACTTTGTTACGTAATAGATATAGAAATTTAATCAGAAGAAGACTAGCCATTGGAGGCCACTGGTGAGTAACTACGACGATCCACGCTGGTATGAACAGCCCGAAATAAACCAAGGATACAGACCGGTACCTAACGACCAGTCCAGACCCACTCCAGCAACAAACTCAAATGATTCCATGCAGCAGCAGGTATCCACAAAAGAACCACCGCCAGCTAAGGATCCCCGCTTTGGCCGGATTTTTGGGCAGGTCGTCGTTACTGCTGCCTTGATGATGATTGCATTTCTAGGTGGTTGGTTTGGTCACCAGGCATTTACCAATTCAAACTTCAATCCCAGCAACCCATCTAAAAGTTATGCCAATCTCATTCAGCAGGCCTGGAACATCGTGGACCAGAACTATGTCGACCGCAAAGCCATCAACTATCAGCAGATGTCGTACCAGGCTATCCAGGCCATGCTAGGCGTACTGCATGATACTGGTCATACCCGTTTCCTTACACCCCAGGACGTGCAAGCCGAGCACCAACAACTTAGCGGCACCCTTATAGGTGTCGGCATTTACCTGCGGCAAGACGCTACAACGAAACAATTAACCATCACCTCAACTATCTCGGGCACACCGGCACAGAAGGCCGGGCTTAAACGTGGGGATATCATCATGGCCGTGAACGGCACGAGTGTTGCGGGGAAAGATCTCAATACCGTCAGTTCACTTATCCAGGGACAGGCGGGCACAAATGTATCTATCACAATCAAACGCCCTTCAACAAATCAGACGCTGACATTCACTATGAAGCGCACAGAGATTCCAGTACCTTCAGTGGCTATGCACTATATTGCAGACGCACATATTGCGCATATTCAAATCAGCCAATTTTCCACTGGAGCTTCAGATCAGCTCAAAGCCGCGCTCAACCAGGCTAAAAAAATGGGAGCAAAAAAGATCATTCTAGATCTGCGCGATAATCCCGGAGGATACCTCCAGGAAGCCATCAACGTAGCCAGCCAGTTTATACGCAGCGGGAATGTGCTTTTAGAGCAGGACAGCAGCGGACAGCGAACACCCGTCCCTGTAAATGGACAGCCCATCGATACAAACATCCCGATTGTGGTGCTGGTCAACGGCAATACGGCGAGCGCCGCGGAGATTGTTTCCGGTGCCCTGCAAGACAACCACCGGGCGATTATTCTAGGCACGAAAACCTTTGGCACGGGTACGGTGCTACAAGAGTATGATCTATCCGATGGCTCGGCTCTTCTCCTGGGAACAAGTGAGTGGCTCACTCCCAATGGTCAATTTATCCGTGACCACGGCATTACCCCCAACCCCGGTTTTACCGTGCCGCTGAACCCCAAGCTAACCCCACTCACACCCGATGCCGAAATTCAGGGGCATATGACTTTGCAACAAATCCTCAATAGTGGGGATGCACAACTGGTGAAGGCGATTCAGTATTTAGAGTCGCATTGATAGATTTGTAGGAACGCACTTCACGCGTTCCTACTCTGCACTCTCTGCCGCCTGGTAATACTTGCTGGTTGGAGCATGACCCAGCAGTGGGGCGATAAAGCGCGTAGCGGCAACCACTTTGTCAAGGTCTACACCGGTTTGGATACCCATGCCGTGCAGCATGTAGAGCAGGTCTTCGGTCGCTAAATTACCAGCGGCTCCCGGAGCATAGGGACAGCCGCCCAGGCCGCCTGCAGAAGAGTCAACAATGGTGATACCCAATTGCAAGGCCATCAGCACATTTGCCAGAGCTGTGCCGCGTGTATCATGGAAGTGTACGGCCAGTTGCTCGACCGGCATGGCGCCTTCATTGACCAGGAGGCTAATCACATCCACCACCTGGTTCGGCGTTGCTACTCCAATTGTATCGCCCAAGGAAAGTTCTTCGATACCCATCTCCAGGAGTGCCCGGGCCACAGCGAGTACCTTCCATGGATCCACCTCCCCCTCATAAGGACAGCCAAAAACTGTCGAGATATAACCGCGTACCGGTACCCCTTCGCGCTGCGCCAACGCCACCACCGGGCGAAAGTTGGCAAGGCTCTCTGCAATAGTGGCATTGATGTTATGCCGCGTAAAGCTCTCGCTGGCGGCTGTAAATACAGCAACGGCACGAACTCCTGCCGCCAGCGCACGTTCCATGCCCTTCAAGTTTGGGACCAGCACTGGATACGACGTCGTCGAGAGGCGCGTCAGGCCAGCCATGACTTCACTCGCATCGCTCAACTGTGGTATGGCGCGTGGGCTAACAAAAGAGGTGGCTTCAACAACAGGCAAACCAGCATCGGCGAGCATCTGTATGAATTGTATTTTCTGCCCGGTGGGCACGATAACCTTCTCGTTTTGCAGGCCATCGCGAGGACCAACCTCGACGACGCGCACTGCGCGAGGCAGAGCAGGAAGCGCTGGCAACATTAATCATCCCTCTTTAATCTCATAAGGCGAATGTGGCTTCAATGGAGTTTTGTCTACAGTATGCGCATTAGCCCTGCTTGTTTCTCCAGCGGGAGGCAATAGCAACTGGTCTGCTTGTTCTTGCTGTATGGAGTCGGCAGCAGTGTCACGTACACGTTCCACCTTTACCTTAGTAATACGCCGCCCGCGGGTAGTTAAGACCGTGAATCTCAAATTCTGGAATGTAATCGTATCACCCGCAACAGGAATCTTGTCGAGCTGGGCATACAAAAACCCGCCCAGGGTCTCGTAATTCTCGTCCCCCAGGTTCGTATCCATCAACTCATTGAACTCGTCGATACCGATCTTGGCGTCAAAGATGTACTCGTACTCATTGACTTGCTCGTACAGGTTCTCTTCGCGGTCATACTCGTCTTGAATGTCCCCGACAATCTCCTCAACCAGGTCTTCAATGGTAACCAGCCCTGCCACCGAGCCATATTCATCGATAACAATCACCATGTGTATGCGCCTCTGGCGCATTTCACGCAGCAGGTCATCCAGCTTTTTCGTCTCGGGCACAAAGTATGCCGGGCGCACCAGGTCACGGATCGGTAAGGAATTGTGATCTTCCCGCAATTGTTTGAGCATGTCCTTGGTATATAAGACCCCAATAATGTTATCGATATTTTCTTCGTAGACCGGGATACGCGAAAAGCCGCCCTGCAAAGCCACATCCACAGCTTGATCAACAGTGGCATCGCTCTCGAGTATTACCATGTCTATACGCGGTATCATCACTTCGCGCACGGTTGTATCGGCAAACTCGAAGATACTGCGGATCATCTCTGTTTCCTCCTCTTCGAGTACACCTTCTTCCTCACCCACGTTCACCAGCAGGCGCAATTCCTCCTCTGTCACGAAAGGACCACGATGTCTCACCTGGCCACCCATCAGACGCACCAGGGAGTTTGTAACAGCGGTCAATAACGAGACGATCGGGCGGAGAAGCCAGACGGCACCACGAACAGGATTTAGCAGGGCGCGAGCCCAACGCAGCGGATTCTGTACAGCGGCAGTTTTCGGCGTAATCTCACAGAAGATCAACACCACCAGGGAACCGAGGATCGTAGCGATGAGCTCACCATAGTTTGGCGAGAAGCGGAGCGCCAGCACGGTGGCCATGCTAGAAGCGACGATGACCGCTACGTTATTTACAACCAGGATGGTCGAGAGGAAGACGTTCGGCTGCGCTATCAGTTGTTCTATCTTTTTAGCTTTTTCATCACCCTCTTCCACCAGGTTTTTGAGCGCAATGCGGTTGATAGAGGTAAACGCAGTTTCAGCAGCCGAAGCCGCCGCAGCCAGAATTAAGGATACGATCAGTGCAATGATTTGTATCCACGCTCCTGTGTCAAGTTGTGGACTTTGAACATCGGTAGCGGCGCGGGCGACCGCGAGGGTCGCCATTATTATTCCGGCCGGACCAGCGCCGTCCATAAGACCGATCACTCCTTTTCGCTACCCTCTTTAGAGGAACCATCCAGCGGTTGACGCGTCCGCAGTACACGTGCCGGAACACCAACCACCACGGCTCCAGGAGGAACATCGCGGTTCACCACTGAACCGGCTCCTGTGACGGCATACTCACCAACTGTTACAGGAGCTACTAACATTGTATCACTTCCGATAAAAGCCCCGTCACCTATATGCGTATGATTTTTCTGTACTCCATCATAATTACAGGTAATGGTACCAGCAGCGATATTCACATGCTCACCTACAGTGGCATCACCAATGTAGCTGAAGTGATGCATGTCCGTTTCCGCGCCGATGTACGAGTTTTTCACTTCTCCGAAGTTTCCCATACGCACATCACGTGCAAGGTAAGCACCAGGGCGGCAATGGCTAAAAGGTCCAATGCGCACTCCGTCCTCGAAGGTTGTCTCTTCCAGTACCGAATTGCGCACGATGCAATCATCGCCAAGAATGGACTGGTCAATGGTCGTTCCCGGTCCGATGCGACATGCTGAGCCGATTCGTGTTTTGCCCGTGATCATCGTAGCAGGGAGAATAACGGTATCTGTCCCAATTTCCACGTCCGCATCGATATAGGTAGTTGCAGGATCGATAATGGTGACGCCTGCATACATATGCCGCTCGAGCACACGCTGGCGCAGCAAGTGCTCAACAGTGGCCAGTTGTACCCGGTCATTAATGCCGATGGTTTCATCGAATGATCCGCTGACAGTTGCAATCGTACACCCCTGGGCACTTGCCATGCCCACAAGGTCGGTGAGATAGTACTCGCCTGCTGCATTCCTCGGAAGTGTCTGTAATGCCGACCAGAGCCAGTCGCGCTCAAAGCAATAAACTCCAGAGTTGATTTCCCTGATACGTTTTTGCTCTTCGGTGGCACGCTTGACCTCAACGATCTCGTGCACTCGCCCACCTGCATCACGGACGACACGCCCGAAATCAGAAGGCTGCTCGGTGATCGCAGTGAGGAAGGTGAGGGTAGCCTGGCTTGTGAGGTGCTCTACCAGCACGCGGGCAAGTATTTCACTGCTAATAAGCGGTGTGTCACCATAGCAAACCAGCACCGTTTGAGGTAAAGGATCCAGTGTGTCAACGGCTTCCCGGGCTGCCAGTACCGCGTGGCCGGTGCCCAGTTGCTCCTCCTGCACGGCATAAAGACAGCGATCTCCAAATGTGGCTTCTACCAGCTCTGCTCCGTATCCAACCACGACAATGGGACGATGACCGCTGGTTCTCGTGAGGAGTGGGGCAAATGCAGAAGTGGTGGGGATGGCTCCGATGGCGTTCAGTACATACGTTATTAGAGGCAACCCCGCGGCCTGGTGAAGCACCTTTGGCAGCGTTGAACGCATTCGAGTGCCTTTGCCTGCTGCAAGCACTACGCTCGCAAATGTATTCATAGTAAAATTACAAACCTTTTTGTTTTGTCTTAGCAGTTCCAGGGGATTGATGGATCAAGCTAACGCGAGACTTTGATGCTCATCGCTTGATTTTTTAATTACTGCAATCAATAAAGTCCACTCTATCCATAAAACTGGCTGGGGTGCCAGGATTCGAACCTGGGATCGTGGATCCAAAGTCCACTGCCTTACCGCTTGGCCACACCCCAATCATGTACGAGGAGAGATTAGGAGGAAACCCACGACTCTGTATCGCACGCACTGTATAGTACACGATGAGGTGGGCTTTGTCAACACGACAAAAGGCGCATCGACCGACTATCCATCTGCTGTGAACTGTATTGCCCCTGCTTGATTCACTCCCCACAACATGCGGAAGGGTTGAATTGGTTGTCTTGAATTTTTGTTACAATTGATGCATAATGCGTAAAAAACTAAGAATCCGTCAGCGCTGGAGTAAGCATGCAACAACCTGACATTAATCACCGAAATTTAACCTTGCAAACACCTGAGCAAATTGACACGCTTGTCAAGCAGCTCAAACCAGTGTTAGGTTCGATGCATAAACAGGTTCGTGCCCAGTTCACCCTGCATCAACAGCATTTTGCTGATTACCGGCGGCAAGCCTCATATACTAACGCCACCATGAACTGCCCAGATTACATGCTCAGCAAGCAAGCAAGCGAAGTATACAATGCCTGGCAGGCACGAGTGGGTAGTAACCCCAGCAATCCAGAGGCCGAATTCTGTTTGCAAACCACTTACATGCACTTTGTGCGTATCTTTTTTGTACGCGCCTGCGAGGATTATGGGCTGATTACACCTCACCTCATCCCTGGTGAGACTTTCACGACCCATGCACAATACCTTAGTGAATTCCCCTCCTGTATTAACAATATCTATTCTCGACTCCTCAAGCAGACATATCGGCGTGCAGGCTCGGAGCAACATAATCCTCTCTACTACCAGGGGCTTTACGATTGGTTCACTGCTGATGAGCAGACCACCCTGGCCCTGTATACCCTGCTCAAACACTTTAACTTCCAGGTGCTGAACGTAGATATACTGGGAAGGGTCTACAACGAGGGCTACATTGCAAATACAGAACGCAGCGCGAAAGGGCAATTCTACACGCCACCGCAAGTGGTTGACTATATGCTTGATTCGCTCGGCATCCCCACTTTTACAGATATAACCAGCGGCTATAAGAAATACAGAAACTTCCTAGAAAAGACGGTTGGTGATCTCTCGTGCGGCAGCGGTTCGTTTTTAGTAGCAGCGGCTGCACGCAAAAGGCATATCTTGCAGCGCCTGGTTTTTGAACGCGAGGTTAGCCCTGAATATGCCCTTCAAATATTGACCAATACTTTTTTAGGTTTTGATCTCAATCCTTTTGCCTGTTACCTGGCCGAAATGAACCTGCTCATACAATGCCTGCCATTCCTGGTCGATAGGCAAGATCAGTTGTGCAGGAGTATCGAGTGCTTCCATATCTACTGTGCCGATATCCTTGAGCCGGCAATTAACGAGCAAACAGGTACTCAGTTAAACGGTAAACACTCAAGCGCTCCATCCTCACTCACACATCGCCAGGCGCTCACGGATGAAGAGCAGCGTGTTATCGAAATTAAAGAAGCTAAAGGGCTACCGCAACATGCAGTGCCGCTTGCCACAGGCAAGTACGGCCTGGATTATCTCGTTGGCAATCCTCCCTATGTCAGCGCGGGCGAAAGCTCTACTAACTTGCTTTATCGCAACGAAGTCTGGAACTTTGGCATCTATAAACTGCTGCATCAACGCTGGGACCTGTTTGTGCCGTTCTTTGAACGAAACTTGCAATTTCTACGTCCTGAAACAGGGCGGCTCGGCTTGATCGTCTCCAGCGGCATAGAGACAGAGGGGTACGCTGAACGTTTGCGGCAGGCACTTAGCAGCCAATACTGCCTGCTGCAAATCGACTTCTTTCCGGGACTGCGCCTCTTTCAAGATGCTGCTGTCGAGAGTACCATTGTGTATGTCGAGCATCGCGTCCCTGATGAGCAATATACAGTGAAGCGGCGCAAGCACCTGCTGATCGATTGCGAGCACTTTGAAACCTTACCAACCCTACTACAATTGCCCTCGCATAATGCCCAGATCTTCCGCTGGCGCTACGACAGTAACCTTGATAAAAGCCTGGCAGAGGGTACTATCCCGCTATGCGCTATTGCTTATACCGGCACAGGTATCGAAGCACAGAGCAATGAGCGCTGCGACCCATTAATAGATGGGAAAAGGCAAAAACTCTTCACGCTTCACGATGTCTTTGTACATCAATCTGCCGGTACAGAGCGTCCTGCAGAATATATTGATGATGGTGTACTTGGTGAAGATATAGACAGCTATTATCTGCATCGCCGGCGCCATGTAGCATTTGAGAAATATCGCCTACACATGCGCGGTCCAAGACATCCCGCACTCTTTCGTATACCTGAGAAGCTATTACTGGGTGAAACTTCAGGTGGCTACTATGATTGTGATGGATTATTTGCTAATCACAGCGTTCAAGTAGTGGTCCCCTGGAAAGCATTGGCACAGGCAGGAGCCATCGAAGCGAGAGGCATTCAAAAGGTCTATAGAAAATCCCAACAGTTGAGCGGCATCACGGGTGATCTCGCCTCTATTGCCGAATTATTCGATTTGCGTTACCTGCTTGCCATCATCAATAGCCGTTTCATGCGCGCATACCTTGCCTCCAACATGCATGAAGGGACACGCAAGGGGCGCATCTATCCCGACGTGTGGAAACGTTTGCCCATCAAAATTGTTTCGGCCGACCGGCAACAGCAAATAGCAACGCTGGTCGATGCTGTCCAGGCACGATACCGGCAAAATAGCGCTGACTCCAACGCACTTCTGTCCGAGATCGAGGCGTCGATAGAGATGATATATAGAGAATCTGTGGATGCAGAGATGATAGAAATTATCAATACCAGGCTGACATCTCAGCCTCTTGTTCACCTTGTTAGCCAGTTACTCAAATGCTAAAATACAAAGGAGGACTACTCATATGAACGAGGTTAACCAGGAACCCGATGTAATTTCCCACATGCGGGCCATCACCATCTCACGCGAATATGGCAGCGGCGGCGGAGAGATTGCCACGCGCCTCACCAAACGCCTGGGATGGCAGTTGGTCGACCACGAGGTTGTCGTGCAGGCGGCACATGAGCTAGGCGTCAGCGAGGCGGAAGTAGAAGAGCACGATGAGCGCGTTGAGAGCATCATCGAACGCATTCTGAAGGGGATGCAGCTGTTTGAACCGGCAGCGCTTGTGACTGCGCCTTTCCCCACCACGGTAACAGATTCTCGTACCTACCGGGCTGCACTAAGCCGGGTTGTCAAGTCGGCAGCCGCTGCCGGACATGTAGTGATTGTCGGTCGAGGCTCGCAAGTCCTCTTAGCTAGCAGGCGCGATGTACTGCATACAAGGATAGTAGCGCCATTCGATTCACGTGTTGCCTATGTCATGGTCCGTGAAGGACTGGATCAAGCGGCAGCCCGTTCACGCATTCAGCTCAAAGACCGCGACCGGGTTCGTTTTCTACAGGAAGTCCATAACCAGAATGCGAATGATCCACACCTGTACGATATCGTAGTGAACACCGGAGTCCTCGATCTGGAGGGCGCAGTCGATTTGATTTACCTCGCCCTGGAGCGTAAGGCCAACAAGCTCACGACACCAACTAAAGAGCTAGGACCGGGTGCAGGCCTGGCACCTTACCCCGGCCATCCTGGCGATTTCCGTCCGCCGGAGCAACTGACCGAGTCACCACAGTGAGAACTGCTCAATATCTTTCCACTCTCCAGCCCTGTTAACTTGACGCTGCGTCCTGCACAGTGCTATGCTGCAAACAGTATAGAGGGACGCGCGTCCCGGACAGCGTTGTCGAGAGGAATAAACACCTATGGGCACCATTGAAACTCGCATAGATCGCAATAGCCCCGAATTTCAAGAGAACACACACTACTTCCAGCAACTTCTAGATCAACTTAACCAACGTATTCGACAGGTGCAGCAGGGTGGAGGTGAGGATGCCATCGCCAAACACCGCAAGCGTAATAAATTACTGGCCCGCGAACGTATCCAGTTATTATGCGACCCCGATACGCCTTTCCTGGAACTTAGCCCCCTGGCAGCTTGGGACATGTATGATAACGAAGCACCATCGGCCGGCATAGTCACAGGCATTGGAGTAGTCGAAGGACAGGAATGCATCATCGTTGCGAACGATGCCACGGTCAAGGGCGGTACCTACTACCCAATGACCGTCAAGAAACATCTACGCGCTCAGGAGATTGCCGAACAGAACCACTTACCATGCATTTACCTCGTCGATTCGGGGGGCGCCTTCTTGCCGTTACAGGCCGATGTTTTTCCCGACCGCGACCACTTCGGGCGCATCTTCTACAACCAGGCCCGCATGTCCAGCCAGCGCATTCCACAGATCGCCGCCGTGATGGGTTCATGTACAGCGGGGGGGGCTTATGTTCCCGCAATGAGCGATGAGAACGTGATTGTACAGGGCAATGGCACCATTTTCCTGGGCGGCCCGCCGTTGGTCAAAGCGGCGACAGGGGAGGTGGTGAGCGCAGAAGAACTGGGCGGCGCCGATGTGCATTGCCGTATCTCCGGCGTCACCGATCACTACGCCCTGAATGACGAACACGCGCTGGCGATCTGCCGCAGCATCGCCTCCAATCTCAATCGACGCAAGTATATTCCCTGGGATATTACTACACCCGAACCGCCGCGTTACGATCCCAACGAACTCCTTGGCATTGTCCCAACAGATAGCCACAAGAGCTACGATGTACGCGAGGTTATCGCGCGCCTCGTCGACGGGAGCCGCTTCCATGAATTCAAGGAACTCTACGGGGCCACGCTCGTCTGCGGCTTTGCCCGGCTGATGGGCTACCCGGTGGGCATCATTGCGAATAATGGCATACTCTTTTCGGAGAGCGCACTCAAGGCAACCCATTTCATGGAACTATGCGCTCAGCGCAGCACACCGCTGATCTTCCTACAAAACATTACCGGTTTCATGGTGGGTAAGCAATACGAGAATAACGGCATAACCAAGGATGGTGCGAAAATGGTGATGGCTGTCGCCAATGTGCCTGTGCCGCGCTTCACGGTGATCATCGGCGGCTCGTTCGGCGCTGGCAACTATGGTATGAGCGGACGCGCTTATTCACCCAGGCAGTTGTGGATGTGGCCCAATGCGCGTATCTCGGTGATGGGCGGCGAACAGGCTGCCAGCGTACTGGCAACAGTGCGCAAGGATAGTTTGGAGGCCCGCGGCAAAACGATGAGCGAAGAAGAAGAGGCAGAGTTCAAAAAGCCGACTCTTGAAAAGTACGAGGAAGAAGGCAATCCTTATTACAGTACTGCGCGTCTTTGGGATGATGGAATTATTGACCCTCGCGATACGCGCACGGTGCTGGCACTGGGTATTGCAGCATCTTTAAATGCGCCTATGCCGGACACACCGTTTGGTGTGTTCAGAATGTGATCACACATCCCCAAGGAGAGAAACGATGGCAACATACACGCACATCACAGTTGAGCGAAGCCACGCAGACAGGATTGCAACGATCACTATGCGGCGTCCGGAGGTACACAATGCATTTAACGCACAGCTTGTCCAGGACCTGCAGGCAGCTTTTACCGAATTGCGCAGCGATACGAGGCTGCATGCTGTCATATTGACCGGCGAGGGACCTTCATTCAGCGCCGGGGCGGACCTGAATATGATGAAAGCCTCAGCAACGTTCACGCAGGAACAAAACCTGGATGATGCGCTGCACCTGGCGGATCTCTTCGACACGATCAATACGTTTCCTTGCCCGGTGATAGCGCGCGTCAATGGTACAGCTATGGGTGGCGGCCTGGGCTTGCTCGCGGTCTGTGACATCGTCATTGCCGTCGACAGCGCACGGCTGGCTTTCAGTGAGGTCAAGCTGGGCATCGCGCCGGCCGTTATTTCACCCTATGTGGTGCGCAAAATTGGTGAGACACACGCTCGTGTACTGTTTGTTACAGGTGAACGATTCAGCGCTGCTCATGCTCGCGAGATCGGTCTTGTCCACATCGCCACGCCTGCTGATGAACTTGATGATGCCCTGGGGAAGATGGTAAGCGAGTTACTGAGCAGCGGGCCACAAGCGCTACGCGCCTGCAAAGCCCTGGCACTGAGAAACCAGGCTGGATAACATAAAGTCTTAATCTAAGCAAGATATAATAGAAGTAGCCAAAAAATTTCGGCATCCATTTGCGCATCGGCTTCGTTTACATATAAAGGGGGATTACGACAATATATTTAGGAGGAGGATACGATCATGAATCTGGGACATTTCCGAGTAATTCTACTCCGCTGCGTTACACTGTTCTGCGGCATATGCGCCCTTGTAGTACTTATGAGTTTACAGCCACGGACAGCTTCTGCCGTATGCGCCTGGCCAGGTTATCCTCGTTTTTCATCGCCTTTATAACAACTCTTATTCTCTGTGGATGCGGCCTGGTGTCCGCCTCTCCGCATCCACTACCGCAGCTAGCTTCGCCTACTGCTCGCCTTGTTAAAAGTCCAACACCCACACCTTCATCATCACCAACATCAGCCAGGTATGCGAATCCGGTACGTTTACTCATTCCTGCAATAGGCGTCAATGCTCCGATTGAAGAGGTTGGAGTTACCTCTAATGGGAACCTGGCAGTACCAACACAGAATCCCTGGGAGGGAGTGGGATGGTATGCCGCGGGTTCCCATCCAGGCGAACGAGGAAGCGCAGTGATCGACGGGCACGTTGATCGCCCAGGTGGATATCCTGCGGTTTTCTGGCATCTGCGTGATCTACACAAGGGCGACGAAGTGCTGGTGACTGATGCGCATGGAAACACGCTGCGTTTCCGCGTCACAGGCCTGGCGTTCTATTCTCCCCAGGATGCGCCAGTTCAAGAAATCTTTGGGAATGGCAGTGGGGACTTTCTGAACTTGATTACGTGTGCCGGGGATTGGATTCCCAGCCAGCACCAGACCACTTTGCGCTTAGTCGTCTACACATCCTTAGATTAGCGCAGAACTTCCAGGCTAAAGAAACTTCTTTCCGGCATTTGTCAAAACAAGCCTCTTTATAGTAAGATGACCGCAGTACTAAGGCCAGGTTGGACACATGCAGTTTCATGACCCAACTAAAGATAAACTTACAGCCTACCAATGCAGTTAGGTGCCAAATCATGTTCAAGAAAATATTGATAGCTAACCGGGGAGAGATAGCTAGCCGCATCATAGCAACGTGCCGTGAAATGGGTATACGAACCGTGGCAGTTTACTCTGATGCCGACCGGAATGCACGACATACACGCGAAGCCGACGAGGCCTATTACATCGGCCCTGCACCCGCAGCCCAGAGCTACCTACGTATAGACACCATCATAGATGTGGCCAAACAGAGCGGAGCAGAGGCTATTCACCCGGGCTATGGCTTCCTCGCTGAAAACACGGCCTTTGTCGAAGCATGCGAGAAGGCGGGCATTATTTTTATCGGCCCTCCAGCCTCCGCTATGCGCTTGATGGGATCGAAGATCGCGGCCAAGCGATTAGCGCAATCTGTTGGCGTACCCATCATCCCAGGCTACAACGGCGAGAGCCAGGACGACGAGGTGCTGATAAGCGAGGCGTTCCACATTGGTTTCCCTTTGCTTATCAAGGCATCGGCAGGTGGAGGTGGCAAGGGCATGCGCGAAGTGCATACCGCGGGTGACTTTAAAGAGCAACTGGCAGGCGCGCAGCGCGAGACCCAGGCGGCCTTTGGCGATGCAACTGTTTTTCTTGAACGACTCATCCAGCAGCCACGGCACGTCGAGATCCAGGTACTGGGCGATACTTTTGGCAACCTGATCCATCTTGGCGAGCGAGAGTGCTCTATCCAGCGCCGCCATCAGAAAATTGTCGAAGAAAGTCCCTCTGCTGCGCTCACTCCCGCGCTGCGGGAAGAGATGGGAGCGGCCGCTGTACGTATTGCCAAGGCCGCCGGGTACGTGAATGCAGGGACGCTCGAATTCATACTCGATACCGATAAGCATTTTTATTTTCTCGAAATGAATACACGCTTGCAGGTAGAGCATCCAGTTACCGAACTTGTCACAGGCATAGACCTGGTGCGTCACCAATTGCACATTGCCGCGGGTCAGCCGCTTAACTTACCCCAGGAGCAGGTTAGCTCGCGCGGGCATGCCATCGAGGTGCGCCTGTATGCTGAAGATCCTGAGAGTAACTTCATCCCTTCAACAGGCACCGTTACGCGCTTTGTCAAGCCCGAAGGTCCAGGAATCCGGGTCGATAGTGGTATTGAGAGTGGCGACGAGATCACGCAGTATTACGACCCGATGATCGCTAAATTGATTGTCTATGGCGAAGACCGCACTACGGCAATCGAACGCCTGCAAACTGCGCTCAGACAGGAGGCGGTGTTCGGTGTCAAGACGAACGCTACATTGCTTTCCGCCATTGCGTCGCATCCCGCATTTCACGAGGGACGTACATACACCAGTTTTCTCGAAGATTACGGGCTGATCGGGGAAATGGGAAGAGACACGGAACAAGAGGCTTTGCAAGATGGATTAATACATATAGCACTGTCAGCGGCGGCCCTGGTTGATATGGCGAGAAATGGTGAGGATATGTCTCTGTGGAATGGTCAACCACCGCCGAACCCCTGGCATACGCTTGGACCCTGGCGTATGATCGGAGCATCGCGTAGCGCTACCTATATGTATCAAGGGCAAAAACACAGTATCGTTATCTTGCCAGCGCAAGATGTACCGGGTGCGTGGAGTGTGCAAGTTGATGCATACCCTGCAGAAGAAATAAGTTGTGTCTTCGGTACTGATGATCTTGTGCTGCTCCGCCGGGGCGCAAGGCAAATACGCACCTTCGTGCAACGCCAGGAAGGGGAGACACAGGTGATTGTTGATGGGCAAACGTATCATTTCGCACGACGCCAACCTCCCAATGTGGATACAGCCGCGCGAGGTGGGAACGTTACCATCTCGCAGAAAGCACTCGCTGCGCCCATGGCAGGTACTATTGTGAAGGTACAGGTACACGATGGTGACAGCGTGGAGCAGCGCCAGGTACTTGTGATACTGAGCGCGATGAAAATGGAGCATACGATTGCAGCGCCCTACGCAGGCAAGGTGCGACACGTATACTATCAAGAAGGCGATGTTGTCAAGGGCGGGGCTGTAATCGTGGAAATGGAATAAAAGGTAGAAAGGACTTATGCAAATGCAAGTAGGTTTTATTGGCATTGGCGTCATGGGGCGACCTATGACGCTCAACCTGTTAAAGGCAGAACACAACGTCACTATTTACGCGCGTCATCCAGAAAAGCCGGAAGTGCAGGAGGTACTCAACGCAGGCGCTAAATTGACTCCCTCTCCTCGCGCTGTTGCCATGGCATCAGATATTGTGATTACTATGTTGCCCAACTCACCACAGGTCGAAGAGGTCGTGACCGGTCCAAACGGTCTGCTCGAAGGTGCGCGCAAAGGCCTGATCATCATAGATATGAGCACCATAGCGCCCAGTGTAAGCCGCAAGTTAGCGCAGGAAGCATCGACCCGTGGTGTACATTTGCTCGATGCCCCCGTGAGTGGCGGTTCGCAGGGGGCGGTCAATGGTACGTTGACCATCATGGTGGGCGGCGAACGCGCGATATTTGAACAGGCTCGCCCGGTATTAGAAGCGATGGGTAAGAAAGAGAATATTTTTTATGTCGGACCCAATGGTGCAGGCGAAGTTGTCAAGCTTGTGAATAACATTCTGGCCGGCGCTATCGCGGCAACCATAGCCGAGTCGTTTGTACTGGGCGTCAAGTCAGGTGTAGATGTTGATACAATGGCAAACATCATTGGTGTAAGCACCGGCGCAAGCTGGCAACTCGCCAACCAGTTCCCCCTGCGCGCTTTCAACGGCAGTTTTCAACCCGGCTTTATGACCGATCTCCTGCATAAAGACCTGGGGCTTGCGCTCGACCTGGCTGCTGAGAACAAGGTTCCGGTGGTGATGACGGCCCTTACGCGCCAGGTGTACGAAATGGCGCGCGCAGCAGGATACGAGCGCGAGGATTATACATCGCTACTGAAAGTGCTGGAGCAGATGGTGGGCGTAGAGGTTAGAAGCAAGTAGCTAATACTATTGCCCTATCCCAAAAATCATGCCATGTGAAATTGTCATGCCCAGAACCAGCACGGCTGCAAGGCCGAAGTACGCCAACCCGAGGACGATGCGTTCTCCTATTGGGACTGCGTAGTAAGCCTGCGCTTCGGGCGTATCAGGTACCTTGCGCCTCGACCAGAGCTGCGTCGCGGCCATCAAGATAAAAAAGACCAGCCAGATTGAGAAGCTGCCATTGATCCAGGACCAGATCTCGAAAGCGAGCAGCCCGATAAAACCCACAATCCAGATGCGCCGGTCAATCGCACCCAGCACGCGCCCGCCATCAAAGGGCACGATAGGAATGAGATTGAACAGGTTGATGAAGAAGCCAAAGTAGGCCAGCGGGGCCCATATCGTATCTGGATAGATGCGCGCTAAGGCGAGGCATACCGACGCAGCAAGCGCACCTGCTATAGGACCGGCGATACCAACTTCTGCTTCATCGCGCGCATTTTTGGGCATCTGCCGCATGATAACCGCCGCACCCAGCAAAGGGATAAAAATCATGCCGCCGATGGGTATGCCTTTCAGCTTCATCACAATCGCATGTCCCATCTCGTGAACGAAGAGCAAAGCCACTAACCCGATG
>WNGP01001396.1_pt1 | contig 19860 bp, 22 predicted proteins | sample 5407671 | NCBI WGS metagenome assembly WNGP01 (sample SAMN13153381, study PRJNA577476) | soil metagenome | isolation source: 40 cm soil or saprolite under Garry oak tree replicate 2 | place: USA:California | collected 2016-06-15 | reverse complement strand
CGGGAACCTCGCTCGGTATAAAGAATGAGGTTCAAGTTGGAGCGAAGAAAAAATGTGGGGCTTCTCGCCAAAACCTCAAGTTCCTTTGCCCGCATCACGCTTTCTCAATTAGCTCGGCGGACAAAGAATGCCTAGGGTGGGGGAGAATGAAGGTCGTCCAGCAGTGCAACTTGCATCCCCTGCTCTCTCAACTTCTCAATCAAGGCCACCGCCTGGTCGCGTGTTGTCTCAACCATTACTAGACGGGCGTGAAGCATCGGACTGCTCTGTTTCGTTCTGTATCCCAGTCGACGAACCACCGGGTATACCCTTTTTGCTTCTGACACGGAATTCGTCTTCAAGAAAATCCTCTGAATTCGATCAGGGTAACTAGCTTCGACTTGACGAGAGAATTCGGCGTAGTATTCCGGAGTGCTCCTGCCAATCGTCTTATCAGTGCGTAGCCGCAAGTTGCACTCCGCGCAGAATCCCGCGACATCCCTTTCATGGAATAACACTTGAAAACTCATTGCGGAGCAGCGTGGGCAACGAAAAAGTTGGGGCGGTGGGATGCGAACCACCTTGGGGACAGGTCTCCTGGGCGTCTTGGACTCTGTTCTCTGCCCGTGAGCGTATAAGTCGCGAGGACCACGAGGCATGTTCGACACCAAAACCGCTTATCAGACGAGTGCTTCAGGCCTGTCTGACTGCGTCTTGTTAACTTTTCTGAAGAAAATGCATGGCACAGAGACCAGCAGAAATCTCTTCCAGCCTTCTTGTCGCAGATACCCTCAACATCCTGTTCCCCTGACGTAGTAAGAGAGTCCAAGCCACAACACAGCCTTCGGCCGCGACGTGGTGGACGAAACATGGGACCTAGAGCTTCCAGATGCCTAATCGCTTCGAACTGAAGCAACTAAGGGAGGCAGCCGAGAAGTACGCCTATCATGACGCAGGCACGCACGGGGTCTGGCCGAGGCTCGTATGGGAAGGGAGAAACGAATCTCAAGTAGCTAGAATTGATGACTCCGTAGAATTCTTGGGTAAATGGAAGGCCCTCCGCTTCAAAGGCGGGGGCGCAGCCTTCAGAAGGATCTGTACTACTTGGCTGAGAAGAAATCTGACCGACTTGGAGCGCCTTCGAGGCAGGGTCCTGCCCGAGATCTCTAACTTCGCCGCGCCAAAACGGTGGCGAGATAAAGAACAAAACGAAATCAGGATTTGTGTTTATGATTTCTGTTCGTGCTCGAACCTGTATTGATTAGCGACCAACTTACGCGGCAAGTTTATCTTGTCACAGTCTTCGGGCCATTGGATGAATCTTCAGGTCTCGATACCCGGATGGCAATAATCAGACTCGGCAAGACCCGGGAAGCGACTGGATTCACCTCAGAGCGATACAAGAGCGCTATCCGAAAGTACATGGAATCAATGGGGTACGCCCAGCTCACTGATTCTCGGTATGAGGGGCATGTTGCTGACATGGTCTTTGGACCGCTCGGACAGGCCCCGTGGTCTGAAGTTCGAGTGGAGTCGAAGGCGACTGACCTTAGCCTTAGCACCGCGGGTCTTGCGTCAGAAATCAGATCCTATCTGAAAGAGTGGTTGTCTCGTCCGTCCGGGTCCCGCTTCAAATTCATGATTTTTGCCAAGAAACTGGTCAACCTCACTCGCTGGGATTCAATATGGGGTGATAGTCTCTCTCAATCAGAAGCGATGGACTGGCTAACCAGTGACCTCGACGAAGCTTCAGCAGCATATTTCGTCGAACCAACGCGAATCAAGGAAGTTGCGTCATTCTTCTCTGAGGCAAGCGTCGTAGAAGGAAACGACATTGATCTCATCGATATGGCTGAGGAAAAGAAGAAAGTCGTTCTATCAGCCAACGAGATTAGGCAACGGGCTCTTAGGCAACTCAGTCAGATGGATCAAAGGGCTCGACCAATACCAAAGAAATCGGAGCTTGTGGGCAATCTCTTACTTTTCACTCCTCCTTCGTCCTTCGCCGTCCTAGGCGTTGGCTCTCTATCCGCAACGGAAATACGCGATCTGATGTGGAGACGTGATTCTCCCCCCTACAAGATCATCCAAACCGGCGAGTTGATCACGCTTAATGATCGCGATGCAGATGAGGATTTCAAGGTCCTCAATCCGACTCGCCTCCGAAACCTGGGTCTCTACGAACTGGATTCTATATATCCAGGGAGTCTGGCAGAACTTACGAACTTCGCAATAGGAAAGATGCTGAGAAGGCTCGGTGTGGGATTCTTCGGCAACCGGTCGTACTTTTTGGCAGAGGAACAAGCAAAAATGCACAAGAGTCGGATCCTAGAATTATCATCCGGAGAATCCATGCAAGTGGCCAAGCCCTACATGCTCAAACAAAAGGGAGCGACCCTCGAAGATACTGGGGAAGGCGACCTAAACTTCGTTTTTCACCAAGCATTTGGTCTTAGGTATCGGAGATTATGGGACCAACACTTCGTTGAGTTCAAGCTTGGCAAACTGTACACAAAAGATGGAAGGAGAGTGATCGAGGGTCCTCGGGCCGCAAAATTGGATGCTCATTTTCGGAATCCGGTCTTCGACCGTTCTGAGACTCGCCAACGGAAGCTCGAAAAGCTAGCAGAGTTTGTGTTTCGAGAGAGACTTCACAAGTATCCTGCTTGGACACGAATGTTCAGCTTCGGTGATTTTCTGAGGATCAGCACCGAGTGGACGCCCGACGCCGTTCCTCTCGACCAATCCGTGATTGACGATTTTGACTATCACGTTCCAGGAGGCCGAAGCGACGACCCAGATCCAGCTTCTTGATGAGCCGCGACTCCTTTTCGGAAATAATCGACAATGTGCTGATCCAAAAGTTGGACTCACAAGTCATGGCCCAGCATTGCTTGATGTGGCCGCTGGAGAAACAACGACGATTCGCGCGGGTGCGATCGGCACATATGGCGCTTTATCACATCTGAGAGAATTCCTAGCTAGATTATCGTACGCTATTCCTGTCAAGGGAAGCAGTCAGGGAATCCAACCGTGGAAGATGGATTTTCCGGGGCTAAGCACAAACGGACCCCTCGCCTTTGACATCTCCCTTGACGAGAGCGTCGTAGAGCCTATCTCAGAGACCGAGGAGCAGGAATCTCTGAGAGACTCGGACAGAAAAGTGAGAATAGAATCTAGCGTTAGACTTTACGAGCAAAAATTCCAGGACTTGGTGACCTCGTCCTCTTCGCTTCCCGGCATCATCTTGCTTCCTCTCTCAAAGCAGCTCGTGAAGATGTGTCGCGACCCCTCTCTTAAGACGGATAGGATCACCTACGAGTATCGAACGATGGAGAAAAGTGAATCGTTCGCTCCGGTATTCAATTTCCATCACGCCCTGAAGGTTGTGTCCTATAAGCACCTGCTAGCCTGTCAGGTTCTTCTCCCTAGCACCATGAGTTTTGCTCGAGGTAAACAAGATCCTGCTACTATTGCATGGAATTTTGCGACTGCTCTTTACTACAAGGGGACTGGAATTCCTTGGAAGCTTGCAGAATTAGAAGAGAGCACGTGCCTCGTCGGGATCTCGTTTTACGAAGAGATGGGAGATCAAGGTAGTTCGATGAGGGCTAGCATGGCTCATGTGTACGTTAGATCTTCTGACAGTCAAATTATCAGAGGGAAACCATTCATGTGGGAGGATCGGACTCGTCAGCCTACGCTAAGCGGAACTCAAGCCAAAGAACTGCTGCATGACGTTGTCGACTTATTTCGAAGGCAGAAGAGAGAGTCTCCAGTTCGGATCGTAATCCATAAGACAAGTGCATTTAGTGAGAACGAAATTTCGGGATTTAATGAAGCTGCGAAAGGGGTCGAATTGCTCGACTACGTTCATGTTCGTGCGAATGACGGTTCGCGATTTTTCCACTCGGGCAATGATTACCCCCCTGTTCGTGGAACCCTGATAGGCGAGAATTCCCCCTACATCATGTATACAGTAGGTTACGTCCCATGTCTTGGGACATACCAAGGAATGGGATCTCCCATTCCCCTGCTTCTTGATGTCGCGAGAAACGACACAACTCCCCGACAGATCGGGAACGATATTATGTCATTGACAAAAATGGACTGGAACTCAACCGATTTTTGCCAGAGTCAACCGGTTACGACTTCCGTCTCGCGCAAAGTGGGACAAATTCTCGCCGAAATGCGTGCCCGAAATGTCGAGCCTCCACAACCCTATCGCTACTTCATGTAAAGAAGAGCGCAATTGAGGATTGCATCCGATGACATGATTGTTTCTATCAGTCTGGGCTTTGGTTCGGCCGTTGCTCCAGAGTGAGCAGTTTCGTTCTCATGGCTGAGCAATAGCCGAACGATAGCTCAACCCTACAGATGTCGAGTCAGTGGAGCGACTGGCGCGAAAGACTTATTGTGAATCCGAGCCGCATGGAAGTCGAATTAGCGGCAAAGCTAGGATCCTCTGGAATCACATAGTTGAATCGCACCGTCCCTATGCCTGCTACTTGCTTCGTTCATGGCTGGGTGGTCAGTGATGGCATTTCTCTTGTACGAGGCTCGTTGTTTTGATGTCGGGTCTTTAGCCACCATTTGACGATGATGAGCACCAGCCCTGCTACAGGGATTAAGAGGAAGAAGCTTGCTGCGGGAATGATGTCGATTGTCGGGATGAAGTAGAGGGTGGAATAGAGGGAGCCGGTGTCGGCGACTAGTGTTCTGGGTGATGGGAGGAAGTAGACGGCTGCGCTGTTAAACGAAAACGGTCCAGTGTCCGGAGGTCCAGCGGCCACGGCTGCATTGGAACCGTCGGCTGAGAGAGCTACTCCATGGATCTCGCCTGCGGGTTTTCCCCAGACAACTTGGCCTTGACTGTTGATAACGAGGATTGATTGAGTCCAGTCTGACCACAGCCCAGCGAGCACATAGGACCCGTCTAAGTTTGCCGCTAAGACCGCTGGGGGCGCAGAGAAGCTCCAAACCTGATCGCCCTGAATAGTGTAAGATACGATATGGTAGTTAGTCTCGAAGACTATTCTGGATTCGTCTCCAGAGAATGCGATGGAGGATGGGCTGCTATCCTCTGCACGTGACCAGAGTACGCTGCCAGTGTTGTTGAACAGGTATAAGGTGCCATGATTTCCGTCTATGGCAGTGCCTACTGCGACATACTTTGCGTCTGGCGAGATGATCAGGCTTTGGACAAGGTTGGTTATGCTGGTGGAGTTCCAGAGGATTCTTCCCTGGCCGCTGAGGAGTCGGAGCTGCGTATCGGCCACGGCGACACGTGACGCGTCCGACGAGGTGGTTACATGAATGAAGTTTCCGCTGGTTCCGTTGTAGTTCCAGAGCATCTTTCCATGCTGGTCTAGACAGAAGACGCTGAACGGAGTCTGAGCTATGACGCGTGATCCGTCATTGGAGAGGTGACTCCCGAAGATTGGAGGAGGAAAGTCTCTGCTGTACACGTCAGGGGAAGTAGTGTAATTCCAGAGTTGGGTCCCGTCGCGACCAAAATAGTAGACAACCCCGTTTTCATAGAAAATTCCAGCGGAACCAATGAGTTGGAATCCGCTAGCCACGACGTAAGAGGCGTTGTCAGAGATCGAGATGCTGTTAATCGCTCGGTCGATCGTTCTGCTCCAGAGGAGTGAACCCGCACGGTTGAAGAGGAGAACTTCTCCGCCTTTAGTACCGGTCTGGACTCCCACTGCCACGATAGATCCGTCGCTGCTGATGGCGACGGCATTGGCTGTCCCGCTGGTGTTGTACTGCCAGAGGGGTCGTTGTTGCCAGATCACGAGGGCTGGTATGATGGGAAGAGACGCGATCAAGACCACCACCAGCAGTTTGATGATCAATGCAATTGCCTCTCAGATGCTGAATCGATAATCGTTGAGACTTGCTCATTACACTAGCGTTCCCTGCTTATCCGGACACGTGGGTTCTGCGTGACGCATCTTGCAGAGAGGCTGAGCATTCACTTGGCGATTTGGTCTGGTTCTAACAATCAGCGGGTCTTTCCGTCCGAGGGTCTTATGGTCTGGGGCTTATGAATGGCCCTTGGTCTAGAGGAGGGTTTCTTGACCTGATCCTCCCGCTCACGATTTCGGTGACTCTCGGGGCGTTCTCGTAGGGTCTAACAGCCGCATTGCTTGTAGGCTTGTCAACAGTCTTGGCACGCTGTACCAGATCCGCCTGGAGAGGGAAAGGTGGTAGAGTACCGGAATATTCGATGAAACTGTTGCTGAATGTTCGAGTAGTTTCCTAGTAGTTTTGTTGGCGTTTTTCGTTCTGCTCTCTTGGACATATTCGACTAGATTTGTAGGACTACGCAGGTACCAATGGGCGAGGATGAGGTTCGTGAGGAGGTTGAGGTTAAGAAGAGTATCGATGCTTGGCGGCAGTCTGAGCGGAAGGTCATGATCGAGACGGTTCAGGATCTGATCCAGACTTCTCACAAGTATGCAAAGTCGCAGTATACTCCTAATGCTCAGCGGGTCCGGTGGACGAAGCTGGCTGGTCAGTTGATCTGGTATAAGGATCAGATCTTGAAGAATTTCAGTCTTGAGGCTATGACGGTTCAGCTTGAAGCTCTGCAGAAGAGGATGATTGAGTCGGAGGAGCAGAGAGAGCGTCAGAGCTATTCTAGGAATTATCAGACAATCGTCTTTCGCAAGCTAGAGGAGAAAAAGGCGGAGAATGCGGAGACCTCCGACACCTCCAAGGCAGACAACCCTGAAGATGCCAAGGAGGCCGTGTCCGGTGCGGTTGGTTAGCTAGTCAAGATTCTTTTGGACAAGGGCGGGATCGTCTGGACATTTCCCAGTAGTCCGAGACTGCGAAAGCTTCTCAGTACCAGTGTCCGTCTGAGATAGTCGTCCATGCGTAAATAGTCATGTCGATCAGATATTGGTCTCGTCATGAATTCTCGACTTTGGAGGACACTCGTCCTCTTCTGACCGGGGTCTTCCAGTCTCTTAGGAGGATTGCATCCTTTCGGCCCTTCAGTCTTCCAAAAAGTTTCTTGTCAGCCGTCACGAGGACGGCTTTTGATTCCTCGGTGGCTGTTAGATAGCTTGCGTCATAGAACGTGATCTTCAAGCTTCGAGCCGTCTCGAAGACTCGTGTTAGAAGCTTCGGATCATCAATGTCAAGCGTCGGAATAGCCATCTCTGAGAGCGATTCGAAGTCTTCCCTGACACTTTCGATCCTCTTAGCTGGATGTTTCCAGAGAACATTTCCCAACTCGTAACGGAGGAGGGAGATGGTTGAGACTCTGTGCTTCTTCTGGTTAAAGAGGTCTCGAATCTCCAGGGCCTTGTCGGAGTCCTCCTCTTGAACAAACCATTTGGCGATAACGCTCGAGTCTAGGAGATAAAGAGGGCTACCGGGCATCCCTCATCTTCCTAATCTCCCTAGTACTATTGGACCGTACCCCGACTGTCTTCTTTCTCGATGCGTCCATTCTAGTCGCGGCCCGTCTACGCTTCTCAAGGAGAATTTTCTCTTCAACTATCCTCCGCAGCACATCCGGCCAGTCAATACTCGTCCGTTCCATCTCCTCGCGGAGACGGTCCGGGACCCGAAACGAGACAACCGCCAAATCAGGCTCCCCAAATGTTTACATGAATCGTCTACACTTAAAGCTAGCGAAACAGGCAGACGCCTAGAGCCGCCCCGACCTCGACACTATCATCATGACTAAGAAAGAGATTCGGAAGGCGAAATCGTATCCGACGAAGAAGGCTCTTCCAAAGCCTTCCGAGGAAGCGCAAGTATCAGACGGTGAACCGTGTCCTCGACTATCTGGAGAGCTCTAACAAGATTCTCTTGGACAAGGGCGGGATCGTCTCGACGCTTCCCGGTAATCCGAGGCTGCGTAGACTGCTTGATAGCAGCGTCCGTCTAGGCTAACGTTCTAGCCTTGGGTCTTTCTCGGTGGATACTTGAGCGGGTCAAGCCTGTTGATGCCGGGTATATCTTCGAAGTGGGGATCTGTTGAGAGGATCGTGTCCAGTCCTATTCTCTTCATTATTGCCGCATGAGCACAGTCGTAGGGGCTGACGCCGCTTGACCTGAACAGTTCGACGGTGAGTCTAACATCCACGCTGAGCAGTTCACTGACAGTGATTCCCGTCGAGTATATGGAACTGGTCTCGCGAGCCACGTCTCTGCTGAGCCCGATCTTTCTCAATGCGTTGCTCACTTCTACCAGGGCTAGGGTTGATGTGGCGGCTGAGAGTCTTCCTTCGGCGAGGTCGGTGATTACTCTGGCGCAGCCGGATCCGTATTTTCGATCCTTGATCTTGGCGTTTACGAAGATATTGCTATCGAGAAAATACTCCACAGCCGGTCTCTACCGTTCTTCTGACAGCTCCTCCAGCTTCTCGGAGCTGAGGGGTTTCCGGAAGAGAGGCCTCTTGCCAATCAGCACTGTCAAAGGGTCCTTGACAGTCTCGAACCGCTTTACGATGATCGCGCCTCCCGGTGCTCCTTCGACTGTGACCTCTTCGCCGGGTCTCAAGCCTACTGATTCCCGCACGTCTTTAGGAATGGTCACCTGAAACTTGTCGGTGACTCTTGAAACCCCCAAGTTCATCGTACCAGTAGTGTATGTCAGATAGATAAGCATACCGTATACCGCATACGCAGCCTCCGCTGGGCCAGCCTCTCTGACGCCGTCCAGGATTCGCCTAGATCGTCTACGCTGGCATCCCTAGTCATGCCCGAAGCTCTTCTCTTCAGCCGTCATGTTCTGCTGTAGCTCATCCAATCCTGAATCAACCATACACTTCTCAGCCGAACCGGGGCTTCAGGGTCTGATAGATCCCATAGAGCTCCTGGGGACCCTTTGACCTGGTCGGCCGGATGGGACAACCTTGACTGCGACTCGAACAATTCTCGGCTCCAAGCCGGAGAGTATCGTGAACCGCAGCTCCCTGAAGTCGCCTAGGAGTCGCCTAGAAAACGCCTGAGGGTACGAGTCAATGATAAAATCGGCATGACACATGAGAAGATGCGAACAGGGTTCTTGCCCGGTCCCTGTTAAGATCCGGCTAGCAATAGAGACTCTCGAAAAACAAGGTATGCAGGCCAGTCTCGTGACGCAGAACTGCCTGTGACTCTAGATTCCCGTTATTGCTAATAGAACGAATCAGAAACGAACTTGTTATGCGGCTTTCTCTATGACTATTTCTATGGTTGAGACGTTTCGTGTGTCTCCTTCTTCTCCCAGAACTTCCGAGGCGATCCGGACATCTTTGATGGTGAGTTTTCCCTGGAAGAACCGGCGCCGGACCACTTCCACAACATCCACCGCGTGGCTGATCGACTGTCCCCGAGCCTTGACCGTGAGAGTATTCTGGCCACTGTTGAAATGCATCATAACCGCAGTCGCATACGCCATCAACGGCTTCTTGCCGATAAACACGGTATCCGGCGGAATCTGGCCACGAGGCCTCTCTACACGAGGTCTCTCCTCGCGTCTCTCTGGAGCGTGCTCCATTCTCTCTGTGCGGGGCTCGTGATGTTCACGTTCGGGCTTGTGCTCTACCTTCTCACTCATTGTTGAACTCACAGTATTGTCAACGACTGCTTCCGATGTCATGAGCACGGTAAAGAGCGTGGGGTCTTAAGCCTTTGCGACTCTAATCCGAGAAAAGAGGTAAGGGAGAAGAAAAAAGGAAGAAGGGAACGCCTTTGAAAAATCCTAGATGATTTCCCTAGTCAAGGCTTCCCTGAACTTGACCCTGCAGTCCTGACACTGGAAGAGCCCGATGAGCACGTTCTTCTTCGACTTGCCACCCTTCAGCTCCCAGACCTTCACAGGCTTCGGAACGTCAGCCCCACACTTCGGACAGACCACCTTGTAAAACTGGCTCGGAGGAGCCAATCCCACAGAAGACAAATCAGACGAAGGCTGAACGCCCTGAACCGTCTCGGTCCCCGACACGGCGGGTTGTAGCTGCGAGGTCTCAGTCGTCGCCACCGTAGCAGAAGCGTCTACCACAGGCATGTCGTCAACCACCTTCACTACCAGCGCGTCTGCAACGTCTTCGACAAGGTCCGGCGACGGGCCGGCCCCGATTGATTCATCAGAAACGATGCCAGATTCGGCCTCGCCGGTCGGCAGAGCCGAGTCGACCGTGGTCAAAGCGGACTGTGGAGGCGTGTCTTCTACAAGACCAGGCGCGACGACAGCGTTACTTGTCTGTGGCGCAGGGGCAGTGTTCCCGTTGTTCTGTGGCAGGGTAGGAGTTGGAGAGGAAGTCTGTGGACTCGTGTCGGCAATTTCCGCGTTGAACGCGGTAGACACCGGGCCAGTTAATGGAACTTGGAGCGAGGGAGCCTGGATGGGCGGTGACGCTAGGACGAGGGGCGAGGGTCGATTAGGGGATGGAGCGGCCTTGGTCCAGTCCGGGCCAAGTACGGCGTTAACAGCATTCGGGTATGATTGTTTGAATTCGCCTGGAGAGAGTGGCTTGGTCTCAATGTGGGATAGCGTATCGATCATCTGTCTGATCTCTTCGATGCTGTGCAGATTCTTCTCCAGTAGGCCTTTGAACTCTTGTCGTTGAGACCGATACTCGTTATCGCTGACCTCGCCAGTGACGTACTTTGTTTCCAGGTTCAGCAGTCTCTGAGGTGTAGTCGCCATCTGGTCTTTGGTCTCCTTGAGGTGTTCGTTTAGCGTATAGCCGAGTACGTTGATCCTGTCTTGCAATTCTTGAGAGGCTCGTCCATAGTCTTCGTGGATCGCGCGCATTTTTTCTTTGTAGCCGTTGATCTCAGTGATCAGTTTCTCTAGGGTTAGATCGTTTAGTCCCAATTTTTCCACCTAGGGAATCGACATCTATGAGGTAAAATGGTAAAAGCGTTCGAAGCAAAAACACCCTTGACAGATGCCTTCACAGGACCTATTTTCACAAGACGGTGTCACTAACTCTGTCAAGGAAGCACGAGAACAACAGACGATCTTAGCTGACACTTCTAAATCAAGATTGGGGAAAACACAACTTTCCGCCGGATTTTCAGGTTCGCATATAAACCAAAACCGGATTGTGGACCCAACAACAAGCACAGACAAAACCTGTTGCAAGCCCGCCCCATGTTGCCCAGGCTAGAAATATCCTGCGCAGAACTGCCCGAATCATACCCCGGCGTGTCAAGAATCTAATTGGCAAAACCCACAGTCAGACGGGACTTTAAGGAAGAAATTCCAACATGTCCTACAAGTCCTTGAAAAACTGGGACCGAGGGCAGAAAGAACCCCTGCTCTCCAAACTGACCGAGCGCGTCCACCACCAAGAACCCCTCAAAGAAAGAATCTCCCAGTGCATCTACAGACTCAGAGTCCAACAAAACCGGCTCGAAGGAGCCAACCTCAAGACCCAGCAACACGACAAGAGCCTCTTCGACAAGTGCGTCCAAGCCCAGATGGCAAAAGACACCGCGAGGAGCACAATGTACGCCAACGAGATCGCAGAAATACGAAAGATGGCAAGGATCACGATGAGAAGCGAGCTGGCACTTGAACAAGTCGTCCTTCGACTCGAGACAATACAAGAATTCGGCGACGTAGCAGCAACCATGGGCCCCATAGCAGGAGTCGTACAAGCCATCAAGAACCAAGTCCAAGGCGTAATCCCACAAGTCGGCTACGAGCTCGGCGAAATATCCGACGCTCTCAACGGCGTAGTCATGGAAGTCGGCGAAGCAACCGGCCAATCATACGACTTCGAAGCATCAGGAACAGAAGCACAGAAAATCCTCTCAGAAGCAAACACAGTAGCAGACACGAGGATGCGCGAAAAATTCCCGGAGCTACCCTCACCGGCTCTCGCCTACGAAAGACCCGCCGAGAGCACGGTACCCAGGTAGGAGGATAACTCCAACCACCCTTTTTTGGAAGACATGATCATGCCATTAAACCTAGAACAAATCAGAAGGTTCCTCGGAAGAACCCTCCAGGACCCATACGGCCGGACCTTTGGAAAGGTCGTTGGAATCTCAGCAAACCTAAGAGACGAGGTCACAGGAGTCGGCATAGAAGTCGGAAACGGAGAATTCGTACAGTGCCCCGGCGACAGAGTCGCGATCAGCGGCGACAGCCTTGTCCTAACTCCTTCATGGAAGGTGGAGGCCGAAGACTTCCGCAAGGAATTCGACGTAGTAACCCGACGCCTGAAGGCTCTAGATGAGCTGTTCAGCGTTGGAGACATACAGAAGGACGTGTACGAGGACCTCAGGAAGCAACATGAAGACGCGATAAACGAGCTCAAGTCCAAGAGAAAACAGATCCTAGACAACCTAAGCCAGAGAAACAGCACGCTGAACACGCAGCTACGCCAGCTTCAGACCCACCTTGCAGGAAACAAGATGCTTCACGCATCCGGCGAGTTCGACGACCAAAGCTACAAGGCTGCAAGTGACGCCATCGACACTGGCCTGGCCAGAGCCGCGGCAGAACGTAAAGATGTAGAATCAATCTACAGCTACCTATCCAAGCCAGACGGGACAAGCCCGTCGCCAAGTCCAATAGCTGCTCCCGCCCAGACGCCCGTTCCCACTCCAACCCCAACTCCTCAGACCCCTGCGAGAGACCAGGTTATCGCCCTTCACGTGAGGGAAACTTAGGAGTCACCACGAAGTGTTTCGAAAGCTAGAGGAAAGGGTCCACCCCATTCCCCTCAAAGAACGCATAGACCAAGCATTGTACAGGCTCGGGACCCAGAAAGAGAAGCTCGAGCACATGTCCTCAAGGCTCCAGCAACGCGACAAGGAAATGTTCCAACGTTGCATTGGCGCGCAGCTCTCGAAAGACAACGCTCACGCGGCCTTGTATGCAAACGAGTGCGCCGAGATTCGCAAGATGGCACACATCACTCTGAGTAGCGAGCTTGCACTGGAAAGGGTCGTTCTCAGACTTCAGACAATAGAGGAGTTTGGAGACATCATGGCCCAGATCGCCCCTGTAATCGGAGTCGTTCGCGAAACGCGAGGAAGAATCGCAGGCGTGATTCCCGAAGTCGCCACCGAACTGGGAGAAGTCAACAACATGCTGAGCGACATGAGCCTCGAAACCGGAGAAGTCCAAGACCAAGACCTAGATCTCACAGCCTCTAGCTCCGAAGCAAAGAAGGTCCTCGAAGAGTCCAACATAATCGCCTCACAGCAGATAAAGGAACGCTTCCCCGAACTCCCCCTCCCCGAGCTCCGACAGACAGCAAACGCTCCAGTGACCCAAGTCACTCAAGCAAGGATCCCAGTAGCAATAGCGTCCGGTGGTGAGGAGGAGCAAGTGGAACCGCTTGAAGACAGGGTCCTAGGATACATCAAATCCCACAATGGCGAATTGAACATGAACTCTGCCTCGACGGACCTCGCAGTATCCCCTGAGGACGTTCGAAGATCTCTCCAGAAGCTTAGAGATGATGGCAAGATAGTCATGGATTGAGGACAGCAGTCCCCGGACAATTTCAGAGTGATTTGGAGGGAAGGCTGGTTTCAGCTTCAGAAGAGCTAGAATCGCTCGCAGTAAAATACGCAAAGGAGGCGATACAGCTCGAGGGCAAGGGGTCCAGACGGATCGCCGTCACAAAATATCAGCGAGCGATCGAAGTATTGCTAAAACTCTGTTCGCTCTATCCAGCAGCTCCCCAAAACAAGCTCTACATGGAGCACGCCGAAGCATACCGGAAAAGGGTCCAAGAGCTACAATCGGACTCCGATCCGACCTCGCACGCGGTAGAATCCGCGGACGGCAAGGATTCGAAGAACATCAAATTTGACCAGTGGGTTCTGACTGAGAAACCCGATATCAGCTGGGACGATATCGCCGACCTTGAAAAACCGAAGCGCGCCATTGAAGAGTCGATTGTCTTCCCCGTCCGAAGGCCAGACTTGTTTCCTTTAGGATGGCCCCGCGGGATACTATTCTTCGGGCCGCCAGGCTGTGGAAAGACACTCCTCGCAGCTGCTGTTGCCAGCGAGATCAAAGGGGTGTTCTTCTGCGCAGACGCCGCGTCCCTAATGTCAAAGTGGCTGGGAGAGTCGGAGAGAAACGTATCACAGTTGTTTGCCAAAGCGCGGGAGAATTCCGAGAAGGGTCAGCCAGCAATCGTATTCATCGATGAGATCGATTCTCTGATGGGGGTTCGTGGCGAAGAAGTTGGTGGAGAGGTCAGGGTCCGAAACCAGTTCCTAAAGGAGATGGACGGAATTCTCGACAAGAAGAGGAACTACCACGTCTACCTGATTGGAGCTACTAACAAGCCGTGGGTCTTGGACGAGCCTTTCATCCGCCGGTTCCAGAAAAGGATCTACGTTCCCCTACCCGATATCAAAGCACGAATGGACATGTTCCAGATATACGCACACGACCTGAAACTCGACAACAACGTAGACTTTGCAGAGCTAGCACGAGTGACCGAAGGATACTCAGGCGGAGACATTCGAGACCTATTCCAGTCCACACAACTCAAGGTTGTCCGCAACTTCTTCACACATGGAAACGTAACCGATCTGGCCTCCGTTCCGGATCCAATAACCATGGAAGACTTCCAGTCCATAGTTACCGGAAGAAGACCCAGCGTTTCACAGAACATCCTCAAACGATACTACGACTGGGACGAGTCCTTCAAGGCGAGCTAACAGAAATGATGAATCTTGACGGGACCGATCTGAAAATCCTGGCAGAACTAGTCGAGAACTCGAAGCAGTCATACGTCGAGATTGGGAGAAAACTTGGCCTTCACCCGAATGTGATAGCCTACAGGGTTAACAGGCTAGAAGATGCCCACATAATCCGCGAATACACTACCCTTGTCGACTTTTCGAAACTGGGTCTCTCCGAACAGGTAATCGTCGCAGCCAACTTTCCCACAACCTCCTCTAGAGAGGACATCCTGAAGCAGATCTGCGAGATTCCGGAAACGGTCAACGTAATCAGCTCCCTCGGCAGCCCTGAAGGACTCGTGTTCATCGTTGCCCGCAACAAGGAAGACGTCAATGCTGTGTTGTCGAAGCTACGATCTATGAACCTTGACATCGACTTTGCATCATCTGTCATCCGGAGCTATGATGAAGGTCGCCTGGGCACATACCTACGGGCAATGGCTGGGTCCGACGAGCGGTAGAAGCCTTGGAAAAGCCAAGCTGGGCTCCCGTGATATTTTCGGGGGCACTTCCCAGAGAGTTTTCGGATCTCCTCGCAATAGCAATTATCGGACTGGCAAGTATTCAGCTGGTCTTTTCCCAAGTGCGTCCGTTTTCGAGAATCGACGCGTCTTGGATTCTGCTTCTCTTCGTTCCTCCAACGGCTGCCTTGGCAGCACTGTCAAACTCCTCGAATAGAGAGCGAGAGGAACTCGCACTCTTCGCTTATGGCGGATCCACAACGCAGATCGCAATACGGTACTTTCTACGAGGCAGCATCATGACAACGGTCGGACTAGTGCCGTTGGCAATCTTGCTTCTCACAGCTAGCCTTTCCATCTCACCCGGTTTCATCATTCTCATCACAATTGTTCTCATAGGCGGATTAGCCTACGCAACCCCCGCCCTGAGACGGATTCGCTCCTCGAACTTCGTAGAACACTACAAGGGATGATCTCATGAACCCTCTGATAGAATGCAGATCGGTCGCTGTAGAATACCCCACAATGGACGGAGCTCTGAAGCTCTACGGCGACGGATTATCTCTGATAATCGACGAGGAGGCATTCGTTTCAGTGGTCGGAGGTTCAGGATGGGGAAAGTCAACCCTCGTCAACTTGATACTTGGCCTTGAGAAGCCAACTCGAGGAAGTATCCATATCCGCGGCGAGAATGTGACAGGATGCTCCTTCGTCAGCCGCTGCTCAAGAATCAAGACGGCTGCAGTCTTCCAGAGGCCGACCGCTGTGCCACACCTTACCGTACTGCAGAATCTCCACTTGGCCCTTTCAATGATCGGTATCCCAAGACGCGAGAGGGACGAGAGGATTCGGGAGTCAATAGGGTTCTTCGGTCTGGAAAACCTCTCTCACTCGCGGCCCGACTCGTTGAGCGCAGGACAAAGAAAGAGAATTGATCTGGCCCGGGCACTCGCTGTGCGGCCTGAGTTTCTGGTACTAGACGAGCCGACAGGAGACCTGGACACGTCAATAGCCAACTTGGTAATGCCCTTGTTACGAGGGCTCAATCGAGACCACGGAATAACGATCCTGATGACAACAGCCATCCCACGTCATGCGTCATCAACAAAGCATCAGGTGCATCTCAGAGGGCCAACAATTGTAGCACGACCGCCGAGGGTCCTGGCAAGGGGAGAAAATGTTTAGGGAAAACCAGTCGATCGCGGACAAGATTCGCGAAGCAATCAAACCAACGCCAGTCAAGAATAGGATCCAGATGGCGGCTTACAAATTGCGTAATCAAACCACCAGACTCGACAAGTCGATAGCTCGGATGGAATCAAGAGATCGCGTGCTGCATGAAAAATGCGTGAAAGCACTAGAAGCTAGAGACAGTCAAACCGCGACCCTTTTCGCGAACGAGTGCGTCCAGATTCGTAAATTGATCAAGACCTCCCTCAGCAGCCAGATTTCTCTCGAACAAGCGGTTCTCCGTCTAGAAACCATCGAACAATTTGGCGACATGGTTCATGGTATGGGAAGCGTCAGAGGCATTCTCACTACTGTCAAGGCAGAACTCGAAGGGAAACTTCCCGAGATCTCAACAGGATTAAACGATATCGAAGACTCTCTAGAAAATCTGACCAGCGAAATCGGAGGGGCAGTGGATTCAGAGGGAACCTACGTTCTTCCCAACGACGAGTCTGCAAGGATTCTCAAAGAGGCAGATCTCATGGCCGAGCAAAAGATGAGAGAAAAGTTCCCCGAGATACCTCAGATCCCAGTGGACGCCCACAGGCTGAGGTAGCTGTAGCTGATATCCCCCGAACTTGAAACAAGGGCCCTCCTCGGTCACCCGGTAATCGATACCTACGGGAGAAGTCTGGGCAGAGTTATCGGAATCGAGAGAAACGCTTTCGGTGAGCTAGAAAATGTCCAGGTGGAGGTCCCCGGAGGGCAGATCATGACCGCCAAGGCTCGGCAACTCGCTCTCACTCCTAGAAACATCACCTTGACACCGGATTGGAAGCTCGAGTCTGAAGACACGATTTCGGAGCTCACCCTATTGCGAAAGAGGATCGGCGCACTTGAATCCTTGAAGGAATCGAAAGAGATCGAGGATGAGATCTACGTGGAGCTGGTTGATTCCCAGAAGGCAGGCTACCTCGAAAAGGTCAAGGCGGCAGAAGCCCTTGCAGCCTCAATGAAGAGACGTCTCTCAGAAGTGACCAGCAATATTTCCAGCCTGACAAGATACCTAGTGAACGCGAAGCTCGACCATAAGAGCGGAGAACTCGACGACGAAACGCTAAAACTAGCCCAAGGCTCGATCGAGCCTACACTACGCCCCCTCATCGCCGAGAAAACTGACCTCACAAGTTCGTTGAAAACCTTGGAGCAGGTTCTACCAGCAAGGGTCAGCGTCGGCTAGCCCATTGTAGCAGCAGATTCATTCTCCTCGGACCTTTCTCAAATCATATTATACTCGGCCATCCTTCACCTGAGAGAGTGGTGCTGGTGGTTTGATCAAAGACATAGACAGAGAGATGGAGAAGAATAACGTCCGATCGATGATCGTCTTCGGTGATTCTACAACAGGGAACCCTGATCTCTGCTATGTTGTTGGCGGCTCTCTGCCTCGGGGAGGCATATACCTCAAACGTAGATCCAATAGTCCAACTCTGATCGTGAGCAATATCGATGTCGGTAGTGCTCGAAAGGGGAGGGTCGGCGATATCCGGACATACTCTGAGTATGGATATGAACGAATCTCAGCCCGTTACGAGAGAGATGAAGCTAGGGCACGCTTCTATGAACGGATAATTCGAGACGCGGGGCTGGAAGGGCCAACCGTGATTTGTGGAAGGAACGATACCTCCAACACACTTCTGCTTATCGACGCTCTGCGGAAGAAGGGCGTCAAAATTGTGGGAGAGAAGTCACCGACTATACTGGAGACCGCGCGCGAAACCAAGGATCGGTATGAAATTGAACGACTGAGAAATATGGGCAAGAAGACCGCAAGAGTCGTCGAACGGACACGGCGATTCCTGGCGAGTTGCAGAGTCCGAGGTTCAAAGGTCTATCAAAGGTCCAAACCACTAAGCGTAGACGCTGTCAAGAAAGTAATCGGCCGCCTCCTGGCAGAAGAGAACATTATCGCGCCAGAGGATACGATCTTCGCCGTCGGAAGAAGATCAAGCGATCCACACTACAATGGCGAGAGTGGGGACGTCGTCAGAGCGGCTGAACCCATAGTCTTCGACATATTCCCCGCGGAACCTGACGGGTACTGGCACGACTGCACAAGAACGTACACCTTCTCTTCTCCTCCGAGGAGAGTCAAAGAAATGTTCGATGCGGTTCTAGACGCGCAGACCTCAGCTCTAGACCAGATACGCGAACAGGTTCCGTCCAGCGATGTCATGATAAACGTCTGCAAACTATTCGAGAAGAAGGGCTACCCAACCGTCCGCTCCCTCGCGAAAGGCAACAAGGAGGCAAGAGTCAGAGGGTTCATCCATGGTCTTGGTCACGGCGTCGGCCTTACCATAGGCGAGAGACCCTACCTCTCGCTCTACGGAAAAGCGCCATTAAAGAAGAGCTCGGCAGTCACAGTTGAACCAGGCCTTTACGACCCCAAGGTTGGCGGCGTCAGAATCGAAGATATCCTAATCGTAGGATCCCCTTCGGAGAATCTTACTCCTATATCCAAGGATATGGAATTATGATAGTGAATAGGATACTGTAGGTATGGCCGATTGGACAGGGATGCAGCCGAGACCCCGGGTCAAGGTCATATCCTCAGGAGGAGTCGTCTACCGCTGGGAGAACGGCAATCCCCTGTTCCTGCTCCTTGGAAGCAACAAGAGAGGAGTCCGCTGTCTCCCCAAGGGGCTAATCGAGGAAGACGAGGACGAAGTCACAACGGCCATGCGAGAGGTCAAAGAGGAGACTGGCGTAAGCCGAGTCAAACTACGAGGAAAGGTAGGACAGATCAAGTACCAGTTCGGTTATCGCGCCAAGACGTTCGACAAGACGGTCCACTTCTTCCTCTTCGAAACGGACCAGACAGACTCCAAGGTAGGGACCGAGCATGACTTTGAGGAGTGGCTGCCCTACGATGAGGCATTGCAGAGCCTTTCCTATCCGAACGAGAAAGAGATGCTATCCAAGGCGTGGGCCATGATACAGGCGAAATCAACCCAGGCAAAGCTCCAGCCCAACCCGCCCTGAGACCGGCGTGACGGTCATAAGCAATCATTACGCTTGGGCGGAGTACTCTGGAGGGGTCAGCCGGACGGCCTCCCGTTCCTTGTCGTCCTAGAACAATATCGTATCCACCGGCTCTCTAGCCGAGAAGTTTCCTTACACCTTCGACAAGGTTTGACGACGGAAAGACATTTTCCCTAACCAATTAGGAGACGTCAACAGAACAACCCCGGGCGAATACATGCATGACAAGAACCGCTGAGTCTAGGCTGCGAGTCTACAACACGCTGACCCGGAGCTTGGACGAGTTCCGGCCCATCCATCCGGGGCGAGTCAACATGTTCGTATGTGGGCCCACAGTCTATGACTCCAGCCATATCGGCCACGCCAAGACTTACGTTGACTATGACATAATTGCCCGTTATCTCCGGAGAATAGGATACAGCGTCTTCTTTGTCCTCAACATCACCGACATCGATGATAGGATCATCAACAGAGCGAGAGAGACCGGCGAAGACCCGCTCAGGCTCTCCTCGCGGTACGCACAAGC
>WNGP01004098.1_pt1 | contig 19884 bp, 13 predicted proteins | sample 5407671 | NCBI WGS metagenome assembly WNGP01 (sample SAMN13153381, study PRJNA577476) | soil metagenome | isolation source: 40 cm soil or saprolite under Garry oak tree replicate 2 | place: USA:California | collected 2016-06-15 | reverse complement strand
TAACGCCGCTCTACGTCGTACAGCCGAAAGCTGGGTTTGATACCGGCGTGTTGATCGAATCTGGCTCACGCTGTTTCCCCGATGACGTATGGACGAAAGCTCCAGACGCTATCCCTGATTTGACTCAGGGAACGCGCTGCATCGCGTTTGAGCTTTTTACGGCCGCTGGTTTTCATCTCCATCGGGCCAACGAGGCCGTACTCCGTCGATATTGGGACGCAGCGACTAAAGGCGCTCCGCGTCCCAATAGCCGCAACATGGGCGACTATCTGACCGAAATGAACAACCGAAAGATTGGGGACGATAAGGTCAAGGCAGCACTGAAGGACCTAAAAGACCTGCACAGAAACCCCCTAATCCATCCCGAACATTCGCTCGAAACCGCAGACGAAGCCATTGCGCTCATGAACGGCGTGCACACCGTCATGGTCTATATGTTGAAAGAAATGCCGATAGTAACACCTGGGCCATCCGTCGCCGCACCCGGCGGCGTTGTGCCCATGCAACAGGCAACTACTTCGAGCGCGTAGCGCGGCTTCTGCTTCGGCAGTGCAACAGCCTTGAACGCACGCTCCGCTCGTTTCATCTCCCTCGGCTTTGCGCAGATTAAGGGCCTCGACCCCAGTTGAACCCGGGCCGGCTTGCCGATCAGCGTGAACCGGAGACGTGCCCAAGCACGCCTCGACCACCTGCAGCGGGCCGTTACATTCGGTCCGGTGCCATCCAGGTGCCAATTTCACGCTCCGTTCTAAGCTAAGCCATTGAAATGCCTGACCAGCCCGGCAGGACCGAACATGTCTTTTAATTAAGTGGTCGGGCCGGGCGGGGTTGATAGTATGGTGAGTTGGTTATCGGGCGACTGGGGGAAGGCGTGCGTTGCGTTAACGCTAATGCCCCGTTTCACGGGTGTTCTAGCGTTGAAAGTCGGTCCCATGTTCGACGGGTGGCGCACGCGTGCTCTGGTAACCGCAGCCACGAGCCTCCGCCCCGTCTTTGTCGTGTTTGTGGGATTATGTCTCGTGCAAATGCTGACCGGGTGCATTTTCACTTCCGCGCGACCGGACCTCGCGCCTGATCTCCCGCCCAAATACGGCGCCGGGCAAGGGCAGTCCGCACCGCCGACGCTCGATTGGTGGCGCAGCTTTCGTTCGCGCGAACTCACCAATCTGATCGAGGAGGCGCAGATCGCCAATCTCGACATCGCCGCCGCCATTGGGCGCATCTTGCAGGCCGACGCGCAGGCCAAGATCACCGGCGCGCCGCTGCTGCCGGAAGTCGATTTCGTGGGCTTTGCGGAGCGCTTCAAGAACCCCGGCTTGCCCGAGCGGAACCTCTTTCATGCCGCGCTCAATGCGAGCTATGAGATCGATTTCTGGGGCAAGAACCGCGCTAACTCGCGCGCGGCGCAGGAAAGCGCCGTCGCCAGCCGCTTCAACAAGGAGGTCGTCGTTCTCTCGACCATCGTATCCGTCGGCAACGCCTATTTTCAGGTGCTTTCGTCGCAGGACCGGCTGCGGATTGCGCGGGACAACTTCAATATAGCCAACCGGATTCTCACTTTGATCAAGCAGCGGTTCGACGCCGGCACCGCGTCTCAGCTCGATATCGCGCAGCAGGAGAGCCTCGTTGCCCAGGTGCGCGCGAACATCCCCATCTTCGACCAGACCCTGCGCCAGAACATCGCCATTCTCGCGGTGTTGATCGGCAAGCCGCCGGTCGAAGTCGTCATCAAAGGGGACAATATTTATCGGTTGGCGATCCCGCGGGTGACGCCGGGATTGCCGTCGGAACTCTTGTTCCAGCGCCCCGACATCCGCTCCGCCGAGGCCAACCTCGCCTCCGCCGACGCCAGCGTGGAGGCGGCGCGCGCCGCCTTCTTCCCGAGCATTTCGCTGACCGGCCAGGGCGGCTACGAAAGCAACGTGCTCAAGCTGTTGTTCACGCCGCAGAGCGCCTTCTACAACATCGCTCTCAACGCCACGCAGCCGCTACTCGACGGCTTCCGGCTGGAAGGGCAGCTGGAATTGGCGCAAGGCAAGCAATTCGAGCTGTTGAAGGTCTACTGCCAGACCATCCTCGCCGGCTTCGGCGACGTGGAGATCGCGCTGATCGCGGTTGCCGACACGTTGGAGCGCGAGCGTCTGCAGCAGCTCGTTGTCAAGAGTTCGCGCGAAGCCGTTCAGCTTTCCGAGACCAGGCTGCGCGAGGGCACCATCGATCTCGTCACCGTGCTGCAGGCCCAGCAGACCCTGTTCACGGCAGAAGACAATTACTCACTTGCACGTCTTGCGCGCTTGCAGGCGGTATTGAGTCTCTATCAGGCCCTCGGCGGCGGGTGGCTTCCGCCGGGAGTGGCGGCCGGTGTGAACGTGCTGCAATGACGCTCAAACGACGAATCACCGTCTTCTTCATTGCCGGCCTCGTCGTCGCGGCCGTGGCTGCGGTCTACTACATGCCGCACTGGCAGCAAACGGTGGCGGCGGTGTCGAAGGGCGGCCGCCGCGGCGGCCCTCCCGCGAGCGAACCCGTTCCCGTGCTCGCCACTGCCGCGCGCGCGGCCGATGTCCCCGTCTATCTCGACGGCGTCGGCACCGCGAAAGCGCTCAACACCGTGACCGTGCGCTCGCAGGTCGACGGCAAAATCATCAACATATCGTTCACGGAAGGGCAGGACGTGCCCGCGGGATACGTGCTCGCCAAGATCGACCCCACGACTTACCAGGCCGCGTTCGACCAGACCGTCGCCAAGAAAGCCCAGGACGAAGCGCAGCTTGCCAATGCCCGGCTCGATCTCGACCGCTACACCCGGCTGGCGGCGACCAACGCCGTCAACAAGCAGCAGCTCGATACCCAGAGGGCGCTGGTCAGTCAGCTCGAGGCGCAGATCAAGCTCGACCAAGCGGCGGTCGACAACGCGCGCGCCTTCCTGTCCTACACCGACATCGTCGCGCCCATCGCCGGCCGCACCGGGATCCGTCTGGTCGATGCCGGCAATCTCGTGCGCGGGGCGGAGGCCACCGGCATCGTCATCCTCACGCAGCTCAGGCCGATCTCGGTCTTCTTCAGCCTGCCGCAGCAGAACTTGCCCGATCTCACCAAGGGCATGGCCGAAGGCCAACTGCCGGTCGACGCCTTGACCGCCGATGGCAAAAGCGCGCTCGACAAGGGCAAGGTGACAGTGATCGACAATCAGGTCGACCAAACCACGGGCACGGTGAAGCTCAGGGCCGAGTTTCCCAACGACGATCTTCAGCTTTGGCCCGGGCAGTTCGTCAACGTGCGGGTGCTTATCGATACCCTGCGGCAGGTGGTCGTGGTGCCGACCGCCGCCATCCAGCGCGGCCCCAGCGGGGCATTCGTGTACGTGCTCAAGGATGGCGACGCCGTCACCGTACGGCGCGTGACGCTGATGCAGCAGAACGACGTGCAGGCCGTGGTCGCCACGGGCCTGCAGGCAGGCGAGCGCGTGGTCACGACCGGCTTTGCCCGCCTCACCGAGGGAACACAGGTGGCGGTGTCGAGCGCGGAGGATGCCGGGCAGGTCACGACACCGGTGGTGCGGCCGCGCCCAGATGGAACCCGTGGCACACGCGGAGGCGAGCGCGGAGGAGAGAAAGCAAGGCGTAATCCGAGCGCGGGTCTGCCCCCGGTCGCCAACCCATGAGCGTCTCGTCGCCCTTCATCCTCCGCCCGATCGCGACCTCGCTGCTCGGGGTCGCCGTCATGCTCGGCGGGCTGCTCGGCTATCTGTGGCTGCCGGTCTCCTCATTGCCGCAGGTCGATTTCCCGACCATCCAGGTCACGACCCAGCTTCCGGGCGCGAGCCCTGACGTGATGGCTTCGCTGGTGACGGCGCCGCTCGAGCGCAATTTCGGGCAGATCCCCTCGCTTCAGCTGATGACGTCCTCGAGCTCGTTCGGCATCAGCCAGATCACGCTGCAGTTCGAGCTCAGCCGCGACATCGATGCGGCTGCACAGGACATCCAAGCGGCGATCACTGCCTCGGCAGCAACGCTGCCGAGAAACCTGCCCTACCCGCCGGTCTATTCCAAGGTGAACCCCGCCGATGCGCCGATGGTGACGCTGGCGATCACCTCCAATACCATCTCCCTGCGCGCGCTCAGCGACGTCGCCGACACCCTGCTCGCGCAGCGGCTGAGCGAGATTTCCGGCGTCGGGCGCGTCACGGTGCAAGGCAATATCCGACCTGCCATCCGCATCCAGGCGGATCTGTCGCGGCTTGCCAATTACGGCATCTCGCTTGAGGACCTGCGCAACGTGATCATGGCGGCGAATGTCGCTGGCGCCAAGGGCGCGCTCGACGGGGCGCATCAGTCCTATACCATCGCGGCCAACGACCAGCTGACCGCGGCCGACGCCTATCGCAACATCATCGTGACCTATCGCAACACCGCCCCGGTTCTACTCCGCGACGTAGCCGACGTGATCGATGGGCTCGAGAACAGCAAGGTCGCCGGTTTTTACCACGGCATGCCGGCCGTCGTCGTCGACATCCAGCGTCAGCCGGGCGCCAATGTGATCGAGACGGTGCAGCGCATCAACAAGGAGCTGCCGAAACTGCAGCGCGCGATGCCGATCGGCGCCACGCTCACCGTGGTGCACGATGCCACCGCCAGCATCCGCGCGTCGGTCCGCGACGTGCAATTCACGCTGATCCTGAGCGTGGCGCTCGTCATTACCGTCGTGCTCATCTTCCTGCGTACCATCCGCGCCACCATCATCGCCGGCGTCGCGCTGCCGCTGTCGCTCATTGCGACCTTCGGGATCATGTGGTTCTGCGGCTTTTCGCTCGACAACCTGTCGCTCATGGCGCTGACGATCGGCACCGGCTTCGTCGTCGACGACGCCATCGTCATGATCGAGAACATCGTCCGCCACATGGAGAACGGCGAGGACCCGTTCGAGGCCGCGCTGCGCGGCGCGAGCGAAATCGGCTTCACGGTGATTTCGCTGACGGTCTCGCTGATCGCGGTGTTCATCCCGCTGCTGTTCATGACCGGCCTGGTCGGCCGCATGTTCCGCGAATTCGCGCTCACGCTGACCATCGCCGTGGTGACCTCGGCGGTGGTTTCGCTGACCTTGACGCCGATGATGTGCAGCCGGCTGCTCCGGCATCAGTCGGCGGGACCCGTGAGGCTCGGCATCACGCGGATATTTCACCGCGCGGTCGACGGGTCGGTGGAGCTTTACCGGCGAAGCCTCGACTGGGTGCTGCGCCACGAGACCCTCACGCTGTTGGTGACCGCCGCCACGCTCATCGCGACGATCTGGCTCTACATCGTCATCCCCAAGGGATTTCTGCCGCTGCAGGACACCGGCCTCATTTTCGCGGTCATGGAAGGCGGACAGGACATCTCGTTCACCGAGATGAAACGGCTGCAGGGCGCGGTCGAGGACGCGATGCGCAAGGACCCCGACGTGACCGGGGTCGTCTCCGTCATCGGCGTGACGCCGATCAACGCCACGCCCAATGCCGGCCGGCTCGCCATCACGCTGCGCTCGCGCGACGAGCGCCAGACGCCGGTGACCGCGATCATCGAACGGCTGCAGCGGGCGGTCGCCGCGGTTCCCGGCGTCGTCGTCTACTTTCGGCCGGTGCAGGACATCCAAATCTCGACGCGGCTGAGCCGCGGGCAATATCAATACACGCTCACGGGCACCGACGCCAAAGAGGTCGACGATTGGGCTTCGCGGCTCACGCACAAGCTGCAGTCGTCCGCGGTGCTGCAAGATGTCGCCTCGGAGGCGCAGAATGACGGCTTCCGATTGCAGGTCGAAGTCGATCGGGACACGGCGGGCCGCCTCGGCGTCTCCATGCAGACCATCATCGACACGCTGAGCGACGCTTTCGGGCAACGCCAGATTTCGACCATCTATGGGCAGGCCAATCAGTACCGCGTGATCCTCGAGGCAAAGCCGGAATACCAGAACGATCCCACCTCGCTGACGAAGCTCTATGTTCCCGCCTCCGGCGTTCAGGCGGTGGCGCAGCCCACGTCACTGACCTCGAATTCGCCGACCGTCATTCCGACGGTCTCGGGCAGCCCGATGGTGCCGCTGAACGCGGTCGCGCGCTTCGAGCACACGACCGCCCCCCTGGTGATCGCGCATCAGGAGCAGTTCCCGGCGGCCACGATCAGTTTCAATCTCGCCCCCAACGCCGCGCTCAGCGACGCGGTCGAAGCGATCTCGCAGGCCGAGCACGAAATCGGCATGCCGACGTCCGTGATGGGCAGCTATTCCGGCGACGCGGCCGAATTCGCCAAGTCGCTCGCCGGCGAACCCTGGCTGATCCTGGCGGCCGCGGTCACCATCTACATCGTGCTCGGCGTGCTGTACGAGAGTTTCATCCACCCGCTCACCATCCTGTCGACGCTGCCTTCGGCCGGCGTCGGCGCCTTGCTCGCGCTGATGCTCTACAAGCAGGACCTCTCCGTCGTCGCCCTGATCGGCATCGTGCTGCTGATGGGCATCGTGAAGAAGAACGCGATCATGATGATCGACTTCGCGCTCGAGGCCGAGCGCAAGCAAGGCCTCTCGCCGCGGGAGTCGATCGTCCAGGCTTCGCTGCTGCGGTTCCGTCCGATCATGATGACCACGCTCGCGGCCTTGTTCGGCGCCATCCCGCTCGCGTTCGAATCAGGCACCGGCTCGGAGCTGCGCAATCCGCTCGGCATCACCATTATCGGCGGACTGCTGCTCAGCCAGCTACTCACGCTCTATACCACTCCCGTCATCTATCTCGCGATGGAACGTGTGAAGACACGGTTGAGCCGCCCGGCGCCGCTGCAGACCGAGCTCGACTTGCCGAACCAGCCCGAGCCTTCGCAACACCCGGCGGAGTGACGGCATGAGCGGCGCGAGCTTCTCGGAACCCTTCATCCGCCGGCCGGTCGGCACCACGCTGCTTGCCATCGGGCTCTTTCTGACGGGCGCGGTGGCCTACCACTTCCTGCCGGTCGCCAGCATGCCGACGGTGGATTTTCCGACCATCAACGTCACCGCCAGCCGACCGGGCGCCGATCCCGAAACGATGGCGGCGACGGTGGCGGCGCCGCTCGAGCGCCGGTTGGGAGGAATTGCCGGCGTTACCGAACTCACCTCCCGCAGCTCGCTGGGCACGACGCGCATCACGATCCAATTCGACCTCGCTCGCAATATCGATGGCGCCGCGCGCGACGTGCAGGCCGCAATCAACGCCGCACTCACGGATCTGCCGAGCGACCTGCCATCATCGCCGACTTTCCGCAAATCCAATCCGGCGGCCACGCCGATCATGATCCTAGCGCTCACATCCAGCAACCTTCCGCCGAGCGTGCTGTACGATGCCGCCGATAGCGTGATCGCGCAGCGACTCTCGCAGATCGAAGGGGTAGCCGAGGTCAACGTCAACGGGGCTGAGCAGCCGGCAATTCGCGTTCGTGTCGATCCGGTCGCGCTCGCTTCGATGGGCCTAGCCCTCGAGGACGTGCGCACCGCGATCGCCAATACCAACGCGGTGGGACCAGTCGGTGCCTTCAACAGCACCGAGCGCGCGATCACTATCGCCGCCAACGATCAACTTCGAACCGCGGCGGAGTACGACCCCATCGTCGTTCGCACCGCCAACGGCGCGGTGGTGAGGCTGTCGGCGGTCGCTTCGATCGAGCTCGGGGTGCGCGATCGTCGCGCGGCCGCCTGGTTCAATGGTCAGCCCTCCGTGCTGCTGGTAATCCAACGTGATAGAGACCGTCGACCGCATCTATGCGCTGCTGCCGGAACTCAAGCGCTGGATCCCCACCGGCATCGACATCTCGGTGCTCTCGGATCGCACTCGGACGATTCGCGCGAGCGTGTTCGACATGCAGCTCACGCTGATCGCCACCATCTTTCTGGTCATGCTCGTGGTATTCGTCTTCCTGCGGCGCGCCGCGACGACGATCGCCGCCGGCGTCACGGTACCGCTGGCACTCGCCGGTACCTGCGCGATGATGTGGGTCGCCGGTTTCTCCATCGACAACCTGTCGCTGATGGCGCTCGCGGTCTCGGTCGGTTTCGTGGTCGACGACGCCATCGTCATGATCGAGAACTGTTTCCGCAATCTCGAGAAGGGCATGTCGCCGTTCCGCGCGGCCATCGAAGGCGCGCGGCAGATCGGATTCACCGTGCTCTCCATCAGCATATCGTTGATCGCCGCCTTCATCCCGCTGTTGTTCATGACCGGTCTCGTCGGCCGTGTATTTCGCGAATTCTCGGTGACGCTCGCCTTCGCGATCGCAGTTTCGACCGCGGTATCGCTGACGCTGACGCCGATGATTTGCGCGCATTTCGTGCGTAAGCCGCCGAGCCCCGTCGCCACCCGGCTCGACCGGGCGGTTGAGCGCGTCTTGGGCGCGATGGTGCGCTTCTACGCGCGAAGCCTCGCCGTTGTGCTCGACCACCGCGCGCTCATGCTTCTCATCATGGCCGCGACCATGGCGATCACCACCATGCTCTATGTCCGAACCCCGAAGGGCTTTTTCCCGCTCGACGACACCGGTTTGATCTATGGCGGCACCCAGGCGTCGACCGAGGTGTCGTTCCAGGCCATGTACGACCTGCAGCAGAAGGCGGAAGCGGTGGTGCGCGCCGATCCCGCCGTCGCCGATGTCGGCTCCTCCATTGGCACCTCGGGCTGGAATGCCTCGGTCAATCGCGGCAACCTGTTCATCAGTCTCAAGCCGGTGGCCGAACGCGGTGGTTTGAATTCGCAAGCCGTGGCCAACAGGCTGCGGCAGAAGACCGCCGACATCCCGGGGCTGCGAGTGTTCTTCTTCCCGATGCAGGATGTGCGGGTCGGCGGCCGCCAGAGCGATTCCACCTACCAGTTCACGCTGTGGGATACCAACTACAACGAGTTGCTGCTTTGGGCGCCCCGCATTCTGGCGAAGATCCAGACACTGCCGGGGCTGGTCGACGTCTCGACCGACCGCGAGCAGGGTGGGCTACAGGTGAACGTGTCCATCGACCGAATCGCGGCCTCGCGGCTGGGGGTGCGCGTGCAGGACATCGCCAATGCCCTCAACGATTCCTACGCCCAGCGGCAGATCTCGACGCTCTATACCCAGCGCAATCAGTATCGCGTCATTCTCGAAATCGATCCGCAATATCAGCGCGACCCGACCGACCTTCGCCGCGTCTATGTCAGCGGCGCCGGCAACACCCAGGTGCCGCTCAGCGCTGTGACCAAGATCAACCGCGGGCTCTCCCCGCTCGTGGTCAACCACCAGGGTCAGTTTCCCGCCATCACCATCAGCTTCAGCCTCGATGAGAACACGCCCATCGAGCAGGCGACGCGGCTGGTCGATCAGGCGGTAGCCGAGCTGCACATTCCGGACACGCTGCACGCCGAATACGCCGGCGATGCGCGCGCCTATCGCCAGTCGATCGGCGCACAGCCGCTATTGATCTTGGCGGCGCTGATCGCCGTCTACATCGTGCTCGGCGTTTTGTACGAGAGCCTGGCGCACCCGCTGACCATCATTTCCACCTTGCCGTCCGCGGGCCTCGGCGCCCTCTTGGCTTTGCAAATTTTCAACGCCGAGCTTTCGCTGATCGCGTTCATCGGCATCATCCTCTTGATCGGCATCGTCAAGAAGAACGGAATCATGATGGTCGACTTCGCGCTCGAAGGCGAGCGCAAGCGCGGTCTGCCGCCGGAACGGGCAATCTTCGAGGCTTGCCTCGAGCGCTTCCGGCCGATCATGATGACGACCATGGCGGCGCTCTTGGGCGCCGTGCCGCTGGTGATCGCGACCGGCCCGGGATCGGAACTGCGCCGGCCGCTCGGCATCACGATCGTGGGCGGACTTCTGGTCTCGCAGATGCTCACGCTCTACACCACGCCGGTGATCTATCTCCTGCTCGATAAGCTCCACCGGCGGCTGTGGGGCGCTCGCGTCCCTCGCGAGCCCGGCCACTTGCTCAAGGCCGCGGCCCGCGCGCTACGGCCGTAAAATCAGCGGTAAGCTTGCGCTACGCCGACTTCGCCAGCGGCGGCAGATCGGCGAGCTCCTGCGCATAGGCCTGATCCATGCGCGGGGTGAGGCCGTGCTTGGCCAACTCGTCGGCGAACATTTTCCGCACCATCGGCATCTCGTCGGCGTAGTCGATCTGATCGCCGCCAAGGCGCCGGCTGATCCAGGCCTTGGGCACGCCCTGGGCGTTGCGGATGGAAACGACCTCGTGCTTGAAGGCGAGGTAGCGCGCGGGCGCGGTGCCGGTGTTGAAATGCTGATGGAACCACATGTTCGGCGGCACGATCAGCGTCCCCACCTCCCACTCGTAGCGCTTAGGCTCATCGCCCTCGGGCCACATCAGCGAATAGCCCTCGCCCGAGAGGATGATCACGTGGGCGCCGGGACCGTGGGCGTGGCCTTTCTTGTAGGTGCCGATCGGAAACTGAGAGATGTGGCTGTTCATCGAACCCTTGGCCATGTTGAAGCGGATGTGGCCGCCGCCGGCGCCGCGCTCCTTGGCGCTGATCAGCGGCAGATTGACCGCGTCGGCCACGAAGTTGGTGACGAGCAAAAGACCCTTCTGCTCGCCCTTGGCGCTGAAATAGTCGGGTTCGCCGTTGAAGCGGTTCTTGAAGTCGTGCTTGGTGTTGAAGACGAACGCGACGTCCTCGTAGAGGTTGATCACCGGCGGCGCATTGGTGACGGCGACGTAGCGCGCCGGCGCTTGGCCCGAGCCGTTGAAGTGCTGGTGCCAGCAATTGAGCGGAATGGCGAACATCGCACCCGCCTTCCACTCGAAGGTGATACGCCGGCCCTCGTCGTTCCACACGGTGGTTGAGCCGCGGCCGTCGAGCACCAGAATCATTTCCTCGAACAACTGCCGCTGCGGCTCAAGCTTCTTGCCGGGCGGGATTTCGCAGACATAACAGTCGTTGGAGGTGCGCGAGGCCTCGTGATTGATGTAGACGCCGGCGCCGCCGCGGCGCGCCCAGGGCTTGAGCTCGACGGTGCGCAGGTTCCGTACGTAATGCGCGCTGATGATGTCGAGACCTTCGCCGCGGACCCAGCGCAGGTAAGGTGTGTCTTTTTCGGTGGAGAATTTCTTCGCCAGCTCTTCCGAGACGATGGCGTCCTTGGCCATGCCTTGCTCCTTCCAGATATCAGTAATCAGAGGTCGGTAGTCGGAAACCGGACATCACATTTGGGATAGCATGCTTGCCGCGGCGCCAGTGCTTGATTTTTCTTATCCCTGACCGATCACTGATGTCTGATCACTGACTGCTGATGGCCACGCATTTGTCCGCCTTCATGCGCAGATAGATCGGATCTCCCGTCGGCGTGCGCAGCGAAGGATGCGCCTTTGCCAACAGCACAACATCGCCGACCTTGACATGAAAATCCAGATAGTCGCCGAGGAAATCCTTGGCGTCGACGGTGCCCTTGCAGACGTTGTCGCCATCGGCGGCGGTCGGCGGCCCTTCCGACAACTCCACGTCCTCGGGCCTCACCGATACGATCACCGTGGCGTTCTTGCTCACGCCCTCGCTCGCATGCGCCTTGAGCTCGCCCATGGCCGAGCTGACGATGCAGCGGCCATCGCCGAGCGCGGTGACGGTGCCGCCGATGAAATTGGTGGTGCCGACGAAATCGGCAACGAACTGGTCGCTGGGCTGCTCGTAGATCTGGCGCGGCGTCCCGATCTGGACGACGCGACCTTCATTCATCACCGCGATCTCGTGGGAGAGCGCAAGCGCCTCGCTCTGGTCGTGGGTGACGTAGACGGTGGTGAGATTGAGGTCGCGCTGCAGCCGCTTGAGCTCGGAGCGCATGCGGTCGCGCAGCTTGGCGTCGAGGTTGGAGAGCGGCTCATCGAGCAACAAGAGCTGCGGCTCCATCACCAAGGCGCGCGCGAGCGCGAGCCGCTGCTGCTGGCCGCCGGAAAGCTTGGTGGCGTCGCGATCGACCAGCTCGTCGAGCGCGACTGCGTGCAGCACGCGCATGACCTTGTCGCGGACATCCTTCTTGGCGAGCCTGCGCACCTCGAGCGGGAACGCCACGTTCTGGAACACGTTCATGTGCGGCCAGATGGCGTAGGACTGGAACACCATGCCGAAATTGCGCTTGTTGGGCGCGACGAAAATGCCCTTGTCCGACGAATAGACGAGGCGGCCGCCGACCTCGATCTCGCCCGCAATCGGCTTCTCGAGCCCGGCGATCGAGCGCAGCGTCGTGGTCTTGCCGCAGCCCGACGGCCCGAGCAGCGTGAACAGCTTGCCCTCCGGCACGTCGAACGAGACGTTCTGCGCAGCTTTGACCGCGCCGCCGCGCTCGTTGGCGTATTCGGTGAAAAGCGATCTTACGCTGAGCACGTTTCCATCCCGCGTTTTTTATGTTTCCGCGATTCCGAACCGCCTGCCGACGAGCTGCGCCAGCATGACCATCAGGAACAGCGCGACGATCAGCATGACGCCGAGCGCCGAAAGCTCCACGTACTGTCCATTCTGCCACAGCTCCCATATCATGATCGATACCACCTCGGTGCCGGGCGAATAGAGCAGGATCGAGCTCGACAGCTCCCGGATCGAGACGATCATCACGTAGATCCACCCGGCCAGCAGTCCCGGCTTCAACAACGGCAGAACGACGCGACGAAAGGTCATGCTCCAGGAGGCGCCGCTCATCGCCGCCGATTCCTCGAGCTCCTTGTGAATCTGCAGCATCGAGGCCGAATTGTAGCGCATGCCATAGGGGAGAAAACGCGTCACATAGGCGATGAACATGATCCAAAGCGTGCCGTAGACGCCGATGTCGACGTAGAGATAGCAAACCATGATCGCGAGCCCGAGCACCAGGCCGGGAAAAACCAGCGGCAGCGACGCCAGATTGTCGAGCATCCAGCGCCCCGGCACTTTCGTGCGCACGACGATCCATGCGATGACCGCCGACACCAGCATGACCGTGGTGGCGCTGCCGACCGCGAGCACCAAGCTGTTCCACACGGTGTTGGCGAATTGCGGATATTCCAGCACCGCGCGGTAGGAATCGAGGCTGACGCGGCTGAGCGCCGCCCACGACGGCGCGCTGTAGAATTTCTGCAGCGACGACCATGCCAGCACTAGGAACGGCAGCAACACGATCACGACGAAGTAGAGTATGAAGATCGTCGCCGTGAGGTAGCGCCATCGGCCGAGGTCGATGGTGCGCGGGCGAAACCCCTTGCCGGTCACGGTCGAAAATCGCGCACCCTGACTCGAGAGCCGCGACTGCGCATAGATGCCGAGCGACGTGAGCAGCAGCAGCGTCACGGCATAGGCGGCGGCAAGCCCGATCTGGCTCGGATACTGGTGGATGGCTTGATAGATCGACGAGGTGTAAACGTGGATGCCCACGGGCAGGCCGAGCAGCGCCGGCACCTCGAACGATTCGATCGAGCGCACGAACAGGATCAGCAGCGATCCGAGCGCCGCCGGCCATGCCAGCCGCAAGGTGATCCGCCGCGCAATTTGCGGCACCGAAGCCCCGCTCATGGCGGCTTGCTCCTCGAGCGCGGGGTCCATGGAGCGGAACGCCGCCGTCATCAGCAGAAAAGCCATGGGCGAGTAGTGCAGCCCATCGACCCAGATCATCCCCGCCATGGTGTAGACGTTCACGAACACGGCGTCGGTGTCGAACAGCTTTTGCAGGGCGAGATTGACGAGGCCGATCTTTGGGCTCGCCAGCATGATCCACGACACCGTGAAGAGAATGCCGGGGATCACCAACGGGATGATCGCCAGCGCAAAAAACAGCGTCTTGAACGGCGTATTGGTGCGCTCGTTCATCCAGGCAAGACCGGTGCCGACGACCAGCGACAGCACGGCGGCGCCGGTCGCGAACTGCAGGGAGTTGAAAAAGAGGCGCGCGTTGTCGCTGCTCAGATATGCGCTGCGGAAGTTCTCGAGCGTGTATTGCGCCGGCAGCGTCGCTGTCTGCGGCGTGAGAAAGCTCTGCCAAAGCAGGAATGCGAGCGGGACGAGGGCAAGCCAAACGACCAGTGCGACCGGGACGCCGATCATCACCCATTTGGCGTCGAGTCGCGGCGCGACAGCGGGCAAGGGAGCGAGGCGCCCGACCGCGTCGGTCACTGAAGCGACTCGTGTGCGGCCGGCTCGGTTTGCTCCCTCTCCCATAGAGAGAGGGGTGGGGTGAGGGGTTTTGCTCTCTCAGCTTCGCCGGTAACCCCCTCACCCCATCCCTCTCCCCAATTGGGGAGAGGGAGCGCACCGAGATCGGGACGCCTGCAGCGCACCAGACTTAGCTCAGCGCTAATCATGATCGTGATGATGATGATGGTCATGATCATGGCCGTGCCCGTGATCATGGGGATGATGATCGTGATGATGAATACGCTGGTGCGGGCGGCCGCGGCGTGGGTCTTCGCTGAACAGCAGCGATTTGATCGTCACCGGCACGGTGAATGACGGCATCCGGATGCGTCCGAGATCGATGTAGTCGAAATCGCGCAGCACTAACCCATCGATCGCCAGGATCTCGCTCTCGACCAGCAGCTCTTCGCGCAAGATGGCGCCCAGCGTCTGCGCGACGTCGCCATCGAGCATGATGTAGAGCGGCGTCTTACGCTCGATGGTGGTGGCGAGGCCATGGCGGATGCCCTCGGCGAATGCCAGAATGCGCTCGTAGGATGGCGCACCCCGCCAGCGCAGTGCGAGCGCCACGTCGCCCTCGCCTTCGATGAGATCGAAGGCGGTGAAATGCGCGCGGATCGCCTTGGCGAGATTATCCGCATCGATGCTCTCCTCGCAGACATAGGACGGTTGCAGAACCTGCAAATTGCGTCGCGGCAGAAGCTCGCCGGGCTTGGTGATGTAGCTGGTATTGCCGCTGAGCTGCACGCTGTACTCGGAGGCCCCGAGCGCGGTTGCGCGGATGCACTCGCCGGCCGGGAGCAGCGGCCATGGCAGCGCGCCGGAATCGACGCGCGAGCGGATCGCGCGGCCGAGACGGCGTCCCATGTCGCCGAAGTCGCGGTCCTCGCGGCCATAGACGTATTCGCCGACGCCGCCGGAGAACATCACCCCGTCGATGCGGCCGAACTCGGCAATCGGATCGGTCAAATAGAGATGCTCGACCGCGTGCGGCAGCGGACGCTGCGTGAGCGCCGCTACCAGCAAATCCGCCATGCTCGCCGCGACCTTGTCGAGTTGCACCGGCGAGAGCACGTCGCCGCGCGACCAGTAGAAGCCGGCCTGGCGGGCGTGAAATTTTCCCGCCGGATCGAGCCGCACGATCCGGCCGATGTCGTCGACCACCTGCAGCCGGCCGCCGATATGCAGCGCGGCCGTCGCGGTCACGTTGCCGTTCTCGACGATACCGAGCTTGGTGGTGCCGCCGCCGATGTCGACGTTGAGGATGCGCTTGCTCTCATCGTATGACAGCTTCGAGGCACCCGAGCCGTAGGCCGCCAGCATCGACTCCATGTGGTGCCCGGCGGTGGCGGTGACGAAATCGCCGCGTTGCTCCGCCAACAGGGCGGCGATCGCCTCGGCATTCTCGCGGCGCAACGCCTCACCGGTGAGGATGACCACGCCGGTGTCGATATCCCGTGCTTCAACGCCCGCCGCCACATAGGCCTCGTCGATGATGGCGCCGAGCGCGGCGTCGTCGATGCGCTCATCGCTCGAATAGGGCGTCAGCGCCACCGGCGACTGGAACAAGGTTTCCCGCGACACGACGTAGTAGCGGCTGGTGAGATCCTCGCCATAGCGGCGCAGGTTGATGCGGGAGAAGATGACCTGCGTGCCGGAGGAGCCGATGTCGATGCCGACCGTCACCAGCGTCACATGGTCCTGGATCCAGATCGGGTTCTCTTCCAGCCGCTCGTCGCTGTCGAACTCGAAATGATCATGGTCGTGATCGGCGTCGCCGTCGTGCTCGTGCACGACGTCCTGGCCGAGCAGGTGATCGGCGACCGTATGGCTGCGTTTGCGATCCTCGGCCATTCGAGCCTGCTCCTTGCTGCGCCGCAACGCTCGCATGTGCCGCGTGCGCGCCCACGTTATCGCACGGCGCATTTGCGATGGTCAAAGCGCAAGCCATTGGAGATTGCGCGGCGCCGCAACCGCAGCCCGCGAGCGCATGAGGGCAATGTTCCCGCTCGCGCTTCATTGACAGAACCGGGGCGGGCCGTCACCTTGCGCGCGCTGCCTTACCTCCCCCGGATGGATGTGACCGTGACCGACAGCAAGACCCCCGACGGCATGGCGGCCGAAGCCTATATCGCCCGGCTCGGCGCGCGCGGTATCGAATACGTATTCGCCAACGCCGGAACGGATTTCGCCCCGATCGTGGAGGCGCTGTCCCGGGCGAAGGACGCGAAGATCCCGCGCTTCATGACGGTCCCCCACGAGAACGTCGCCATGGCCATGGCGCACGGCTATTACCGCATCGCCGGTAAGCCGGCCGCGGTCATGGTGCATGTCACCGTCGGCACCGCCAATGCGATCAACGGCCTCATCAATGCCGCGCGCGACAACGTTCCGCTGCTGCTTGCCGCCGGCCGCACGCCGCTCACCGAGACCGGCAGCATTGCCTCGCGCAACCGGCCCATTCATTGGGGCCAGGAGGCCTTCGATCAGGGCGGCATGCTGCGCGAATACGTGAAGTGGGATTACGAGCTGCGCGCCGGCCAGCCGGTGGAAGCGGTCGTCGACCGCGCGCTCGACATCGCCATGAGCGAGCCGCGGGGACCGGTCTATCTGACCTTGCCGCGCGAGGTGCTGGCAGGACCCGGGACGAAGCCGCGTCGAGACACGGTGCGCCCGCTCGGCGCGGTCGCCCCGGAGCCGGCGCGCGGCGCCATCGAAGAGGCCGCGCAGCTCATCGCCAAGGCGGAGTTTCCGCTGATCGTGACCTCGAGCAGCGGGCGCGTGCCCGCGGCGGTGGGCGCGCTGGCGGCACTGGCCGAACAATTCGCCTTGCCGGTGGTGCAGGCCGAGGCGCGCGATATGAACCTGCCGAGCGATCATCCCATGCATCTCGGCCACGACCCCGGCGCATTCTTGCCGAAGGCCGACGTGGTGATCGTGATCGACAGCGTCGTGCCGTGGATGCCGCGCAACCATCAGCCGCGCAAGGACGCCAAGGTCATCCACATCTCCGCGGACCCGCTCGAGACCCGCTATCCATTCCGCGAACTCGAAGCGGACCTCTTGGTCACGGGCTCTTCGCTCGCGGCCATGGTCATGTTGCGCGAAACCCTCGCCGAGGCGATGAAAGGGAAAAAGACCGCGATCGAGAGCCGTCGCAAGGCGTTGGCCGCCGCGCGTGACGAGATCGACGCCAAGCGCCACAAGCTGATCGAGACCGTGAAGGATCAAACCCCGATCCATCCCGCCTGGCTCGCCGCCTGCATCAACCAGGTGAAATCGGAAGACGCCATCGTCATCAGCGAACTCGGCGCTCCGCTTCCCGTTCTCAAACTCACCAAGCCGCTGAGCTATATGGGCGCATTGCTGTCGGGCGGGCTCGGCTTCGGGCTCGGCGCCGGGCTGGGCGCCAAGCTTGCGGCCCCCGAGCGCGAGGTGATCGTCACCGTCGGCGACGGCTCCTACATGTTCGGCAACCCGGTTCCCTATCATTACGTGGCGCGCGCCGAGAACCTGCCGACGCTGACGGTTGTTGCCAACAATCAGTCCTGGCTTGCGGTGCGGCAATCCACCCTCGACGTCTTCCCCGATGGTCACGCCGCCAAGGCGAACGTGATGGCGCTCACCGAGCTCAAGCCGTCGCCCGACTATGAGAAGGTGATCGAGACCTGCGGCGGCCGCGGCGAGAAGGTCGAGGGCCCCGGCGATCTCGTGCCGGCGCTGCGGCGCGGCCTCGAAACCGTGCGCGCGGGAACGCCGGTGACGCTCAATGTACAGACGCAGGCGCGGCGGTAATTGCGCGCGGTCGCTCACTTCGGCAGGTTCTTCATGTAGTCGGTCAGGAACGCCCTGACCTGCGGCGACACCGTCAGCGCGCTCTGCGCCACTTTGGGGGTCGGGGCCGGCAGCCCATTGCGGCACGAAACCGAAGGTCTTCTCCGCCTCGTCCGCGTAGGCCGCGTCGCCATTGACCCGCGCGATCGCCGTGCGCAGCGCATCGACCGCCGCCTGCGGCGCGCCGGGCGGCATGACGATCACGCGCTGGATGATCCCGTCGGCGGCGATGATGGCCTTGTAGATCTCCCAGAACTGCCCGGACGGCATCGTGCCTTTGATCTTGTGATAGAGGTCGTGGAACATCGGGATCGACAGACCCTTCACGCCGTCGGGAACGAAGAAGTTTTTGCCGTCGTAGCCGGCATCGTAGAACACCGGGATCGCTTGCCCCGTCTTCACCATGCTGGGCTCGACCACGCCACGGTAACTCGGCGGCGATTCCGAGAAGAAATTGATTTCGCCGCGCTGGAACGCCAGCCGCGCCGCCGGGCTCGAGCGGTAGCCGGTCACGTATTTGAACGGGATGCCCAGCATGTCCATCGCGAGCCGCAAGCGCAGGTCCTTGGGCGTGTCGACGCTCAACCCGCCGAGGATGAGGCCCTTGGCCTTGATGATGTCGGTTGGCTCCATCATGCCGGGCGAAACGTCGGTGCGCACGAAATGGACGGTGGTGCCGGGTTGGGTCGCGACGAACTGGTAGGTCTTGAAGTCGACGCGAAAGCGCTCCGGATCGAGCGCATACATGAAGGCGGTGCCGGTGAAGTAGCCGACCATCGCGCCATCGCGCGGCGCCACCTCTCCCAGGTACTTAGCCCCGACAATGCCGCCGGCGCCGTCCATGTTCTGGATGACGATATTGGGCGTCCCGTCGACGTGGCGGGCGAGGTGCTTGGCACAGGCGACCCTCGATGTCGGTCGGCCCGCCGGCTGCGAAGTTGATCAGGATGGTGAGACGCTTGCCCGCGTAGAAGGGATCATCCGCGTGCGCCATCGGTGCGGCCACCGCGAGAGCGGCGCAAAGCGCGATGACGGCGCGCACCCAAAGCATCGTGATCCTCCCCGCGTTTGTTTTGCAGAACCTTAACCGCCTGCTCAGCAACGGGGAAGCAGGTCCTGCCCCGTGAGCGGGCATGACAAGCCTCCGTGGTCGTGGCAAAACAGAGCAAAGAGTTTTCCGAAGGAAACGCCGTGCTGGAAAAAGCCCAAAGCTTCAACGCCTATGATCGGCCCCACGGCGATTTACGCGAATTCATCGCAGGGCCGAGCGCGCGGGCGAGATCGTGCGCATCGCGCGCGCTGATTGGAAGCTGGAAACGGGCACGCTGGCCGAGATCGTGAATCACGCCCGGCCGGAGCCGCCGGCGATCCTGTTCGAGGAGGTGCCGGGCTATCCCAAGGGCATGCGGCTTCTCTCCGGCGCGACAAATTCATCGAAGCGGCTCGCGATCGCACTCGGATTGCCCGTTCCCGACAATCCGCTCGACGTGGTGCGCGCTTATCGCGACCGCATGAAGACCCACCGACCGATCCCGCCCAAGACCGTGGCGAGGGGACCGGCATTCGAGAATATCGACCGCGACGGCGAGGTCGATGTGTTGAAATTCCCGGTGCCGTTCCTGCACGAGCACGACGGCGGCCGCTATATCGGCACCGACGACCTCGTGGTCATGCGCGATCCGGAGGCAGACTGGGTCAATGGCGGGACCTACCGCGTGATGGTGCAGGACAAGACTCACGTCTCGCTCTGGATCTCACCCGGTAAGCACGGACGGCAAATTCGCGAGAAGTACTTCCGGGCCGGAAAGCCCTGCCCGGTGCTGATCTCCTGCGGGCACGATCCGCTCTTATTCCTCGCCGGAGGCAACGAGCTCAAGTTTGGCCTTTCAGAATACGACTATGCCGGC
>WNGP01001392.1_pt1 | contig 19896 bp, 14 predicted proteins | sample 5407671 | NCBI WGS metagenome assembly WNGP01 (sample SAMN13153381, study PRJNA577476) | soil metagenome | isolation source: 40 cm soil or saprolite under Garry oak tree replicate 2 | place: USA:California | collected 2016-06-15 | reverse complement strand
GGCAGCGCGCGCGCCGAGGTCGCCTCCGCCAAAGAGGCCCACGCACAAGCCGTGGCGGAACGTAAGAAGTTCGAGTTCGACGGACAACAATGGAAAGACCGCGCGCGCAAATACCGCGATCAAAGCGGAGCCGTGAAAACCAACGAAGCCTACAAAGCGTTGCAGCACGAAATCGCCAATGCCGAAGCCGAAGTGGCCAAGGCCGATGACCGTCAGCTCGAAGTGATGATGGGCGCGGAAGAAGTCGAACGCCGGGTAAAAATCGCGGAGTCCAGACTTAAGGAAGCCGAGCAGGCCGTCGCAGCGGAACGAAAAGAAATTCAGCTGCAAGGTGCGGAGAAGAAAAAACAACTGGAAGCCGCCACCGCCGAGCGCGAACGGATCATCGCTCCGGTGCCGGAAGATTTGCGCGAGCTTTACGCGCGCATCGCCAAGCGCCACAACGGCACCGCCATGGCCGAGGCCCGCGACGGGCAGTGCCGTGGTTGCGGCATGCGCGTCCTGCCGCATATCCTCCAGGAACTGCGGACGGAAAACAACGAGGAGGTTTACCGCTGCGAAAGCTGCGGCCTCATCCTCTACACCCTGGAACCAATTCCTATCGCGAGTCCTGCAGTTGGTTCCACCGGCACATCCTCCACGGCTTCGACAAATTCCTGATGCCGCGCCGCCCGCCAACTCCCCGTGGAAAAGGCCTCTTTGGCGAGGCTCCCTCGGAGCCCAAGCCGGCTGCGGCGGCTTATCGCGCAAACATTGACGGCGCCTCTCGCGGCAATCCCGGGCCGGCTGCTTACGGCGTGGCCATCCGCGATGGACGCGGCGAAATCGTCGCCAAGCTGAAGAAATACATCGGCCGCATGACCAACAACGTCGCCGAATACTACGGACTGATCGCGGCGCTAGACTATGCGGAATCGCACGGCGTGCGCGCGATTCGCGTCGAGAGCGATTCCGAGCTACTGGTCAAGCAACTGCGCGGGCAGTACAAAGTGAAGAGCGAGGATCTGCGCCCGCTCTTCGAGCGCGCCCAAAAAATGTCGAAGGCCTTCGATTCCTTCCGCATCGAGCACGTCTATCGTGAGCAGAACCGCGAAGCTGACGCACTCGCCAACGAAGCGCTGGATGAAACGGAAGGAAAGACGCCCGGCGCGACGGCAACAAAGAAGACCGAAGCGCCCGGCATCAAAACCGAACCGGCCAGCCCCAAATCCGCACCACCCAGCTCCCAACCCGAACCTCGAAAAATCCAAGCGCGTTTCCGCGGCGGAGTTCTGTATCTCCTGGAAGATGTCGAATTGCCCGACGGGATGGTCGTCGATGTCTCGATTCACCTGCGCCCCAAACCTCCAGCTTAGTTCCGGCGCGCCGCATAGCTCTGCAACTTCTGGACTCATTTCAGTACATAACTCCGGTAAAGGGTATCGCGTTGGGCGGGGAGGAAGCCGGCGTCGGAGATGATGCGGCGGAGTTCGCCTTCGTTGGTGCGGTTCTTCACGCCGGCAGCAAAGACGACGTTTTCTTCGATGAGAATGCTGCCGACGTCGTCGGCGCCGAATTGCAAACCGACCTGGCAGACTTTGATTCCGGGCGTGAGCCAGCTTGACTGGATGTGGTCGATGTTGTCGAGATACAGGCGGCTGACGGCCAGCGTCTTCAGGTAATCGACCGCGGTGGCTTCCTGCACTTTTTTTCCGAGGGCGGTATTTTCGGCGGCAAACATCCAGGGAATGAACGCCGTGAAGCCGCCGGTATCTTCCTGAATCCGCCGCAGCCTTTCGAGATGGTTGACGCGATGGCGCAATTCTTCGCCGCAGCCAAACATCATGGTGGCGGTGGTGCGCAGTCCCAGCGAGTGGGCCACGCGGTGCATTTCTTCCCAGTCGTCACTCGTGCACTTCAACCGGGCAATCTTGGCGCGGACTTCATCGTCGAGAATTTCCGCGCCGCCGCCGGGAATGGATTGCAGTCCGGCGTCCATCAGCCGCTGAATTGTTTCGCGGATGCTGATTTCAGAAACTTCCGCGACGCACAGAATTTCGGGTGCCGAAAAGCAATGCAGATGCACTTGCGGATAGCGTGCCTTCAGAGAGCGCAGTAGATTTTCGTAATAGCCGATCTGCAAGTCCGGGTGCAGTCCGCCCTGGAGCAAAATTCCTGTGCCGCCGAGTTCCAGCATTTCGTCGATTTTCTTGTAGATCTCCTCGAACGACAGGATGTAGCCGTCCTTGGCGCCCATGGGGCGATAGAAGGCGCAGAAGGAACAATACTCGGTGCAGAAATTCGTGTAGTTGATGTTGCGGTCGATCTGATAAGTGACGACGCGGGGGTCGTTTTTCTTCAGGCGCATTTGGTGCGCGGCCATGCCGAGACCCACGAGGTCATCGGATTCGAGCATTTCCAGAGCTTGTTGTTTCGTCAGTCCCAAGATAATCCTTTGCGATCTTTCGATTCCATTGTAACCAATGCCTTATTCAATCTCCCAGCATGTTTCGCCACTACAACTTCACGGCCTCCGCTTTCGCCGCGGCGTATTCGAGCGGTTTCGCTTGGGGGATCAGGCCGTATTTTGCGGCATAGGTGAAATACAATTCCAGGCCGCGGCGATTTTCCTCATCCAGTGAATAGTCAATGTTGTGGCGCAAGTATGACTCGAGCGTCCGTTGCGGCAATTCCAGTTCGCGCCCCGCGGCGAAGCAGATTTCGGTGATGCGCGACAAGCCGAAATCCCGGGAGGCGAGGAAATCGGCGGCCAATTCGGGAGTAGCGATTTCTCGCCTGGAGGCCCAGACCGCCAGGACGGCAGGCAATCCCGTCAAGTTCCGCCATTCGCCGACCACGTCGTAGACGTAGAAGAATTCCGAGCTGGTAATCCCGAGCGTTGCCGCCCGGCATACCGCTTGGCCTTGCGTGCCGGGCCGAGCATCCTTTTCGATCGCCACGGCAATTCGCAGTGCCGGGTCCCCAATCAGGAGCGCCGCGTCTGTTTGTTTCAACATGGCGCCCAAGTCCGGCGGAACTTCAAAGAACTGCGGCGCGATCTTCCACTTTTCCGCGCACAGGATGCGCGTCAGCGTCTGCGTGCTGCGCGAACTGCCGTCCAGCGCGAAGCTCTTCACCTGATCGATGGGCTTCTTGGCAATGATCAACAGGCTTCGCACCTGCTGTTTCGAGGCAATGGCCATGTCCGGCAGGATCACCAAATCATCGATACGCTGGTATTCGATGGCCGGGATAATCGCGACGTCCGCCTGGCCGGTTCGCAACTGTTCGGCGCACTGCGAGGGCACGGTGAAGGACAAATCATACTTGCCGCGTAGCGGGCCGTTGGTGAAGCCCCAGACGAGCGGCGCGGTGTTCAGGTATTGAACGATGGAGATGCGAAGTTTGGTCACGGTCGGGCTCGTTTAACCCTTAGTATAGCAGACGCGAATTTCCCGCACGGTAGACATCATCTGTTATAAACGTTTCATCGCCTTTGGAGGGTTTGAATATGTCGAAGCTTTCGCGCTGGTTTTTCCCCATTCTCATGGTTTCTGCGGCGTCCGGTGTAGCGGCTGCTCGGCCCGAAACGCCGCAAACGTCCACGATCGCTGAGAAAACCGCGGGCGCCCAGAAACTTCCTGGTTATTTCAACCTTTACTGGGATGCAAAGCAGGGGAAGCTCTGGCTCGAAATCGACAAATGGAGCAGCGAATTTCTGTACCAGAGCGGGCTTCCGGCGGGGATCGGTTCGAATGATATTGGGCTGGACCGTGGGCAGCTTGGCGCGACGCGCATCGTGCGCTTTGAGCGCAGCGGCCCGAAGGTCCTGTTCATTCAGGAAAACCTTGATTACCGGGCGGTGAGCGATGACCCCGACGAAAAGCGGGCGGTGCACGACTCCTTTGCGGAGTCCGTGTTGTGGGGCTTCAAGGTGGAGGCGGAGGAAAAGGACCACGCGCTGGTGGACGCCACGGATTTTTTTCTGCGCGATGCCCATGGCATTCCCGCAACGCTGCACCGGACGAAGCAGGGCACTTATCATTTGGATGCGTCGCGCTGCGCCATCTATCTTCCGCAGACGAAGAATTTTCCGCTGAATACGGAAGTGGAGGCCACACTCACGTTTGCGGGAGAGGAACCGGGCCGGTGGGTCCGTGATGTGACGCCTTCTCCCGAATCGATCACGGTGCGCGAGCATCACTCGTTCGTGCAGCTTCCGCCGCCGGGGTACAAGACGCGCGCCTACGATCCGCGGGCGAGTTTTTTCGGCATTGGCTACATGGATTACGCCACGCCGATTAGCGAACCGATCGTGAAGCGCTTTATCGCGCGGCATCGGCTGGAGAAAAAAGATCCGAAGGCGGCGGTCAGCGAGCCGGTGCAGCCGATCGTGTACTACCTCGACCGCGGAGCGCCGGAGCCGATTCGGTCGGCGCTGCTCGAAGGCGCGCGGTGGTGGAATCAGGCGTTTGAGGCCGCTGGCTACAAAAACGCTTTTCGAGTGGAGCTGCTGCCGGAAGGCGCGGACCTGATGGACCTGCGGTACAACGTGATTCAGTGGGTGCACCGCGCGACGCGCGGGTGGTCGTATGGCGCGGCGGTAATTGATCCGCGCACGGGTGAAATCATCAAGGGGCACGTGACGCTGGGGTCGCTGCGCGTGCGGCAGGATTATCTGATTGCGGAAAGTCTCCTGGCGCCCTACGAGAAGGGCAAACCGGTCTCGCCGAAGATGCAGGAGATGGCGCTGGCGCGGCTGAGGCAGCTTGCGGCACATGAAGTCGGGCACACCCTGGGCCTGATGCACAATTATTCCGCGAGCACGGTCAACCGTTCTTCCGTAATGGATTACCCGCCGCCGTACGTGAAACTCGCGGCGGACGGCACGCCGGACGTTTCTTCGGCTTACGCGACGGGAATCGGCGAGTGGGACAAAGTGTCCATCGCGTTCGGCTATCAGGGTTTTGTGCCGGGGACGAACGAAGCAGCGGCGCTGAGCAAAATTCTGCTGGACGCATACGGCCGAGGGCTGCGGTACCTGACGGACCAGGACGCGCGGCCAGCGGGGTCTTCCAGCAGCGTGGCGCATCTGTGGGATTCAGGCGCGAATGCGGTCGACGAACTTAACCGGCTCATGCAAGCTCGCGGGGCAGCGCTGAAGCGCTTCGGCGAGAACAATATCCGCGAAGATGCGCCGCTGGCGACACTCGAAGACGTGCTTGTGCCGCTGTTTATGCTTCATCGCTATCAGGTGGAGGCGGCGAGCAAACTCGTTGGCGGCATGGACTACGCGTTTGCGCTGCGCGGCGACGGACAAACGCCCACGCAGATCGTCGCGCCGGCGGAACAGCGGCGGGCTCTTGCGGCCGTGCTGGCAACGCTGAAGCCGGAGGTGCTGGCGCTGCCGGAGCCGCTGCTGAAGATGATCCCGCCGCGTCCGCCGGATTACGAGCGGGGCCGCGAACATTTCAAGATTCGGACCAGCCCGGCTTTTGATGCCTTGGCGCCGGCGGAAGCGGCGGCGCAGCATACCCTGCAGTTTCTGTTCAATCCGGAACGGGCGGCGCGGCTGGTGGAATTTCATGCCCGAAACGGGGAGAACCCGGGATTGCAGGAAGTCCTGGAGGCCATTGTGGCTGCGACCTGGAAAACGCCACATGACGAAGGCTACAAAGGGCAAATCGCCAATGCCGTGGACATGGTTGTTCTGTACGACCTAATGGCGCTGAGCGCCAATGATCATGCCTCGGATGAAGTTCGCGCGATCGCCGGGCTCGAGCTGCAGCAGTTAAAGCGGTGGGTTTATGCACCCCTCCCTGCCATAAAGGATCAGGCGCATATTGCCTTGGCGTCATGGCAAATCGAGCAGTTTGAGAAAGATCCGAAGCAAATCAGCGTGACGCCGCCTGCCGAGCCTCCTGACGGGCCGCCCATTGGAACGGACGACGATGGGGATGGCTGGGACTGATTTCCTGCCTGATAGCACGTGACCAATCCTCTCCTGTGTCGTCTATAGAGGCAGGGAGGACCCCATGCCTCGACGCAATTTCTTTTTTCTGATTTCGTTGTCTGCTCTGCTCGCCCTGGGCTTTACGAGCGCGCGAGCGAACCGGCATCGCCACTCCGTAAGCGTTTCCGACGGCCACAAGCAGCCGGCAACCGATTGTTCCGATCTTCGCATGCGCTTTGACGACCGGGACGCCATGGTGCGTTCCGAAGAGCGCACCTTGACCAAGTCTGAAGCCGCGGTCCTGCAGATTCACCCGCACAGCAACGGCGGCGTTCAGGTCGTGGGCTGGGAGAAAGAGACGTATTCCGTGACGGCATGCAAAGCCGCGGCAGGCTCGGGTGATGCGGCGGAGAAAATTCTGTCCCAGATCACCATGTCCATCGAAAATGGCAGGATATCGACGAGCGGCCCTGGGGATGAGGAAGATTGGACGGTTTATTTGCTCATTCGCACGCCAAAGTCCGCGTCCATCGATATGGAGACGATGAACGGTCCCATTTCCCTGTACGACGTGGACGGCAAACTCACGGCGCGCGCCCACAATGGGCCGATCAGCTTGAAGAACTTTTCCGGCGACGCGGAGATCACCGCGGTGAATGGCCCGATCAGCCTGGAGGGCAGCAGCGGTAGCGTGCGCATTCATACCGAGAACGGGCCGATCTCCGTGGCACTGGCGGGGAAGACGTGGAGCGGCACGGGCCTCTCCGCCGATGCAAAGAATGGTCCCTTGACGCTGATGGTCCCGAACGACTATCAGTCCAGCTTCGTGGTCGAATCAACAAACTACGCGCCGGTAAGTTGCAAGGCGAGCATTTGCGATAATGCGCGCAAGACCTGGGACGACAATCACCGCCGCATCGAATATGGCAACCCACCGGCGATGATCCGGCTTTCCACTGTGAATGGGCCAGTTTCCGTCCGAGAGTCGAGAGAGAAACTCTAAGAAGCAAAGATTCCGCGCTGAAGGACGGTGCGCCAGAAGTCTTAAGCGCCCCGGGATGGACGCACTCCGGCTCTTGCGGATAAGATTTGGTACATGCTGCTGGAGGCCCGCGTAACGCAACCAGTGACCGAAGCGGAAGCGGTTCGCTTGGCGCGCGAACTTTACGGGCTTGAAGCAAGCGCCCGGTCGCTGCCGGGCGAATACGACGACAACTTCCAACTGACGAGCGCGGACGGGCATGCGTTCGTACTCAAAGTAATGCATCCGGCCCGGGAGCGTTCCTTCATCGATCTGCAATGCCGGGCCCTGACGCATCTAGCGCAACGCGCGCCTCAATTGCCTTTGCCTCGCGTCACACCGAACCGCAGCGGTGAACAGTTCACCTCGATTGCGGCAGCGGACGGCTCGACGCGGCTCGTCTGGCTGCTCACCTTTGTGAATGGAACAGTTCTCGCCGAAGTTCGCCCGCATACGCCGGAACTTCTTGGCGATCTCGGCCGGTTTCTCGGCGAGATGGATGCGGCGCTGCAATCGTTTACGCATGCCGCTGCACATCGCGAGCTGAAATGGGATTCTTCCCGGGCTGGCTGGATCAAGGACTACGTCAAGCATATCGCGGGCTCGAAGCGGCGCGCGCTTGTGGAAAAATTTCTCGCGCTCTATGAAGCGGAAGTCGCTCCGGTCTTGCTGCGCCTGCGCCGCAGCGTGATCTACGGTGATGCGAACGACCACAACGTGCTGGTCAGCAATCCCTGGCCGCAGCCGCGCAACGTCGCAGGGGTGATTGATTTTGGCGACATACACCACGGGCTCACTGCGTCTGAGCCGGCGATTGCCGCCGCTTACGCTATTCTTGGGAAAGAAGACCCCCTGCAGGCAGCGGCTGCCATCGTCGCGGGATATCATGGCGCGTTTCCACTCGATGAGGTGGAGTTGTCCGTTCTCTATGCATTGATCGCCGCGCGGCTCGCCGTCAGCGTCACTAATTCCGCACACTGCAAAACGCTAAAGCCGGACGATCCGTACGTCACGGTCAGCGAAGCGCCGGCATGGGAAGCTTTGGAGCGGCTCGCAAAAATCCACCCGCGTTTCGCGCACCACACTTTTCGCGCGGTTTGCGGGATCTCACCCGTTGCGCAAGGTGAAAAGATCAAGAGCTGGCTGGAAGCGCGCGCGGGCTCCGCGGCGTCGATTTTGGATCTTGATTTGCGAACGGCGCGGTGCCTCGTTTTTGATTTGAGCGCTGGCAGCACGTTTCTTGGCGCCGATCCCGGTGCTGCGGAAACTCCCGCACTCACCGAAAAGATATTTCACGCAATGAAGCGCGCGGGCGCGTCGGTTGGTGTCGGGCGTTACGATGAGCCGCGACTGCTTTACACTTCTCCTCTGTTCGGCGCGAGCGGCAATCCCACGGACGAACGGCGCACAATTCACCTCGGCATGGACCTTTTTGTTGAGCCGGGCGCTCCGCTCAGCGCGCCGCTGGATGGCGTTGTTCACATCGTCGCGAACAATTCCGCTCCGCAGGACTACGGACCGCTGGTCATCCTGCGGCATGAAACCAGCGGCGGCGAGGAATTCTTCACGCTCTACGGGCATCTCTCGAAAGAGTCGCTGGTTAGCCTAGAAGTAGGCCAGCGTGTTAGCCGGGGTCAACCATTCGCGCGCGTCGGTTCAGCACAGAAAAATGGAAGGTGGACGCCACACGTTCATTTTCAGATCATTCTCGATCTGCTCGAGCTGGGCGCCGATTTTCCGGGTGTTGCTTATGCTTCGCAGCGTTCGGTTTGGACAAGCCTCTCGCCTGATCCAAATCTTTTGCTGGGAATTCCAGCCGAGCGCTTTCCCGCGAAAAAGCCGCAGTTCCCGGAAACACTTGCCGCGCGGCAAACCCTGATGGGAAAAAATCTGAGTATCTCTTACCAGCATCCGCTGAAGATCGTGCGCGGCTGGATGCAGTATCTGTACGACGAAACGGGCCGGGCGTATCTCGACGTTTACAACAACGTGCCGCTTGTGGGGCACAGCCATCCGCGTGTGGTGCAGGCGGCGCAGGCGCAGCTCGCGCTGCTCAACACCAACACGCGCTATCTTCACGACAACGTCAACCGTTATGCCGAGCGGCTGACGCGGCTGCTTCCCGAACCACTGCGCGTGTGTTTTTTTGTGAACTCCGGCAGCGAGGCCAATGAGCTGGCTTTGCGCCTGGCGCGCGCGCATACGGGCCGGGAAGACATCATCGTTCTGGAGCACGCCTACCACGGCCATACCAATGCGCTCATCGACATCAGCCCCTACAAATTTGACGGTCCCGGGGGCCACGGAAAAAAACCTTGGGTGCACGTTGCTCCGCTCGCAGATGATTACCGCGGCGCGTATCGCCGCGGTGACAAACAAGCGGGGGTGAAATATGCGCGTCACGTTGCGGAGATTCTCGACCGCACGCGCGATAACGGACGTGGCATTGCAGCGTATATCGCAGAAACGCTGCCCAGCGTCGGCGGCCAGATCGTTTTTCCGCCGGATTATCTGGCGGAGGTTTACCGCCACGTGCGCGGAGCAGGCGCGGTCTGCATCGCGGACGAAGTGCAGGTCGGATTCGGGCGTCTTGGAGCGCATTTTTGGGGATTCGAAACGCAAGGCGTGGTTCCGGATATCGTGGTTCTCGGCAAACCGATCGGGAATGCTTTTCCGCTGGCGGCAGTCATAACGACGGCGGAAATTGCCAATTCATTTAACAACGGAATGGAATTTTTCAGCACGTTTGGGGGCAATCCCGTGGCTTGCGCGGCGGGTCTTGCGGTTCTGGATGTTCTCGAGGAAGAGAATTTACAGCAACACTCCTTGCGCGTTGGCTCGCATCTTATCGAAGGCCTGAAGACTTTGCAGACCCGCCACGCTTTGATCGGCGATGTGCGCGGCTCGGGATTGTTCCTGGGGATCGATTTTGTGCTCGACCGTGAAACGCGTGAGCCTGCTCCGTTGCAGGCCTCCTACGTGGTCAACCGCCTTCGCGATTGCGGCATTCTCGCCGGCACCGACGGACCGCATCACAACGTCATCAAGCTGCGCCCGCCGCTGGTTTTCTCCGAATTTGACGCAGAAATCTTTCTGAAGACCCTGGATCTCGTCCTGCAAGAAGACGCGGCGCAGCCCCGTCGCTAATTTGCCTCTTTTCGGCCCGTTCGCGAAGACGCTAGGATGCCTTCTGAGGGTTCACAAAGAAACGACTTTGCCTAGGCCGTGAGGAGTCCCAAGCAATGCGCGATTCTGTCCGGCCATCCAATTTGCTATTCCGAACGTCTCGGGTAGGGTCGAGCGCTGGGCACGGTAGACAGGCTGCGAGCAAAGCGCTATCGTTCACACTGATAGACTGTAGGTGCGGCCTCAAGCTTCCAGCCCTTAGGTTGTCCCCAGGTACATTAACCATGATTTTTATCAGACGCCTCTCTCTTTTTATACTGCTGATCCCTTGCTGTATTCCGGCGGCATCGGCGCAATCCGATCCCGTGGAGAATCCTCAGCGCCCCGCCGTTCGTGCGACACAGGCCAGTTGTGGTGAAGCCCCGCGCGAAGACGCCCTTGTCTCCCTGTGTGTGCCGCCCTCTTCCTCTGAGGAGGATGCCGCTCGTCCCGCCAGCGAGTTCGTTGCAAGAATCTCTCTCAACCTGCCCAACGGCACGCCGCTCCGTATCGCGCTCGACCAGTGCACGCGCGTCGATCATCCCGGCGAGATGATTCACGGCAAAGTCGTGGAAACGGTCTACGCCTTCGACCAGCCCGTAATTCCGGCCGGCAGTATCGTGAGTGGCCGAATCCTCAGCGTTAGTCCGGTGTCCGGGGTAAAGCGCACACTGGCTTATGCCAACGGCAATTTTTCTCCCTTCCACAAATACGAGGTCACATTTGAGATGCTCACTCTGCTCGATGGCAGGCAGTTCCCAATAAAGACTACGGTTTCATCGGGAAAAGCTGAAGTCGTACACCTGGTGAGCAATCCTGATAAAGCGAAGCAGAAGGGTGCGGCCGGCCGCGCGGCAGACAATGCCAAGCAGGAAGCCAAAGGCAAAGTACAAGAAGCGAGAGAGCAGGTACATGAAACCTGGCAAAAGATAACTGCGCCGGGACGCATGCACCGATTCGAGCAGTTTTTGCTTTGGCAATCGCCGTATCGGCGGCAGTACCTGGAGCAAGGTACGCGTTTTGTTGCGGACCTCGACGCGCCGCTGGATTTTGGCGAGACCACGCGCACCGGCGGACAGCTCGCCGCTGTGGGAGGCGCGCCAGTGCCTGACAGCACCCTCAAAGCGCGGTTGGTTGCTGAAGTCAGCTCAGCGACTGCTACGCGCGGCACCGCGGTCACGGCCATTCTGACCGAACCGCTCTATTCGCCGGCGCACCAGTTAATTCTCCCCGCGAATAGCCGCCTGGTCGGCAGAGTTCTGCAAGCGAAACCCGCGCATAGACTGCACCACAACGGAGAACTGCGCGTGATCTTCGAGCGCATTGAAACTTCCGAAGAAGCCGTTCAGGCGTTGTCTCAGATGCAGGCGCATGCGGAGAACTCTCAAGCAAGTTCGCAGGCCATGGCCGGCAACCTGGAAGGTCTTGAAGTGGCTCGAAGCGCCCATATGATGCTCGACGCGGAAGGCGGGGCGCGCACCACCGACAGCAAGACCCGCTATCTGTCGACCGGGCTCGCGGTACTGCTGGCCGCGGCCGCAACGCATCCGGATGGCGAACATGGCACGACGGACGCTGCCGGTGATCCAGGCGTGCGCACGGCCGCCGGCGGCTCTGGTTTTCGTTTGACAGGCGCCCTGTTGAGCCTGGCAGTGAAGTCCGCACCGGTTTCGATGGCATTTGGCGCTTACGGGGCTTCGGCGTCAATCTACTCGAATTTCATCTCCCGCGGACAAGACGTCGTCCTTCCCAAAGACACGCCGCTCGAAGTCGGCTTCGGCAGACCTCCTCCTACGGCAGCATCGCAGCCTAGGTCTCCATAGCCGCGGTCTTACAGCACGCTACTTTTTCTATACACACTACTTGACAAGCCGGTTACTCTGCGCGTAGGCTCGCCCCGCAATGCAGTCAGACGCTTCCCTCTCCTGGCTCGCGCTGGCGCTAACGCCCGGCTTGGCTTCGCGTTTGTCCGCGCGGGTGCTGCGCCGGTTTGACTCGCCGGATGGTGTCTTCCGCGCCACGCTTCCCGATCTCGAGTCCTGCCATCTCCCAGCTCAAGTCGCCAAAGCCATCGTGAAGAAGGAAAGCTTCAAGCGCGCTGAGAAGGAATTGACGGGCGTTCAGAAGATTGCAGGCTGCTACCTCTTGAACTGGACCGAGCCCGAATATCCGCAGACGCTCTTACAAATCTACGACCCGCCGGTCCTGCTCTACGTTCGCGGTGATCCGCAAGTTCTGAATCTGCCCAGCCTCAGCATCGTTGGGACGCGCCGGCCAACCTTCTACGGCACGCAAATGGCGCAGCGTCTTGGCAGGGACCTGGCCGTGCGTGGCCTCGTCATCGTCAGCGGAATGGCCCGCGGGATTGATGCCATCGGGCATCAGGGAGCGATGGATGCCAACGGCCGCGCGATCGGAGTGCTGGGTACAGGCATCGACGTCTGCTATCCAAAGGAAAACAAGAAGCTGTACGAGAAAGTGCTGGAGCGCGGGGCGATCATCAGTGAATTTCCGCTTTGCACGCACCCTGCACCGGAGAATTTTCCGGTGCGAAATCGCATCGTTGCCGGCATGCCGCTCGGAGTGGTGGTGGTGGAAGGCGCGCAGTACAGTGGATCGCTGATCACCGCGCGCTTGGCCATGGAGTTCGGCAGAGAAGTATTCGGCGTGCCGGGGAACGCTACGCAGCCCGTGAGTTTCGCGCCGAACCAACTCATCAAGCAGGGCGCGAAGCTCGCCACCTGCGCCGAGGACGTGATCGAAGAGCTGCCCACGCCCATCCGTGCCGCCCTCCTGCAAGCCGAGCGGGCTGAGGCCGAGCAGCGAAATCTATTGGCCGCCGCCGCACTGAATGGCTCGGAGAAAAAGCTCTACGCGCTGCTCAGCGCCGAGGAGCCGGTGTACATTGATGATATTGTGGAACGCTCCGGCTTGAATTCTTCCGAAGTTCTGGCTACGCTCTTTGATCTGGAGATGAAAGGCATCATCCGGCAGTTGCCGGGAAAGCAGTTCAGCAAAGTCTTGCTGTAGAGGCAGATAGAGGTCCGCATCGTTGGCCCGGGGCTGGCATCCAACAGTAGAACGAATCCACAAGGGCAATCGCCGCATCCAAATGGAGACCCGGTTGGGATCCGGGCTGGGCGCTTAAGGTAGCGAGAAGGACACACGCCGCGCGGTCAGCCCTTCCTGCAATACATTACGGAGTTACAAAGGCAACATGGCTCGTTCGCTCGTTATTGTCGAATCGCCTGCAAAGGCGAAAACGATTAACAAATATCTGGGGCGGAACTTCACCGTAAAAGCGTCCATCGGCCACGTGATGGACCTGCCCAAGAAAACGATTGGTATTCGTCTGCCTGGCGAAGATCCCTCGGGCCGCAAGAAGAGAAAGAAAAAAAAGGGCGCGAAGAAAGGCCTTCAGCCGGAAGAGAAGAACACCAAGAAGCCGATTACACTGGATGACGACAAGATTTTCGAGCCCACCCTGCAAATCATCGCCGGCAAGGGCAAAGTCATCAATGATCTTCGCAAGGCGGCGATCACCGCGGATGCCGTCTATCTGGCGGGCGACCCCGATCGCGAAGGAGAGGCCATTTCGGCGCATCTCGCCATGGTTCTCTCCAAGCCTGCCAAGTACATTGAGCAGGAACCGAGCGTTTCGAGATTCAAGAAGAAAGACGCAAAACCCGAAGAGCCGGTCAAGAAGGGAGAAGAGAACGAGCCTAAGAAAGAAGTTGTCGCGATTGACCCGAAAAAGATTTTTCGCGTCACCTTCAACGAAATCACGCCCAAGGCGATTCGTGCGGCCTTCGATAAGCCCCGGCAGGTTGATAGCAATCTGGTGGATGCGCAGCAGGCGCGGCGCGTGCTCGATCGCATCGTGGGTTACAAGGTTTCTCCGATTCTTTGGGACAAAGTGCGCCGCGGGCTTTCCGCCGGGCGCGTCCAGACCGTCGCGCTTCGGCTGATCGTCGAGCGCGAAATGCAGATTTGCGCCTTTGTTCCGCAGGAGTATTGGACGATTCACGCGATGCTCGATGCCGGGCAGCCGCCGCTCTTCGAAGCCAAGCTTTTCAAACACAAAGGCGAAGACATCGCGGTCTCAAACCAGGAAACCGCGGACAAGATTGTCGCCACCGTCAGCAAGGCCAAGTGGCAGGTGGCCGGCGTCACGCAAAAAGAAAAGAAGCGCAATCCTCCGCCACCCTTCACGACTTCCAAATTGCAGCAGGCGGCCTACAACCGGCTGCGCTACACCGCCAAGCGCACGATGTCACTCGCGCAAAAGCTCTATGAAGGCGTGGAGCTTGGTGAGGAAGGTTCGGTCGCGCTGATCACCTATATGCGTACCGACTCCGTGCATGTTTCGAACGACGCGCTGATCCAGGTTCGTGAGTTGATCCTCGAGCGCTTTGGCTCGAACTATCTCCCGGAAAAGCCGAATTATTACAAATCGAAGAAGGATGCGCAGGAAGCCCACGAAGCGGTGCGTCCCACCGATGCCATGCGCGCGCCGGAAGACGTCCGAAAGTATCTCGACGAGGACCTATTCAAGCTTTACCAACTGATTTGGCAGCGCTTCGTAGCGTCACAGATGCTTCCGGCGATCTTCGATCAGACCACGATCGACATTTCCGCCGGCGACTACACTTTCCGGGCTACCGGCACCGTCCAGAAATTCGACGGCTACCTCCGTGTCTATCAGATGCCCGCGTCGATCGCCGATCGCGAGGAAGACGAAAAGGATGACGAAGGCGAAGGCCGCGCGCTTCCTCAGGTGGCGGAGGGGCAAACTCTTCGCCTGGACAAGATTCGACCCGACCAGCACTTCACCGAGCCGCCGCCGCGGTTCAACGATGCCACACTGGTCAAGGAGCTCGAAGAAGACGGCATCGGGCGGCCCTCGACTTACGCTTCGATTATTTCAACCATCGTCGAGCGCGAATACGTCACCAAGAACCAGGGACGATTCTCTCCCACCATGCTCGGCGAGCGCGTCAGCGTGTTGCTGGTGAAGAGTTTCGAAGACATCTTCGACGTCACGTTTACCGCGCGGCTCGAAGAGGAACTCGACGAAATCGAAGAAGGCAAGCTACCGTGGCGCGAAGCCGTCAAAGAGTTCTGGGAAAAATTCGTCATTGACCTCGACAAGGCCGGCGACGAGATGCTTTCCTACAAAGCCGGCATTCCGACCGGGAAGAAATGCGAAAAGTGCGGTCAGGGCGAATTGCTCGAGCGCATCAGCCGCCACGGGTTCTTCCTCGGGTGTTCACGCTATCCCGAATGCGATTTCATTCAGGACCTCTCCCCTGAACTTCCCGAACAGACCAGCGGCGAACCCAAAACCGAGTATTGCGACAATTGCGGTAAGGAGATGGCCATCAAGCGCGGCCGCTTCGGTACCTTCCTGGCCTGCACCGGTTACCCGGATTGCAAGACCACCCGCCGCCTCGTCCAGGGCACGCGCATCGCGCACCAGCCCGATGAGCCTCTCGCTGAGCTGTGTACACTTTGCGGCAAGAATCTCGTGAAGAAGAGCGGCCGCTTCGGCGAATTCATCGGCTGCTCCGGCTATCCGAAGTGCAAGTACACGCGCCCGATCACCATGGGCATTAAATGCCCGAAATGCAACGAAGGCGAATTCGTGCGTCGTGGCAGCGCCGGCAAGGGCGGCCGTGGCCGCCCACGAGTGTTCTACGGCTGCTCTCGTTACCCGGATTGCGATTTCACAACGCCCCACATGCCCATCGCCGAACCCTGCCCGAAGTGCGGCGCGCCCTTCATCGTCGAGAAGCGCACCAAGATCGGCACCGTCCACTCTTGCCTCAAAGAGGGCTGTGATTGGGAGAAGCTTGTCCCCGAAGTCCAGCCGCAAGCACAGCCGGAGGAGGCTCCCGTGCCCGTGGCAGCCAAGTCCTGACCCACCTGCATCTAAAGAAACAGTGCCGTGATTTCGCTTTCCGCGGATTTGTCCGCGCCTATACTGTATTTGGGTCTCTCCCGTGGAGTTGTAGCAGCGAATGAAAGCAGCAATTGCGAAATATCTCGAATACCTTCAGTCGGTGAAGAATTCCTCGCCGCATACGATTCTGAACTACCGCAGGGACCTCGAACAATTTCTCGCGTATCTATCGCCGCCCGGCCTCCCGCCGCCTGCACTCACGGGCGTCGCCCACCCCATGATTCGTGAATTCGTCGCGCATCTGCACGATCACGGTCTCGCGAAAAGCTCGATCGCGCGCAAGCTTGCGGCCCTGCGCTCGTTCTTCAAATACTGCGTGCGTGAAGGCCATTTGAAGGAAAACCCCGCGCGTCTCGTTCCCACTCCGAAGTTGCCCAAGCGCATCCCTTCGGTGCTCTCCGCCGAAGAGATGAACGGCTTCCTCAATCAACTGGGCGGGACGGGACAAGCCGCGAGCGGCGGCCGTGAGTCTTCCACAAAGAGCGCATTGCTTCCGCCGGCATCCGCCGTGAAACCACAAGGCAAGCAGAGTCGTTCCGTGCCAGTCGAAGAAAGCTTCCTCCTGCGCCGCGACCGGGCGCTCCTGGAACTTCTTTACGCCGCAGGCCTGCGCGTCAGCGAACTCACCGGCCTCAATCTTGCCGATATGGACCAAAAGGAACGCATTCTCCGCGTCCGCGGCAAGGGCAGTAAGGAACGCATCGTTCCTTACGGGACTAAGGCTCAGGAAGCTCTGGAAAAATACTGGCCGCTGCGCGAACTGCTCCTGGAGCCAAGGTACGGGACGAGTGGCCGGGACGGGTCGTACACCGAAGCGGTCTTCCTCAATTATTCGGGCCGGCGGCTTACGCAGCGCTCCGTCGGGCGCATCGTCAAAAAATACGTGCGCATCGCCAACGTCAACTGGGACCTGCATCCGCATTCGATGCGTCACGCCTTCGCCACGCACCTCCTCGCGGACGGCGCCGACCTCCGCGCCATTCAGGAACTTCTCGGCCACCAGTCACTCTCGACCACGCAGAAATACACCCATGCCTCCATCCGCCAACTGATGGACATTTACGACAAGGCGCACCCGCACGCCTGATTCACGCTTCTGTTTTATTTTGCAGAGATGCAAGACTGCGCTACTCTGGGAAGCTTTGAAACCAGTGAGTATGCGACTCCGTGCTGCGTTCTCGATTCCGTTTTGTCTGTTCGCGTGCACGGCCTTGCCGCTGCCCGCAAGCGCGCAAGGGAACTACGAAGTCCAGGTATATCCGTACGAAACCGTCGAGCCTCGGCACACGATGGTGGAACTCCATTCCAATTTCACATTTCAGGGCTCCAAATCCACCGATGACGGCACGCTGCCGACGAACCATCAGTTGCACGAAACCATCGAGATCACCCATGGATTCACTGATTGGTTCGAGACCGGCTTCTACATTTTCAACTCCGCGAAGAGCGGCCAGGGTTGGGATTACGTTGGCAGCCACATCCGCCCCCGCGTGCGCGTTCCTCCCAAGTGGCACTGGCCCGTCGGCATCAGCCTTTCGAACGAAATCGGCTGGCAGAGCCGCCGGTACTCCGCGGACACCTGGACGTGGGAGATCCGCCCGATCATTGATAAGCAGCTCGGGCGGTGGTATCTCTCCTTCAATCCGACATTTGACCGGTCCTTCCATGGCCCGGGCGTGAACCAAGGTCTCGTTTTCTCTCCCAACTTCAAATTCAGTTACGATTTCACCAAGAAGATCGCGGCGGGCATCGAGTATTACGGCTCGCTGGGTCCGGTCACGGGCTTCGACCCGGTCAGCCAGCAGCAACAGCAAATCCTCCCCGCTATTGACCTGAATCTCTCGCCCAAGTGGGAAGTCAATTTTGGGTTGGGTGTGGGCGTGACTCGTTCCACCGATCACTTGATTGCCAAGATGATTCTCGGCTACCGTTTTAATTTCTGAAGCGTTCTTTATGAGGAATCACAAGGAATCCGCCTTGGCCCACCATCTCACCCAAATCAACATATCGCGTCTCCTCGCTCCGCTGGAGGATCCGAAGATCGCCGAATTCGTCGCGCAGCTCGAGCCCATCAACGCTCTTGCCGACAAGGCTCCCGGCTTTGTCTGGCGGCTCAAGTCGGAATCGGGCAACGCCACCGACATCGCCTACAACGACGATTCTTTCGTGATCGTCAACTTGTCGGTCTGGGAATCGATCGGAGCGCTGCGCGATTTCGCTTACAAGTCGAATCACGCCAAGGTATTTCGCGACCGCCCGAAGTGGTTCGAAAAGATGGACGAGCCCAGCTACTGCCTCTGGTGGATCCCAGTCGGCCACATCCCCGCCGTCGCCGAGGGCCGTGAGCGGCTGGAACACTACCAGAAACATGGCGCAACCCCATACTCGTTCTGGTTTTCCCAGCACTTCCCCCAGCCCGCGGATGAAGGTGTCTGCGCGTAGTTCGACCGAGCGTTCATTGCATCCGGTGACAAAACCAGCCGCGAATGCAAAGATAGCCCCGTGAGGCCGATTCTCACCGCCCATCTTTTTCCGAAGCTCGATGCCATGTTGCTCGAATTGCTTCGTTCCCTCACCCCCGAAGACTGGGAAAAGCAGACGGTTTCGCCCAAGTGGAAGGTCAAGGAAGTCGCCGCACATCTTCTGGATACTCCGCTTCGCGGCGTCTCGATCGCCCGCGATGGATATTTGCCAGAAGCTTCCAGAATCAGCTCTGGCATTGAACTCGCGGCGTACATCAACCGTTTGAATGAGGAAGGCGTCAGTCTCTATCGCCGCCTGAGCCCCGCTGTCTTGATTTCCCTGATGCAAGTCGCCTCCCAATTGCTTGCCGAATATCACCACTCCCGGGATCCCGATGCCGGCGCGCCCTACGGCGTAAGCTGGGCGGGCGAGGAAAAATCCTCAAACTGGTTCGACACGGCCCGGGAATTCACGGAACGCTGGCACCATCAGCAGCAGATCCGGCTGGCGGTGAACAAGCCGGGCATCATGACCCGCGAACTCTACTATCCCGTTTTGGATTGCTTCTTGCGGGCCCTGCCGTTCACCTATCGCACCGTCTCGGCAAAGCCCGGAACTTACGTTCAGATCAACGTTTCCGGTGAATGCGGAGGCAGTTGGTATCTCTCGCGCGCTGAACAGGCCTGGCAGCTCACCGAAGAGCCGCTCGGGGATAGGCTTTCGGAAACGACCATCCCGCAGGAAATTGCATGGCGCATCTTCACTAAAGGCATCGATCGTGAGTCCGCCTTGCCCCAAGTCAAAATCTCGGGTGACACCAAGCTGGGTCTCCATGCGCTCCAAATGATTTCCATAGTCGCATAACGTAGAATTGCGCAATCCTGCGCCTTAAGGTAGTGGTACAGTTTCAATGGAAACCGAAAATTGCGTATCCAATAGACGCACTGAAAACCAAGACCAACCCGACGGCTCCCGTTATTTTGATGAGTTTGAGCCTCTTGAGCGTGGGATTTTTTACTCTGAAAATTCGACACACTAGTTCAGGATAGGCGAAGAACATGAATCCCCAGCCACCAACCCATACAACACCTAGGGCGTACATTTGTACTTGCGAGATCACGCCGCTGCCTCAGTCTGCATTCTGTCCAATAGTCCCACCAATTCTTCTATGTTCCAAACGTGGTCGGCAATTCCCGCTTCCATCGCTGGTGTGACGCGCAGTGTTTGGTGAATGCGGCAGAAGTTGTAATGCATATAGTGAAGGCCCAGCGCGTGCTCGTGATTCTCCACTTTCTTTGAGAATGCATTGGTGAGCCGCGTGAATCGGCGCATAGACATCCGCATCGTGAGATT
>WNGP01001930.1_pt1 | contig 19901 bp, 17 predicted proteins | sample 5407671 | NCBI WGS metagenome assembly WNGP01 (sample SAMN13153381, study PRJNA577476) | soil metagenome | isolation source: 40 cm soil or saprolite under Garry oak tree replicate 2 | place: USA:California | collected 2016-06-15 | reverse complement strand
AGCTGACGTGGCCATAACCGCCGGGCTTACGCCTGCGGCAGTCGAACGCGCCTATGCCTTGATCGATTCGAAGCGGGCCGCCACCCGCTACCTGCATCAGTCGCCAATTCTCCTCGACTGGAGATTGGCCATTCCCCAGTAACGCACGCGCCAAAGAAACTTCGTCCAAAAAATGATCCGAGGACTCATGAGTGTGTTTTGTCTTGCGTTGTCATTATCCGTGCTCTACCCTCTCGTGCCCACAGGGTGGAGCGAGCAGCGACGCCCCGTCCCTGGGCATATGCGTTCTCTGCCGGTACCGAGGACAGAAGAGACCATGATCGTCAACGGCATGCTCGATGAGCCGGCTTGGAAAAACGCTTCCGTGGCTGACGGCTTCTGGATGACGGAAAAGGATCAATGGCCGGCCGAAAAAACAGAAGTTTTGGTAATCGCTGACGGCCACTTGTATTTTGGCTTCCGTGCATATGACGGCCAACCGGACAAGATTCTGGCCTATCAGACGCGACGCGACGGCGGACTTGGTTTGGACGATCAGGTCGGGGTGGAACTGGATCCATTCCACAATCATCGTGAAATCTCGACGTACTCGATTAACGCAATCGGGACTCAAGACGATGCTATTGCCGGCGGGCGCGCGCGAAACATCCAATGGAAAGGAGACTGGACGGCCGCCGCTGTCCGAACCGATTATGGCTGGTCCGCCGAAATTGCCATTCCCTTTGAAATATTGAATTACCGAGACGGAAACACGACCTTCGGAATAAACCTCGTACGGTATCACAATCGTACAGATGAGTGGTCGCGGTGGGCGGACCTCAGCCCGCAAAATAAGCCGGAAGAGATGGGCCATCTTACGGAGCTCCGACTACCGGTTGGCGAAAAGCCTTCCGAGTGGACGTTTCTGCCCTATACGCTGCTGGGCCATAACACTCCCGATAAGCACGGGCAAATCCATAATTTCCTCGGCACAGGTGGAATCGATATCCGCTACCAACCACGGCAGAACCAAACCGGCGTCGTTTCCCTAAAACCCGACTTTAGTCAGGTCGAGACCCAGATCACCGACATTAATTTCAACTACAATGAAAAATTCCGCCCCGACCCCCGGCCTTTTTTCCAGGAAGGTTCGGCCTATTTTGGAACCGACAACAAATACCTCTATTCCAATCGAGTTCCTGATTTTAACTATGGTGGAAAATTCTTTACACAGCTCGGCCGTAACCGAGTCGGCTACAAATACCGCTGCTTTCATGATCGTCAGCACGGCCCGGGAAGACTTAAACAACCAGTTATTCGTAGGCTCGATCAGCGGCCGTCACCCATCGTCCGGCTTCAACTACAGTTTGGATTTGGCGAAGACAGCGACACAGAAAGAGGACGGCGATGGCGGGCAAATGCAAAGCACGTTGGGCTGGAAAGGCGATCATGCCTATTTCGGAACCAACCTCGATTACTACAGCGTCCACTTCTTTCCAGCGGATGGATTGGTCGACAGGGATGACTTGGGCACGCGCGGGATCAATAATTACGCAGGCTACTATCGAGAATACGCCAGTGGACCCTTCCGCGTACTGAGCGGATACGCGGGCTGGAAAGGACGCCAAACCACCGAAGGCCTGACGCAAGGCACGAGCTGGTTTGGCAATTCACACGCTGAGCTGCGTCAAAAAATCGTGTTCCGCGTCGACTACATGAACGGACTGTACAGGCCAGTGGGTAGCCGCCTTGGCGAATGGTCTTCACAGATAAACCACGATCATTACTGGTCCACCGGTGTCGACTTGAATCCGCGCAGCAGTTTTATTCGTTACGGTGTGTCTTATGCCTGGGGAGAATTGGGTGGGGGCGCGTATAACTATCTTGCTCCCTACTTCTGGATCAGGCCGACTCGCAAAATCTTCTTTAATGTCAACACGGAGCGGCTTCGCAGTTTCGGTTCGGCACACCAGACCGTAGCATCCGGAGGATGGGACATCACACCACAAAATACTCTTGTTTTCCGCTATGTCTTGGCAAATCGCGAGAGTTACTTCCGCTTCGCTTACAGCCGCCAGGTTCGAAAGGGTATTAACCTGTTTGCCGTTTACGATACCAACCCGTACGGGCCCGCGAAACTTTCCGTAAAACTCACCTTCGGGCTTCCCTTCTCGTTTAGGAGAGCGTCCAGCACTCCTGGCACACCGCAAAACACCTTCCAGTAACCAGCTCACGCGCTCTTCTTCTTCCCGATGATGACGCGCGGCTCACCGGCCGCGTCGCTCACGAGATCGACCTCTTCGTACGCGCGTGTGCGCTCGAACAGCACCTTGACCTGTCGCGCCTGCCCGACGCCAATCTCGAACAACAGCCACGCGGCCGGGCGCAGGAACGGCAGCGCATCGCGCACAACGCGCTGGTGGATCGAGATTTCGTACGGTCCACCGTCGAACGCCTCGCGCGGCTCGTGCTTGAGCAGTTCGGCTATCTTTATCAACAGATGGGATTGATCGAGGCGGCTTGACGAAATCACTACGCATGGGCAAGGCGTAGGCCGCAAGGCGTTTGGGGCTTGGGTGTGCCTACAAACAAGTCGTATTTTCCGCTGACATTACCAAGAAGCCGCTCTTTCCGCTCTCGCCTTTGTGCCTTTGTGTTTTAGAATCCGCGTCAATATGGTGTTTGCGCTGAGGAACTTCTCTGCAGCATTTCCGCTCGTTTCGATCAACCTGCAGATGGATCGCGAAGCTGCGCTTGCCGCCGCGCGCATGCTTGCGGAAAAGAATGCATGGCCGCCTGGCAGCTTCGATCAGGCGGCAGAGTTCAGCGCGGATCAGGAGGTTCAGAACTTCATCGAACTGGAAGGCGGCGGGAAACAGGAACTCGGCAGAATCCTGAAGGAAAAAATCTTCGCCCCCTACACGTGGCGGGTAAGGCACTTCAAGGAAGGTGACGCGCATGAAACTCTGGTCCGCTTCACGCCCGAAGGCGAGCCATTCGGCTTTCGAGTGCAGCTTCCGGAACAGGAAGCCGGGGACAGCATATCCGCGGACGCGGCCCGAGGGAATGCAGAGACGGCAGCCAGGCAAGAGTGGAACGTGGACTTCAACCGGTATCGGCTTGCGGAATCCTCGAAGGAAATACGTCCGGGCGGCCGCACGGATCACACGTTTGTTTACGAACGTCAGGATGAGCGTCTTCGCGAAGGCAGTTACCGTCTGCGTCTGGTGATTGGTGGCAACAAACTTACCGAGTTGACGTACTACGTTCAAATTCCCGAAGCATTTTCGCGGCGTTACGAGGAAATGCGCTCTGCGAATACGGCGATTACAGCAGCTTCTTCGGTTGCCACTTTCGTTTTCTATATCCTCGGGTGCTGTGGAATCGGCCTGTTCTTTATGATTCGGCGTCGGTGGGTTCTATGGCGGCAAGCGGCGATCTGGGGTGTCTTCATTGCATTGCTAATGGGCTTGGATCATTTCAACTCCTGGTCGCTTCTGTGGATGGGCTACGACACAGCAGTGCCTGCGAGCGGATTCGCCATCCGGCAGATCGCAACGGCTATCGGCATCTTTGGCGGACTGGCTGTCCTGATGACCGTCTCCTTTATGGCTGCCGAAACGCTCTCGCGGCGCGCTTTTCCGCACCACATTCAATTCTGGAAAATCTGGTCGGCGCCGGTAGCCGCCTCGAAGGCTGTATTCGGACAGACGCTCTGCGGCTATCTGCTCGTGAGCGTCTTCTTTGCCTATGAAATCGTCCTGTACTTCTTCGCACAGGGAAAACTCGGTTGGTGGACGCCGTCCGACACGCTGGTCAATCCCAACATATTCGCTTCCTACCTGCCCTTTCTTTCTGCAATTGCTCAGGCAGCGCAGGCTGGGTTCTGGGAAGAATGTCTCTTCCGCGCCGCACCACTCGCAATAGCGGCCCTGATCGGGGACAGGTTTGGCCAGCGTCGCACCTTTCTCATCGGCGCGATGATACTTCAGACCTTCATCTTTGCCTCGGGTCACGCCGGTTATGCGAATCAGCCCGCGTACGCCCGAGTGGTGGAACTGATTATTCCGTCCTTGATGTTCGGCGGTCTCTATCTCATCTTTGGCTTGCTGCCGGGAATCGTGCTGCACTACACGTACGATACAGTCTGGATGTCTCTTCCACTCTTTGTGTCGTCAACTGGACGCGCTCGCTTCGAGCAGATTGTCGTGATTCTGCTCGTTCTGGTACCGCTCTGGGCTGTCCTTGCAGCGCGCCTTCGTTCACGACGATGGATGGAAATGCCCGCGGAATCCTGGAACGGAGCGTGGAAACCGCTTGAGATTGAAGAGGTACCGCAACGAGAAGTGGCTGCTGGCGAGGCAACACTCATGCTACCGCTCGTGTCGCGGCTTTTACCATATGCCGGGCTTGTGGGCCTCATCGTTTGGGTTGCGGCATCCAGCTTCCAGACCGACGCGCCACCCATCTCTATCACTCGATTCAACGCGGAAGCGAAAGCGCGTCAGGCACTGGCCGGCCGCGGTATTCAGCTCGGTTCCTCCTGGACCGTCCTGTCCCGCGTTGAAGGACAGCCCGGACAACAGGACCGATTCGTCTGGCAGAAAGCAGGACCTCAGGAATACGCGAGGCTGATGGGTAGCTACCTAACGCCGCCGCATTGGCGCATTCGCTTCGCCAGATTTCAAGGTGATGTTGCGGAAAGAGCCGAAGAATATCAGGTGTTCATTGATGGCGGCGGACAGACCTTCAGAGTCACTCATGAACTTCCTGAAGCCAGACCGGGGAAGAATCTGACAGTGGACGAGGCACGCCTATTCGCGCAGTCCGCGCTGACAACGAACTTCCAGTTGCCGATTGATAGCGTAAAAGAAATTTCCGCGGAGGCGAGAAAGCGGCCCGCACGCGGAGACTGGGCATTTGTATTCTCGGATACTCGGAACTACGGATTGCCTCAAGGTGAGCCGAGGATCTCAATTGAAATCGCAGGAGACGAGGTCGTCGATGCAGTCCGTTACGTTTATGTGCCGGAAGAATGGGCGCGCAACGAGCGCGGTGAGCGCAATTTGCCGGCGATATTCGCGGTCGCCTGCACTGTTGCCATCATCGGTATGGTCTTGGCAGGGGCTGTCGTAGCCATCGTTCACTGGAGCCGGAAACGTGGATTCTCGGTGCCCGCTTTCTTTGCGTTCGTTGGAGTGTTGTTTCTGCTCGTGGCAACGAATCTCTTCGATAATTGGCCTGTCATTGCTTTTCAGCTTTCTACAGCACAACCGCTGGTGCTTCAGGCGGCCGTTGGTATCAGCGTTTCGCTCGTGGTAGCACTTTTCCGTTCCGTGGCGCTCGCCCTCGCCGGCGGACTTGTGGCCAGTTCGAAAAATGCTTCGCGCGTGTTCGGACTTGGGAAAACTATTTTGATGGGCGCCGCCGTTGGAGGAGCGATGGCGGGACTCAGCGCTCTGGCCAGGTTGGCTGCGCCATCCATGGCGCCGAACTGGGGCAGTCTCGATGCAGCTTCCATGCTCTGGCCAATGCTGGGCGCCGCTCTTACTCCTCTTAATCAGTTTCTAACGCAGGCGCTGCTCTTGCTGCTCCTGTTCCTCGCGGTAGCTCAGAAGCCGCGCTGGTGGCCACTTCTGGTGTTGGCGGGGTTGATCCTCGCGGGACCGTCCTCGCTGGAAACGATTTCATCGTGGCTGATTACCGGAGTTACAGGCGGAATCGTTCTCGCGGCGGCATATGTGCTAGTACTGCGGCATCAACCGAAATTGGTCGTCACCGCTATCGCGACACTGGCCATCCTTTCCACTTTGCGAGACGGCTTACGCCACTCCTATCCTGGAGCCCTGATCGGCTCGATAGCTGCGATGATCCTGATCGGCCTGGCCATGTGGGTCTGGCTTAAACTCTCGATGCACCCGTCAGTGCAGGATCTGCTAGAGTTGAGGAACGCGGCGCACCCTGAGGGCGTGCGATAGAATTGGAGTCGCTGGCTTTAGCCCGCGTTCCAGAAGTGCTGTTCCGATGCGCATTACCGAAATCTTCTTCTCCATTCAAGGCGAGTCCTCGCACGCGGGAAAGCCATGTGTTTTTGTCCGGCTGACCGGGTGCTCGCTGCGCTGCGTTTACTGCGATACGAAGTACGCATACGCAGGGGGTCGCGAGATGTCGCTGGATGAAGTGTTGTCGGCAATAACCAGCTACCCGGTAAAACTCGTCGAGGTGACGGGAGGCGAACCGCTGGAGCAGGAGGAGGTTTATCCTCTGATGACTTCCCTCCTGGATCGTGGCTACACCGTAATGCTGGAGACCGGCGGGCATGTGAGCGTGGACCGCGTCCCGAAGCCAGTGATTAAGATTATCGACATCAAATGTCCGGACAGCAATGAAGGCCACACCGTGCGCTGGGAAAACATCGATCTTGTTGAGCCCTACGACGAATTCAAATTCGTGATCTCATCGCGGATGGACTATGAGTGGTCCAAGAACATCTACGTCGAGAGACTTCGTCACAAGCCCAATACCGTTCTTTTCTCTCCCGCCCATGATGAACTGCCGGCCGTGAACCTGGCACGCTGGATTCTGGAGGATGGCCTTCCGGTTCGCCTCCAGTTGCAGATCCACAAATACATATGGGGCCGAGAGGCGCGCGGAGTCTAAGCCCTTTGACTTTCACTCGCTAAGGCTATTAGAATTCAGGCTCTTGGTATGAAATCCAGATCCAATAAGCCCAGAGCCGTGGTCCTAATGAGCGGCGGGATGGATAGCTGTGTCACCGCCGCTATTGCCAGCCAGAACTATGAGCTGGCGGTTCTTCACGCGAGCTACGGACAGCGGACTGAGCGACGGGAGCTTCAGGCATTTTACGCGCTTTGCGAATATTTCCGTGCTGCGGAACGGCTGGCCGTGCGGCTGGACTACTTCTCGGCGATAGGGGGTTCCAGTCTCATCGATTCCCGCATGCAAATCCGCGACGCCGACCTTGCCAGCAGTGAGATTCCAAATACTTACGTCCCTTTCCGAAACGCACACTTTTTATCCATCGCAACATCCTGGGCGGAAGTCATCGGCGCGACGAAGATCTTCATCGGTGCGGTATGGGAAGATAGTTCCGGATATCCGGACTGCCGGCCAGAGTATTACGAGGCGATGAATCGGGTGATCCGCGCAGGGACGCGGCCTGCGACGAATATCACCATAGAAACACCATTGATCTACCTCTCAAAACGCGACATCGTCAAAAAGGGTGTCGAGTTGGCTGCTCCGTTTCATTTGACCTGGTCGTGCTATCGGAATTCGGAGGAAGCCTGCGGTGTTTGCGATAGTTGTGCCTTAAGGCTCAGAGCGTTTCAGGAAGCGGGTGTTGAGGATCCGATCGCTTACACAACCAAACGGGAGTACACGCGAATTTGAGTTATTTAATTTCCAAGCGGCGGGAACCGGCCAATGCCCTCAAGGAGGCCGCCGCAAGGCGGTGTACCAACTGCGGCTGGCCGGTGGGCCCGACGCTAAATCAAACGGAGGATTCAATGAAATTTGCCAGCAAAATCCTGCCCTTCCTCGTGGTGGCGATGTTGTTTGCCCTTCCCGGTTTTGCCCAAACTGGGAATATCTCGGGGAAAGTGGTCGACACTGAAGGGAAGCCCGCGACCGGTCTCACCATTTCCATCGATCGTCAGGGCATTACCCAGCACTTCGAAGTCAAAACCGACGGTAAAGGCCAGTACCTGCATGCAGGCCTGCCCACCGGCCAATACAAAGTCAGCGTCATCAAAGATGGCAAGACTCTCACCTCAAACCCGAGTGTTCGCGTAACCTTTGGCGGCGATACCAAAACCGATTTTGACCTCAAGCAGGCGGCTGCACAGGGCGCCTCGGAAGAAGAACGGGCCAAAATCGCCGAGGAAAAAGCCAAGCAGGAAGCCGTGAAGAACTCCTTCGAATTAGCTCGGACCGCCATGACCGCGAAGAATTATGACGAAGCGATTCGGCTCTTCAAGGAAGCTGCGGAAAAGGATGCGACGCAGCACGTCATCTTTGCGAACCTTGCTGACGCCCTCTCAAGCGCCAAAAAGTACGATGACTCGGCTGCCGCCTATCGGAAAGCGATCGAGCTGAAGCCCGATGAGGCCGCGTATTACAACAATCTGGGCATCGTGCTCGGAAACGCAGGCAAAATCGATGAAGCGACCCAGTCTCTCCAGAAGGCCGCGGAACTCAATCCTACCGGCGCCGGACAGAGCTATTACAACCTCGGCGCGGTGCTGACCAATCGCGGACGGACCAAGGAAGCCGCTGATGCTTTCAAGAAAGCCATCGAGTTCAATCCGCAGATGGCTCAGGCTTATTACCAGCTCGGGATTTCGTACTTCGGTGCGCCTAATACAATACCCGAGGCGATCCCGGTGCTTGAAAAATTCCTCCAGATGCAGCCAAGCGGACCGGATGCCGAAGCCGCCAAGCAGCTAATCGAGGCCGCAAAGCAGGCCGCTCCGACGGGCTTCAAGAGCGAGAAAGCCATCGCCGAGGAAAAGGCTGCCGCCGAAAGAGCTGAGAAAGCCAAAGCGGACGCGGAGAAGGCAAAGAAGAAGAGATAGGAAAAACGATTTCGGATAGCGGAATTGCGGATTTCGGATTTGGGGGACGGCCCCGACTCATGCTAGTTCACCAAATCCGCAATCCGCAATCCGCTATCCGAAATCCTATTCATGTTCACATCGCGAAATATCCACTTTGCAATCCTCGGAATCATCCTCGGGGCAACTTCTGGATACATCCTCGCCTTTTATCAAGTACAGAGAACCATGTCGCGCCCCGCACTCAACGCATCTTCACGCACGCCGCAGAACCACCCCGAGGTCACCAACGAGCAGATGATTGCGCTGTTCAAACAGGCGTTGGAAAAGAATCCGAACCAACCCGAGTTGATGACGCGCTATGCGAACTTCCTGTTCGACCTTGGAAAATATTCTGAAGCGGCAGATTGGTTTCAGAAGGTGCTCGTGCTTCAACCTAATGACCTGAATGTCCGAACCGATATGGCCACAGCGCTCTGGAATACCGGTCAGAGAGAAAAGGCGATGGACGAGTACCGCAAAGCGCTTGCAGCCAATCCGAATCATATGCCGACATTGCACAATCTCTTTGTTGCAGTGCTCGACGGAGATCACAATACAAAAGCCGCGGCTGATATTCTGAAAAAGATGGAAGAAATTGATCCGAAGTACTCCGATTTACCTGCACTGAAGAAACGCCTCGCCGAAGAAGGCGGCAAGGCGGTCAAATAAGATGCGCTTCCTGTTGCGAGTCCTGGGTGTATTTTTGGCAATCTACGCAGCCCTGACAGTGCTCCGAAGCCTTCTTGCTGCAATATCTCCAGCCCGTCCCATTCGGCCAGCGTCGGCAGGCCACCTTGTCAAAGATCCCGTTTGCGGGACTTACGTTCCGGAAGGATCCGCACTGAAAGCAGAGAAGCAATTTTTCTGCTCGGAAGAGTGCAGGCAAAAGTTTATCAAGTCCTGAGACCCTCGGGACTTGCTATTTCGGGCTTTGGATCCGCATATGGTAGAACGACCGATATACAAAGAACATCGAAACGGCAAGGAACACGACAGCAATTGCCGTCGTAAGCCACCTTCCTTGATCATTCGCGACAGAAACAGCGAGTTCCACAGCGAGCAATCCGAACAGCGTTGTAAATTTGATGATCGGATTCAGAGCAACGGAGGTGGTGTCCTTGAAAGGATCTCCCACGGTGTCTCCGACAACAGTAGCGGCGTGCAGGTCCGTGCCTTTGGCTTTCAGTTCCGTCTCCACGATTTTCTTCGCGTTGTCCCAGGCGGCTCCGGCGTTCGCCATAAAAATTGCCTGATACAAACCAAATAACGCGATCGAAATCAGATAGCCAATAAAAAAGTAAGGCTCCAGGAATGCGAAGCCAAGCGTTGCGAAGAATACGGTCACGAAGATGTTGAACATGCCTTTCTGGGCATACTGTGTACAGATCTCGACGACTTTCTTCGAATCGCTTACTGAAGCTCTGGTTGTGCCTTCAAGCTTGATGTTGGCTTTGATGAACTCGACGGCGCGATATGCGCCTGTGCTCACGGCCTGAGTTGAAGCGCCCGTGAACCAGTAAATAACAGCGCCACCTGCGATAAGGCCCAGCAGAAAGGGCGGATGAAGGATTGAAATGTTGGCTAGCAGATCGGGCCGGAGACTCTCCGTTAGCAGTACAATCATCGAAAAGATCATGGTCGTCGCGCCGACCACCGCCGTGCCGATGAGCACCGGTTTCGCCGTTGCTTTGAAAGTATTTCCCGCGCCGTCGTTTTCTTCGAGGTACTCTTTGGCTTCTTCAAACTTGGGAGTGAATCCGAAATTTTTCTTGATGTCTTCCTTGATTCCGGAGATCTGTTCAATCGTCGACAGCTCAAACACGGACTGCGCATTGTCCGTAACCGGACCGTACGAATCGACCGCGATCGTCACGGGTCCCATGCCGAGAAAGCCGAACGCCACAAGGCCAAAAGCAAACACGGCCGGAGCTATCATGATGCCGGCCGGGAAATAGTTGCTCACCTCGTAGCCAATGCCCATAAGCACAAGGATCGTCAGCCCGAGCCAATAGGCGCTGAAGTTCCCCGCGACGAAACCAGACAGAATATTGAGCGAAGCTCCGCCCTCGCGCGATGAAGTAACGACCTCACGCACATGGCGAGATGACGTGGACGTGAAGACCTTGACAAGTTCCGGAATGATGGCACCGGCGAGAGTCCCGCACGTGATCACAGTCGAAAGCTTCCACCACAACGATGTGTCGCCGCCTAGCTCCGGGATCAGCAGCCTCGAAAGCGCGTATGTCAGAACCACGGAAACTACCGACGTCAACCACACCAGCGATGTGAGCGGCGCTTCAAAGTTCATCTTGTCGACGTTTTCGTACTTGGCCTTGGCGATAGCGCTATTGACGAAGTAACTCAGAGCCGAGGCCACGATCATGAGAATGCGCATGCTGAAGATCCAGACCAGCAACTGTACCTGGACAATCGGATCTTTCACGGCCAGCAAGATGAACGAGATCAGTGCAACGCCCGTCACGCCGTATGTTTCAAAGCCGTCGGCGGACGGCCCAACGGAATCTCCGGCGTTGTCGCCGGTGCAATCAGCGATAACACCAGGATTCCGGGCGTCGTCTTCTTTGATCTTGAACGCAATCTTCATCAGGTCCGAGCCGATGTCCGCAATTTTGGTAAAGATTCCACCGGCCACGCGAAGAGCCGCTGCGCCCAGCGATTCACCGATAGCGAATCCAATGAAGCACGGATAGACCAGGTTGCCGGGAATGAAGAGCAGAATGCTCAGCATGAAAAACAACTCAACGCTGATGAGAAGCATGCCGATGCTCATACCGGATTCCATCGGAATGTGGTAACACGGGTACGGCTTACCCCGAAGGCTCGCAAAGGCCGTTCGAGAATTCGCGAACGTGTTGACGCGAATCCCAAACCAGGCAACGGAGTAGCTGCCCCCTATTCCCAACAGGCTGAAGATCAGAATCATGACGACCTTGAAGGGTTCGAGGTGCTGCAGGAATCCAAAATACAAAATAATGACACTGCCGATAAAGACCTCGAGGATCAGCAAAAACCTGCCCTGGGTCAGGAGATACGTCTTGCAGGTCTCGTAAATCAACTCCGAAATCTCCTTCATCGAGGAGTGGACGGGCAAATTCTGGAGTCTTTGATAGATGATGAGACCGAAGACCAGACCCAATGCGGCAACAACCAAACCGGCGGTCAACAGGGAGGCGCCGCTGACGCCACCCAGAAACGTAGCCCGGCTCAGGTCGGGCAACACGAGGTTGATTTCCCCACCCCGACGCTCGGTTGGCACACCCTGCGCAGACGCAAATGCTGGAATTCCCACAGCAACAGTCAACAACATCAGGCTCAAGAAAATTGCCGCACGCCGGAATAGAGGCATGATGATGTCCTCCGCTCACAAATTCCTTGGGTCCAGCCAATCCCGAAGGGCATCGCCCAGGAAATTAAAAGATAAAACCGTCAGGGCCAACGCGATCGATGGAAAGACCACCATGTGCGGCGCGTCGAAGAGATGATTGCGCGCGTCATTCAGCATGGCGCCCCAACTTGGCGTCGGTGGGGCAATTCCGAGCCCCAGGAAACTCAGTGATGCTTCAGCAAGAATCGCGCCTGCCATTCCGATGCTGGCCTGAACCAAAACCGGCTGAATAATATTCGGCAAAATATGGCGGATGAAAATTCTCAGGCGGGATGCGCCCAATGCGCGAGCCGCTTCTACGAACTCAAGGGTTTTGACCTTGAGGACCTGTCCTCTCGCCAGCCGCGCATATCCAACCCAACCGATAATGGTCAGCGCGAAAATCAATCGATCCAGACCCGGGCCCAAGAACGCCACAAGCGCGATCGCGAGCAGAATCCCGGGGAAGGCCAGCAAGGAATTGATGACCACCATCGTGACAAAAGCGTCCAGTTTACCCCCAATGTAGCCGGCAAATCCGCCGATCAAGACGCCGGCTATTCCGGAAAGCAAAACAACCGTGGCCCCGACCCGCATACTCACTCGGGCCCCCAAAAGGATTCGCGAGAGGATATCACGCCCCAAGTCGTCATTGCCAAATGGATGGCGCCAGGAAGGACCCTGAAGACGGTCCACCAGATCCTGATCGGCCGGATCATAGGGGATGAACCACGGCGCGAACACGGCTGTGAGCGTGAGTGCGGTCACGATAACCAAGCCCCCGACTGCAAGTTTGTTTTTCCGCAGAAACTCAGTCATAGCGGATGCGCGGATCCACCACCGAGTAGAGAAGATCGGTGATCAGATTGATCAAGATGTAAGTCAGAGCAATCGTCAGGATACAACCCTGCACCAAAGGATAGTCCCGCGCACTAATCGCCTGGAAGGTTAACCGCCCGAGCCCAGGCCAGGAAAAGATCATCTCCGTGATGATGGCGCCGGCCAGCAATGTTCCCGTCTGAAGGCCCAGGACCGTGATTACCGGAATCAGGCCGTTCCGTAGGGCGTGCGTGAACAGCACTGCGCGCTCTGAAAGACCCTTGGCGCGAGCCGTTCGAACATAATCCTGCCGGATTTCCTCGAGCATCGATCCGCGGACCATTCGCGTTGTAATTGCGGCAAACGCAGCACCCAACGTAGCTGTGGGCAGGACGAAATGAGAAAACCCATCGCGTCCGGATACAGGCAGCAGGCCGAGAACGACGGAAAACAGCAAGATCAACATCGGCCCGAGCGCGAAACTGGGGAGGGAAATACCGAGCAGGCTGATGAATCCAATTGCGCGATCCGCTGCGCGTCCTCGCCGGATCGCACTGACGACGCCGAACGGCACCGCCAACACCACGGAAAAGACCATCGCCGCGGCGGCGAGTTCGATGGTTGCTGGGTATCTCGCGAGTATCGAGGAGGCTACCGATTCTTGGTTTCTGAAAGAGACGCCCAGGTCCCCCCGAAGCAACCCCATGATGTAGGTGCGATATTGTTCCAGGAAGGGCCGGTCCAGTCCCAATTCGTGGCGCAACCGCTCGACCTCGGTCACAGCGGCGCCTTCTCCCAACATTTGCGCCACGGGGTCGCCCGGCACCATATGGATCAAGCCAAACACTAGTGTGACCACAATCCAAATAACCGGCAACGTCAAAACAAGACGGCGCAGGATTAACGAAACCATAAGGATCGAGTATAGCTTGCAACGAAAAGAGGAAGGAGCCCCTTCCGGGGCTCCAGCGGGGTTTTGAAAGTGGAAAATCGAGCTAAACGATTTGCTTTTCTTGGTGCAAAGCTCGTGCCAAACCTGATCGCATTGTAAATTCATGGACTTAATCCAGGCGGCGCTTGCGCCCATCTATAAACCTGACAAAATTCGATCCACTTCTTTCCGTTTTTCGGCATCGAAGTCCCAAAACCTCGAAAAACCGTGCAAACGCGGGCTAAAGCCCGCGACTACATGCCTACTTGTTGCATTCTCTATGTAGTCGCGGGCTTCAGCCCGCGTTTGTTGGCCTTGTTACATCCATTTCAAGCTTCCGTAAACTTATTGTTAATTCAAGCCCGACCCCCTTTCGTCCTTTAAAAAAGCCGGTATGTTTAGCGTGGCGATATTCAAAAGGAGGCCTATCAAGTGATGCTCAAATCTGCAAGCGCGGCTCTAGCGATGCTGGTATGGTCCGGAGTTTGTTGGGGACAGGTCGATGAGTTGGAGAAATTGAATAGCGTGGTTGAGCGGCAACAGCAAGAAATCGAAGAATTGAAGGCGCAGCTCGGCAGAATCGAGCGAGCCCTGGGGCTCGGCGCTCCGGCAACGCTGCAGCCCGTATCGTACTCACCTCAGGCTCCACAGCCGGCGCCGGTTGCGCAGGCTGCAACAACGCCGCCCGCTCCGGCCGGCTTCCGGCTCAGCGGTGATTTTCGATTTCGATTAGATGCTGGGATTCGTGGCGCAACACCCACAACGCCTGGGCTACAGAACATCCGCGGCCGATATCGCCTGCGACTGAATGCAGACCGTGATGTTGCATCCGACTTAAGCTTTCACGGACAGCTTTCGACCGGGGCCGTCAACAACGGCATCACTTTCGACCAGGATTTCGCCGGCGGAGTGACTCGCCATCCATTCTTTATTTCAGAAGCCTACGTGGACTACCACCCCGGACCCAATTTCTCGATTCGCGGCGGCAAGCTGGATGAAGTTTATGCGGACAATCTTCGATTCCTGTGGGATGACGATGTCCGGTTCAATGGATTTAACGAACGTTGGAGGACCGGCCATGTCGAGTTCCGTGGCGGGCAGTATCTATTCATCAATCCCAACGTCTTTTCTGTTCCCGACGGTTCTCCGCTGACCCTCGCCGGCTTACAACCCAGGACGATCGCACGTGCGAGCCAGATGTTCCATCAGGGCCTGACTGTCGATGGGCGCATCAACGATCGCTGGCGCCACCAGGTGACCACCGACATGCAACGTTATCGGAACCCGAACCAGCTGGCACTAACCTCGCTTGCCAACGGTTTTGGGGCCACTGTCGCTCCCGGCATCGGACTCATGCCATCGGGCCCTGCCCCTGGAACCGGGAATGCCACACGCGGACCCAACAGCGCCGTGCTATTCGCCCCGCACTATCAGGTCGCTCGAGCCGTGTATCGTCTCGATGCGACCGGCCTGGGCGGTAACCCGCGGCTTCCCGTGACCTGGGTCGTCCAGACCGCGCGGAATGTCGGGACATCGCAGCTTCGTGACGCTCTGCTCACTTCCCTGAGCATTGGCCGAAACACACAAGCAGGCGATCTTCGCGGTCAGTACATGTTTGCAATCAAGGACGCCAATTCACTGATTTCCCAGTTGACCGACGATGACCTTGGAACTGGTCTTGGTGTCAACATCGCGACTCATCACTTCCGTGTGGACTATACGCTTCGTCCCAATATCCAACTCCAAAATCTACTATTCCTTCAGACTGAACGCCGCAACTCGAATCCCGCCGCATCTTTCTATGTTCCTCTCGGCCGCGATGCCCCTCGAACCTGGCGCTACCTGGGCCAAATCGCGATTTCCTTTTGAAAGACGGGCGCGAATTACGCCAACGACGCGAATGTTTGTTTGGTGTAATTGGCGTAATTGGCGGCTTCTGGGTTTTTCCGTTGACAGGCTTCCGTTAGAAAACTACGATCAACCGAGTTTTTCAGATTTTTTCGGGGTGGTTTTCGTTGGAAAGGATTTCACTTACCGCCTTCTTTCCAGCCTACAACGACGCGCACACTATCGAGGAAATCGTGCGCACGGTTGTGGTGGAGATGCGCAAGGTAACCGGCGATTTCGAGGTGCTTGTCGTCGATGACGGAAGCAAGGACCAGACGGGGCCGCTCCTGGACCGTCTCGCCGTGGAATTGCCCTTTCTTCGCGTGATTCATCACGAGCGGAATTTCGGCTATGGCGCAGCGTTAATTTCCGGTTTCAAGAATGCACGCAAGGATCTCATTTTCTATACGGACGGGGACGGGCAGTACGACGTGCGCGAGATCCATAACCTGTTGGCGCGGCTCAAACCGAACATCGACCTCGTGAATGGTTACAAGGTCAAACGAGCCGATGCGTGGTATCGCATCTGGATCGGAGCATTGTACCGGCGCATGATGAAGTGGGTTTTCCGGTTATCTATCCGCGACGTCGATTGCGACTTCCGCCTTTTCCGCCGCCATATCTTCGAAACGATTTCGCTCGAATCCAGAAGTGGCGTGATCTGTGTCGAAATGGCCAAAAAGTTCGAACGGGCGAGATTTCGGATGGTTGAAGTCCCTGTCAGTCATTACCCACGGATGCATGGACGGAGCGAGTTCTTCCGAGTCAGGCACCTCGTTTACACCTTCCGGGGGCTGCTGAAGATCTGGTGGAACCTGGTCCTTTCACCCAGGTTGCCGGTATGGATGAGTATCGCGGCCAAAAAGTCCTGATCACGGGCGGCCTGGGCTTCATCGGCAGCAATCTCGCAATTCGGCTCGTTCAAACTGGAGCTTCGGTCACGATTCTCGATTCCTTCGACCCTACCTGTGGCGCCAATTACTTCAACATCGAACCGATCCGCAACGATGTAGAAATGGTCGAAGGGGATAGCTGCGACCTCGCACTCGTGCGCGGGCTCGTGCGTGGCAAAGGCTTTATCTTCAATCTGGCAGGTCACGTCAGCCACATCGAATCCATGGAAGATCCGTTTGCCGATCTCCAGATGAATGTCGTTGCGCCGCTCACCGTACTGGAAGCCAGCAAGCATGAAAACCGCGAAGCCCGGATTGTTTATTCTGGAACGCGGCAGGCTTACGGCAGACCCGAGAGCCTGCCCTTGCTGGAAACCCAGGTTCTTAAACCCATCGATGTAAATGGTGTGAACAAGTTGGCGGGAGAGTGGTATCACATGGTTTACTACCGGGCCCACGGGATACGGACGATTTCGCTGCGCCTGGTCAACACCTATGGACCGCGTCAGCTTGTGAAGCACGCCAAGCAGGGCTTCGTCGGATGGTTCATTAAACAGGCTATGGTGGGTGCGGAGATCCAGGTCTTCGGAGATGGCCAACAGCTCCGCGGCTTCAACTATGTTGATGACGTTGTTGACGCTCTTTTGATCGCAGGAGCCAACGACAGCATCCGGGGCGACTATTTCAATCTAGGCGGTGTCGATCCAATACCGCTGGAAACATTCGTGAAGGTCTTGTTGAGCATCACGGGCCGCGGCTCATACCGCATTGTGCCTTTCCCCGCCGAGAGAAGGGCCATCGATATCGGAAGCGTTTATACCTCATTCGCGAAATTCAATTCCGCTACGGGTTGGATGCCGCGCGTTTCACTGGAAGAAGGGCTAGCCCGCACTGTGGATTATTACCAACGCTATCAGGCCCACTATTGGTAAGCTCCCCCGCGGATGCGTGACGAAGATTTCGAGCTTTTATACAAACTGGAAGAGAATTATTGGTGGTTCGTGGCAATGCGTCAGATCACCGATACGATCGCAGCCGCAGAACTTCAAAAACCGAACCTCCGCGTCCTCGATGCCGGATGCGGAACGGGCTTCAATCTCGGTCACTACGCGGCTGCCAAAAGCCGGGACGTCTATGGTTTCGATATCGCAGACTCCGCGCTCGATGGCGTGAGAAGACGCGGGTTTCGGAAAACGGCTCAGGCTTCAGTCGCCGACATTCCGTTTAAGTCCGATACCTTCGACCTTGTCTTCTCGTTCGAGGTTCTCACACAAACCCCTTACGAAATACACGATGCGGCGCTTCGTGAGATGTGTCGCGTCTTGAAGCCCGGTGGTTTTCTCTTCATCCGGGTGCCGGCGTTCATGTGGCTTTGGTCTTCGCATGACGAGGAACTACGGGTGTTCTATCGCTACACGCGCGATGAGCTGGCGAAAAGACTCCGTGATTCAGGGTTCGTTATCGAATGGGCAAGCTACGCGAACAGCTTCCTGTTTCCCGTGATTCTGCTACGACGATTCATCAAGCACCTGGGAATCGGCAAGGGCAGTGACGTCCGGCCATTGCCGAGCGGACTGGGATGGTTGAATACGCTCTTGCGTGGAATCCTCCAGCGCGAAGCGCAGTGGTTCAAGGCCGGCAAACGCCTCCCCTTCGGGCTGTCCGTGATTTGCTATGCGAGGAAGCCTACCGCTTGAAGAAGCTGCGGACTCCATCAATCACGCGCTCCGCCTCCCCATTAGATAGGAACGCGTGAATAGGCAGGCTTAGCACGCGTGCGCACAGCGAGTCCGCGTTGGGGCACCGCCCGGGGTTGAATTCTCTGAAGGCCCTCTGACGATGCACTGGAAAGGGGTAGTGGACCAGCGCCGGAATGTCCAATGAAGCGAGGTGAGCGCGCAGCTGATCTCGCTCAGCAGTAGTGATGACGAACAGATGATAGTTACTTGTTCCCGTTTCCGCCTGCATTGCCAGGGGCAACCCATCGAACGCTTCCCGATACATCCTTGCGATTTCCCGGCGGCGCCGGTTCCAATCATCGAGCGTTCGAAGTTTGACTCGTAACACCGCGGCCTGCAGTTCGTCGAGCCGGCTGTTCTGGCCAAGAATTTCGGAGGAAAAATTTTCATGCTGGCCGTAGTTGCGCAAAAGCCGCGACCGTTTTGCGATTCCTGCATCCGACGTAACGATCATTCCACCATCGCCGTAGGCGCCGAGATTCTTCGTTGGATAAAAACTGAATGCCCCGGCAACGCCAAAGGAACCACAGCGTCCCCATTTTGCGTCGCTTCCGTGCGCCTGGCCTGCATCCTCAAGAGCAGGCACCCCGGCCCTGGCGATTTCCTTCAACCGCGCCGGCATTCCGTAAAGATGCACGGGCACGACAGCCTTGGTGCGTGACGTTTTTCTCTCCATTGCCTGAGCGGGATCCATGTTGAAATCATCAGGAGAGATATCGACGAAGATCGGCCGGGCCTTCACCAATGTCACGGCCATCGCTGTTGCAGCAGCCGTCACGGCCGGAACAAGCACTTCATCGCCGGGCCCAACACCCAGCGCACTGAGACATATCGAAAGCGCGTCCGTCCCCGATGCGACAGCGATCCCCATCGCAGCACGGCAATATCGGGCGAACTCATCCTCAAATGCCTGCATCGACGGACCAAGAATGTACCTGCCGGCAATGAGAACTCGCCCAATGGCCGTATCGATCTCATCGCGCAGTGCTTCGTATTGGAGTCGAACGTCGTTAAATTCCATGCTCGTCAGCGCCGGCTGCCGGCACTGGTCTGGTTCGGGAGAAAACCAAATGGCGCCGGGAGAATCTCGAACTCACCGATCCCGAATGAAGGAGAATCCGGAGTGACGTCGGAATAGAACACGTACTTGCCACCCCTCAGCTTCTGCACGTTGGCCAGCTGCTTGTGGAATGCACTGTCTGGTTCAATTAGCCACAAGATGCGTCCCTCGCGAAAGATTGGAACCCTTAATGGAATGGAGTCGCGCATCTCGATCAATACATTGTGGCGAATATGTTCCACTCGCCTCTTTTCACCGTCGTAAAGGATCCAGAAATCCTCTTTGGGCAGATAGTAACGTCCGATCCGCCAGTTCATGAACCACTGATCGACATAAGTATCAGTGGTAATAATCAGGGACGGACGGTCTGACGGTGTGAACTCTTCGATCTCCTTCAGGGTTGTTCGCGTGATATCGTCAAGCCAACGCACCTGCCCCAGCGATGATTCGAAGGTCCCAAATAGCATTGCATTTTTTATCGAAGGAGTGCCGCGACTCAACGACTCATTGACTACAGCAGGCAGGGGGAAGTAGTCCAGGAAAAGCATCACATTGAAAATGAGCGCGGACGCCAGAACCAGATCTCGCCC
>WNGP01006023.1_pt1 | contig 19922 bp, 10 predicted proteins | sample 5407671 | NCBI WGS metagenome assembly WNGP01 (sample SAMN13153381, study PRJNA577476) | soil metagenome | isolation source: 40 cm soil or saprolite under Garry oak tree replicate 2 | place: USA:California | collected 2016-06-15 | reverse complement strand
CGTTTCGCTTTTAAGAACGTTTGTGCGGCTTCCGGTATGCGGCCCGACTTGTAATACGCCAGTCCCAGGTTGAGGACGACGCCGGCATTTTCGGGGTCGAGATGGAGGGCTTTCTTGTATTCGTCGATGGCTTCGTCGTAGCGGCTGAGACGCGAGAGCAAGACGCCCAGATTCGAATGAGCCGCTACCTCGTTGGGGCGCAAGGCCAGGAAGTCTCGATAGCCCTGCACGGCTCCTTCGAGGTTTCCCGCCTGTTGCAGCTCGACGGCGTGCCGCAGCAAGTTCTCCGGCGAGGGCTCTTGCGCGAAGAGCGCGCCAACCAGGAACAATGCAGTCAGGAAGAGTCGATCCATGGACTTTAAATTGTATTCCAAAAGCAAAAAATGGGATGGCCGAAGCCATCCCATTTTAGTCTGAAATGCTGGTTTTGTTTAGAAGTAGAACTTGACGCCAAACTCCATGACGCGAGCTCCCTGCTTGTCCGTCGCCTTGCCAAAGTTTGAATTGCTTTGGGTAATCGCTCCCGTAGCGTCCTGTTGGAACTGGAGAGTCAGGTTGCTGCCGTTAGGGAACGACCACAAAGGATGGTTCAAGAAGTTATAGGCTTGCACACGGAACTGAAGTTTCTTCGATTCCGTGATGGAAAAGTTCTTGAAAACCGCAAGGTCGGAGTTGAAGTACTTCGGTCCGTAGGCTACCGGGAGCAAAGTTGGGCCATTCTGGCCAACGGTCGTGGGCGCAGCGAAACAGTTCGGATTGATGTACTCACCTGAGGTCAAGCCAGACTCCGGGTTGCATGTCAAGATCGGGTTCAACTGGACGGCATTTGTCCCCAGAATGGATTGATTGTTGATCTGAATGCCATTCGGGTTTGCCGTGCTCTTCGAGCCCGGAATGATCGCACCGTTTAGATTCATGCTGTAATTCGTGCTGGAGTTATAGCCGCCGCTGTAAGTAATATTGGCGCCACTCTCCAGTTGGGTAATGCCAGAGATTTGCCAGCCACTCGTAGCGCCCGCCAGCGCACCATGGGCATGCAGTGGGTTGCCGACATCAATCGAGTAGGCAATGTTGAACAGCTGCCTGCGGTCTGTTGGCTGGATGCCGTAATTGCTGTGCAGATTGAAGGGGTTAATCGAAGAACCACCGCCACTGGTAACGATGCCCAATGCCTTCTGCAGAGTGTAGTTTGCTTGAATGGTGTAGCGGCCCGCATGGCGGCCCCATGTCACCTGCATAGAGTTGTAGTTGCCATAGAGATTGTTGGTGGCTTGGTTGAGATCACCATAGCCATTTCCAGTCACCGGATCATTCAATGGGCGGTAAAACTTAGGATCAGCGTTAGCCGGGTTGGATGCGGTCAGCATCGCCCCGAGCGGGACCAGGTTGAGATTGCTCCCAAAACCGTTGCTGCTTGCCAGGTCCCTGCTTCGGTTCCCTACATAGGCAACTTCCACAAAGCTTTGCCACGGCGCTCGCTGCGTGATGGTGAAGCTATAGCTATCGGCATACGGCTGCCGGTCGTCCTTGGAATCAACCGCCGAGGGAGAAGCAGGTGAGGCGGCAACGTTGACGCAAGAGAGATACGATGCAAACAGATGCGATCCCCCCGACGGATTGTTGGGACAACCAGTTCCTCCAACCCAAGTCGTCGGCGAAATGTTGGCGGTCGCTACGCCCGCGGAAGCGTCCAAGCCATTCGTGAACTGTCCGGAGTGGAAGTAGAAGCGTCCCCATCCTCCGCGGAGAACGGTTTTGCCAGTTCCGCGAAGGTCATAAGCAGCACCGAATCGGGGCTGGTAAAACTCCGCTCGTGTCGGGAATCCACCCAACGGAACGGAATTAACTTTGGAGTGCCATTCGAATCCGCAGAAGGTAGGTGTTGCTGCGCAGCTTGGCTGGTATTTCGACTGGGGTAAACCGCATACCGAATTCGAGGGTCAGCTTCTTTGTGGCCTTCCACGAATCCTGGAGAAAGAACTCTGTTGTTTTGTAGTTGATATCATTGATCCGGTTGAAGTTTGTTTCGTTGTAACTGTTTAGGTTGCCGGTCAGCAGGTCGGCATACTCATTGCCGTACGTGAAAGGATTGCTGCGAGAGACCAGCGCTTCCCCATTTGTAAAGTTGTTGGCCGGTTGAGCGTTCCGAATCGACTCAAAGAAGAAGCCCGCCTTCAGGGTATGATTCCTGAGCACTTTGCTGATCGTGTCGCTGACGCTGGGCATGTACTTGTCGGCGTAAAGACCGGAGCCAGATCCGCCAGCCTCGAACCCCCCAGGGTTGAAAATAAGGGCGGCTTCACTGGGGCCAAAGTTGCCGAACGACGGAATCTGCTTTACGCCGTTCTTGAACAAGCCAGCATATCCATAACCCACGGTGGCGCGGTCCACCTTCGAGGGATCCGCAAACACGTTGGGAAATCCGACAAAGGTGTACGCGATGACGGTTTCATTCGTCAGTGTCGGGCTGAATACATGCGTAATCGTTCCGGTCCAGGAGTCCGACTTATTCTTGCCTTGAATCGCCGTCGGGTAAGGAACCTGATCGCCGTTGCGCCACCAGAGACCTACGGGGAACTGCTGGAGTTCGCGCTGGTAATTGTAGTGGACAAAAACCTTGGTATTGTCGCTGATGTCATAATCCCCGCGTATCGCCCACTGCCTGTTGTTCTGGCTGAAAATTTCGGCTTGGACGTAGTTGTAGCCGCCGGTCGCGTTAGGATCAGCGTTAGGAAGAGGAAACAAGCTCATCAAAGCCTGCATGTTCGGGTCAATACATCCTGTGGTCACGGTCGAAGAACAAGCAGGGATCTGTCCGCCGGGGAAAGTCGTCTGGCTGACTTGGCCCGGGGCGAGCCCTGAAGCGGTCTTTGCGCCTTCCTTCGCCACTTCGGTGGGGCTGAAGTTGCCTTGCCGCTCTCCAGGCGCCGTTGCAGTTCCATTCGTCGGCACCGTCGCCCTGAGCAAGCCGGTATCAAGAGTTTGCTTGAAATATTCAAAGCCGGTCCAGAAGAAGAGTTTCTGGCGGCTCTTATTGAAGTTTGTTCCGGGTATGAGCACCGGGCCGCCGATGGTACCTCCCGGGTAATAATACGAGTTCGCGGGTTGCTGTACGCCGCTGCGGTTGTTCAACCAATCGTTTGCGTTGAGCGAATGATTACGAGCGGAGAAGAATCCGCTGCCGTGGAAATCCCTGCCGCCGGCCCTCGTTACAGCCGTAATGAGGATGGGCCCCTTCTGGTTTTCAGCGCTGAAGTTCGAAGTCAGGACCTTAAACTCCTGGACGAAATCCGAGTTGGGGTTGACCGGCGTGTCGCAGTTACAGCCAGGATCGGAAACGTGGGCGCCGTCCTGCGTGATGTCCAAGGAGTTTACGGGCAGACCGTTATAGGAGTAGGCAGCGTTCAACGGACTCTGGCTGCCGGAATCCCCGTTGGCATTGATGCCAATCGTTTGGCCGTTGTAGTTCGACTTGTTCTGCGTGCCGTTGCTAATGCCGAAGCCCGGCACAATTTTGATGTACTCGGCGGCGTTACTTCCTACCTGGGCGAAGTTCGACAGTTCTTTGGTTGTCAACGCAAACGCCTTCTCGCCCGAGTCAATAGCTACTATTGCGGTGTCCTCAGCGTTGACCTCAACCGTGACGTTGGCAGCGCCTATGGTAAGCGCCACGTTGACGTTGCGCTTTTCGCCGCCGCCCAAGGCGATGCTATCTGCCTTATACGTTTTGAAGCCGGTCGCCTCCACTGTCAAGGAATACGTTCCGACCGGAACCGAAGCGAACGTAAAGTACCCTTCTCCATTGCTCACCGTGTCGCGAGTGGAGCCCGACACGGCATCCTTTAAAACAACCTTGGCGCTGGCTACTACTGATCCCGATGGATCCGACACAACGCCTGTCAGAGTTGCGAAAATACCTTGAGCTCGCAAGGAGCTACCGCTGGCAAGAAGCATCACGCAGCACAACGCGGCCAAAAATGAGATTACACACTTTCTCACAACGACACCCCTTTTCTTTTTTTGAATAACGATATTCTGCCCCGACAAACTCAGTTGCATGTGGTTGTATTCGTTATATGGATGCTTGTCAAGCAAAATCTTTCTGATCGATGCCGGCAAGTTTGCTGGGATGGGGTGGTTTGGTCTTGAACGTGAAGAACGCCCCAAGAGGCACAGCAAATACGCGCTCTAGCATTCAAGATTTTCATAGTTGCGGCTGAGGTTGAGAGGGGGGAGGCGACCAATGGGGGCTAGGAAGTGACTCCGGACCGGAGAACGGCACCTTCCCACCCGGTTTCGGCGTGACGCATCTCGCGAAACAGGTGCAAGTTAGAAGACATGACCACGCCGGGACTCAAATGCACGCTCGGAGGAAACTTCGCTCCGTTGGTTAGGTAGTCGGCCATGAGCCGAACCGCGATTTGGCCTTGGCGATGGGGCTGCTGGTAAATGGAGGCGGTAATCGTACCTGACTCAAAGTACGAGGACATCTCCGCAAAAAGGTCGGTGGTGATCAACTTAACTCGACCAGCGAGGTTTAGAGCGGCAAGGGCGCGGCAGACCGGGAGGCAGTTAACAGTGTTAACGTAGAGTCCGGCCAGGTCTGGGACGCGACGAAGGAGATCGTGTGTCTTTTGGAAACTTTCGCTCTCGTCCTCGTGCCCTTCAATCACGCTGACAACCCTCCCGCCAGGGCAATGCCGAGGAAAGGATTCGGAAAAGCCTTCGGTCTTCTTGCCATGATCCTCGGTACTTAGCATGCCGGCGACAACCGCCACCTTCGACCCCGGAAGAACAAACTTGCCCATCAACTCGCCGACCAGACAGCCGTTCAGCCGCGGTTCCACGCAGACGATACTGGAGCGCCGGCTCTCGGGAGCGTCAGTAGAAACACAAACGACATGAATACCTTTTTCTTCTGCGTCATCGATCAAGGGCTTGAGAGCTTTTGGATTTCCAGCCGTAAGAATGATCCCATCGACTCCACTTTGGACCAGCGATTTGAAGGCGTCCGCATCACCTTCGCCGAGCACGGGAACGGGGCGATTCACAAATTGAATGCCAAGCTGCGCAAGACCGCGGCTCTCGTCCAGAACGCCGCTCCATAACTGGTCGTAGAAAAAGTGGATTTCCCTGGGCATGCACACGCCGATGCGGGCGCCGGCTTTGGCAACGGACAGAGCGCGTGCCGCCAGATTCGGGGTATAACCTATTTGTCGCACAACTTGCAAAACGCGCTGGCGGGTCGATTCCTTAATCCCACCGCGCCCATGCAAGGCGCGATCCACGGTCCCGATGGAGACCTTGGCCAGTTCGGCAATCAAGTGAATTCCGCGGCGTTGTTTAACCATGCCGCAGATTCCCGTTCTTCATTCGCGCACCGCTCGAGTTTCTAAATGACTGCTTACATCAAAAAGTGTGAGGCACCGCTACTGACGCACCAGAATCGGATTGGAGAGCTTGGTTGGCATCTTACGTCATCTCCCGTGAAACGTCACAAGAAAGTTGCAAGGGGCATTCGCACTTTTGGCGCGCGGATTAAGGATGCCATACTGCGCGAACTTCGCCGTGACTACCTTCATCGAACTGCCAAACTGCGGCGGCACCGGTGCATTTCATTTGTCGATCACATTCAATTTCGTTTCCATCAGATCGACGGAGTTTCCTCCAACCATGATGCTGAAGACTCCCGGCTCAACGACGCGTTGCATTTCGCGATTCAGAAAAGAAAGTTCATCGAAACCGAGAGTCAGTTCCACCGTCTTGGTTTCGCCGGGGTTGAGCGCGATGCGGCGGAAGCCTCGCAGTTCCTTCACCGGCCGCGTGACGGAGCTGATCTCCTGACGAACGTACAACTGCACGACTTCTTCGCCGCGAACGGCGCTCGTGTTGGTGACATTGACCGAAACTTTCGTCTGCCCCTGAGGACCGATGCTCTGGGGTAACGCGCGCACATTCGCGTACTTGAATGTCGAATAGCTTAGCCCCCAGCCAAAGGGGAAAAGCGGCTGCGGCGTAGTGCCGAGGTATTCGCGCTTCGCCGACGGCTTCTGGTAATAATAATCGGGGAGTTGGCCCACCGACCGCGGCACGGTGATGGGAAGCTTGCCGCCCGGGTTGTAGTCGCCGAAGAGCACATCGGCGACAGCGGTGCCGCCTTCCTGTCCCAAATACCAGCCCTCGAGAATGGCGGGGACATGCTCGGCGATGAAGTTGATGGAATTCGGGCGGCCGTGCTGTAGAAAGACGATGGTGGGCTTGGCTGTCGCCAGGATTGCTTTCACCAGGTCATCTTGATTACCCAGCAAATCGAGGCTATCGCGATCGCCTTGATGATCGACGGCCCATGCTTCGCGTGAAGTCTGCTCGTTTCCGCCAAGAGCCAAAATAACGACGTCGGCCTTTTGAGCCACTTTCACCGCTTCCTCGATGCGCTTGGCGTTGAGGGCCGGATCGCCCAGCACGACTTTGTCTTCTTCCCAGACCGGAAAAGTCTCGGTGATCTTGCATCCTTCGGAGTAAAACACGGTGGCGCCTGAACCTACTTTGTCCTTGATTCCTTGCAAGACACTCACACCGCGGCCAGGCTTGTCGCTGTATCCACCGAGATGCACGTCGGCTGCATTCGGGCCGATAACGGCAATGCGTTTGTATTTCGATTTGACCAGCGGGAGTAAATTGTCCTGGTTTTTGAGAAGGATAATGGCCTCGTGCGCGGCTCTCAGAGCGAGCTGCTGATGTGCCGGACTGTTGGTGATTTTTTCCGCGTAATCGGGATCTACGTAAGGATTTTCGAAGAGCCCGGTCAGAAACTTCGCGCGCAAGATGCGAGCGACAGCGTGGTCGATGAGCGCTTCGGAAACTTTTCCTTGCTTCACTTGCTCCAGAAGGCTGGGATAGGCGGCGGGAAAAGGCAACTCCATCTCGACGCCGGACTCGAGCGCCAACTTACCGGCCGCTTCGTTGGACCCGATGATGTGATGAATCGTTCGCAACTCGGTAATCCCGAAGTAGTCCGAGACCACTACTCCCTGAAATCCCCATTCGCCTCGAAGGATGTCTTCGAGCAAATGCTTGTTGCTGTGCGATGGAATGCCGTCAATCTCGTTGTACGACGCCATGACGGTCTGCACGTGGCCGTCTTTGACGGCGGCTTGGAAAGGCTTCAAAAAATATTCGCGAATGACGCGCTCTGAATAATTGCCGGGCGCGACGTTGGTCCCGCCTTCTGGCTGGCCGTGCACGGCAAAGTGTTTCGCGGTGGCCATCACGTGCGCATTGTCAATAAACGGACCGGCGCCCTGAAAACCCTGGATGGCGGCGACACCGATGCGCGAGACGAGATAAGGATCTTCTCCGTAAGTTTCTTCGGTGCGGCCCCAGCGCGGGTCGCGCGCCAAGTCCAGCACCGGCGCCAGGCAATGTTGCGCGCCGCGCGCGCGGACTTCCGCTGCGGTGGCGGTGAAGACCTCGCCAACAAGCACCGGGTCCCACGTCGAGGAGAGTGCGATGGCCATCGGGTAACTTGTTCCTCCGGGAGCGACATGCCCGTGGAGGCATTCATCGTGAAAGACAATAGGAATTCCCAGGCGAGTATTCTCTTTCACCCATTTCTGGACGGTGTTGGTGAACTCCGCCATGGCCCGCGGGCCGCGCTGTTCACTCGGACGCGATATTTCCCCCAAGCCATTTTTCAGGACGATGGCGGCATTCTCAGGAAGAAAGGTGCCTTTCTGGTCGACGAAGAACGATTGTTGCTGATTGAGAAATTGGCGATTTTCCCAGGCACCCTCCATTTGAGCAAGCTTCTCCTCGAGCGTCATGCGCGAGAGCAAATCCGATACACGCTGCTCGGCGGGCAACTGGGTATCGCGATAGGGTGGAACCTGTTGAGCGTGCGCGAGGGAGCAAGAAGCGTAAATCGCCAAAGGCAGAAGAACCGTGCGAACGCACGGCGAAATTCGAATGCCCTGCAACATGCGGCCTCCCAATTCCGATGGGTGAGCTTGCAATTCGGGAGTCGCATGCTACCATACCGTTTCCGTTAACGCACACGCCAAGGGATTGTGCCCATTCATTTGACTCACTCTTCGCCATCAAGCGAATTCCTAAGCAACCCGCGTATAGTGTCATCATTTCGTCGATGGAATCAGCAACAAGCCGTTGCGTGATTGACGGTCCGCTCATCGTATGAATCCACTGCCACAGTACGTGCTCGGAATCGACATCGGCACCGGCGGCACCCGCGCCCTGATCATGGACGAGAAAGGAAAAATTCTTGCATCAGCCACGGAAGAACATGAGCCCTTTGCCTCACCTAAGATAGGCTGGGCGGAACAGCGGCCAGAAGATTGGTGGCGGGCCGCGGGACTGGCGATTCGCAAAGCGCTGACGCTCGGGAAACTGCGCGGAGAGCAAATAGCTTGCGTCGGATTCTCCGGGCAGATGCATGGGGCCGTCATGCTGGACGGTTCCGGCGAAGTCGTCCGTCCGGCGCTGATCTGGTGCGACGTGCGCACCGGCAAGCAATGCCAAGAGCTTACCGAAAAAATCGGGTCCAGCAGGCTTATCCAACTTACCTGCAATTCAGCTCTGCCGAACTTCACACTGACAAAGTTCTTGTGGACGCGGGAAAACGAACCGGCTAATTGGAGCCGCGTTCGATCGGTGATGCTGCCGAAAGATTATGTGCGGCTCAGGTTGACAGGAGATCGCGCCATCGACATGGCCGATGCTTCCGGAACTCTGATGCTGGATGTGGCTCGGCGCCAGTGGTCTGACGAAGTCTTGCGAGCGGCGGAGATTGATCGGTCGCTGTTGCCCGCGCTGTATGAGTCGCCAGACGTTTGTGGAAAAGTTTCTGCCATCGGCGCCGAAGCCACGGGATTGGCCGCGGGCACTCCCGTGGTAGCAGGAGCCGGAGACCAGGCTGCTGGAGCCACGGGCATGGGAGTCGTCGCACCCGGCACGGTGAGCGCGACGATTGGCACGTCGGGAGTTGTCTTTGCCGCCACCGATCGCCCCGCGCTTGATCCGCAAGGCCGCTTGCATACTTTTTGCCACGCGGTCCCCGGCCGTTGGCACGTAATGGGCGTGACGCAGGCTGCTGGACTTTCACTGCGGTGGTTTCGCGATCGCTTCGCGAGCGCGTCAGTGGGCGACGCAAGTGATCCTTACGAGCGGTTGACGGAGGAGGCGGCTACCGCACCGCCGGGCGCGGACGGATTGCTTTGGGCTCCTTACTTAATGGGTGAACGCACGCCGCATCTGGATTCTGAAGCGCGGGGACTTCTGGCGGGTTTGACTGCCTCGCATACGAGGGCCCATGTGATACGCGCGATTCTCGAGGGAGTGGCTTTCAGTTTGCGAGACACGTTCACGATCTTCGGCGAAATGAACGTGCCGGTAAAAAGCATTCTGTTGGGAGGCGGCGGGGCGCGATCGTCCTTGTGGCGGCAGATTCAAGCGGATGTGTATGGGCATGAAGTTGAGATCGTCGAGGCGGAGGAAGGCGCGGCCTATGGCGCGGCAATTCTCGCTGGAGTGGGCGCGAAGATTTGGCCGTCGGTGGACGCAGCATGCGGCGCGGTCGTTCGGGTTGCCGCGCGCGTGCAGCCGGATCGGTCAAACGTGGCGAAGATGAATGACAGCTACAGAGCTTACCGGCGGCTTTATCCGGCGATGAAATCAATTTTCAGTTCGTGAGTGCGTTGGAAAAAGGGAGTGGGATGAATCCCAAAAGCGAAGAATACGCCACATCGAGCGCGACTGATCCGCAAGCTTTGACCTCTCGGACTGTTCCGCGGGCGACTTCTCATTTGTTCCCGGCCGGACAGCTCGTTCCCTTCATTCTTGTCACTGTGTTGTTCTTCTTGTGGGGCATTCCCAACAATCTCAACCCCGTCCTGATCCGCCAATTCATGAAGACGTTCGAGATCTCACGCTTCGAGGCTGGCTTGGTGGAATCCGCTTTTTACATGGGATATTTTTTGCTGGCGATTCCCGCCGCATTTCTCATGCGCCGTGCGGGATACAAATCCGGGTTTGTCACCGGTCTGGTTCTTTATGGAGCCGGTACTTTCTTGTTTTGGCCCGCTGCGCTTGCAGGGAGCTACGGCTTCTTTCTCTTCGCGCTGTTTGTCATTGCCAGCGGCCTGTCGTTCCTGGAGACCGCTTCCAATCCCTTCATTGCTCAGTTGGGGGACCCGGATAGTTCGGAACGCCGCTTGAACTTCGCACAAGCCTTCAATCCCCTCGGCGCAATCAGCGGAGCATTGATCGGTACCATCTTCATTTTTTCGGGGGTCGAACTGACGCCGCAGCAAATCGCCGTGCGCCAAGCAGGCCACACTTACGAAGCGTACCTTCGTTCTGAAACTCTGCGTGTGGTGAAACCCTATTTCTTCATAGGAACGATTGCCCTCATCTGGGCGGTTCTCATTTGGCGCACCAAATTCCCCTCCGTTCACAGTGAGCACGAGAATGAGTCCGGCGACCACGGACACTTGCGTGAACTCTTCCGTTTTCCTCATTTTCTGTTTGCCGTCATCGCACAGTTTTTCTACGTCGGCGCACAGGCGGGAACCTGGGGCTACTTCATTTCTTATGCTCAGGAGTACGCTCATCAATCCGAAAAGATCGCTGGCTATTTTTTGACCGGTACGCTGGCTGCCTTTGGCGTTGGCCGCTTCGCTTCGGCCTGGCTCATGCGCTTCATCAGTCCGAGCAAGCTGATGGGAGCTTATAGCGTCACCAATATCGCGCTCGTGGTGGTTGCGGTGTTCATGCCCGTCTGGCTGGGCCTGTGGTGCGTTTCTCTGACCAGCTTTTTTATGTCGCTCATGTTTCCGACAATCTTTGCTCTCGGACTGAAGGGCCTGGGACCGAACACCAAGCTGGGCGGCTCGCTTCTCGTGATGGCTATTGTTGGCGGAGCCATACTGCCGCCGCTGATGGGTTTCATTTCGGTGAAAACGCACAGCCTCGCGCTGGCGTACTCCGTGCCGCTCATCGCGTACCTGGTGATCGCGTTTTATTCTTTCTGGGGTTCGCACCAGCGGAACACGAACCTTCCGCGGACTAGTCTAAACGAGACTAGTCAAGACTAGTCTAAATTAGACTAGTTTATGCTGGACGAATATCTGTTCTGTCAGGGAAGGAAACTCATGAGCAAGCGATATTGCCTGGGACTCGATCTGAAGGACTCGCCGCAACTCATCGAAGAGTACAAGCGCCATCACCAAAAAGTATGGCCGGAGATTACCCAGACCCTCCGGGATTCCGGCATCGAGGATATGGAAATCTACCTGCTCGGTACGCGCCTGTTCATGATCATCGAAGTCAACGACCGTTTTTCGTTCGAATCAAAAGCCCGCGCCGACCAGAGCAATCCAAAAGTGCAAGAGTGGGAAAACCTGATGTGGAAGTTTCAGCAGCCTTTGCCGCAGGCTCGTCCGGGCGAGAAGTGGATCCTCGCGGAGCGCGTCTTCAAACTCTGAGATATCCAGTGTAGCTCAGTCAGACTTGCAGCGGGGCCGCGCCGTCGTCTCGCGGATAACCAACTCTGGCTCAACCAGTATGCTTTTTGGATAAGGGGACTTCGCCGGCGCATTGATGCGGCGCAAAAGCGTTTCCGCGGCGATGATTCCCATATTGCGCAAGGGCTGCCGCACGGTCGTCAGCGCTGGATTCTGGAACGCCGCGCTTTGAATATCGTCGAAGCCCACAACGGAAACATCTTCCGGCACGCTGCGGCCCGCCTCTCGAAGAGCGCGGATCGCGCCGATCGCGGAAGTATCATTGAACGCAAACAGCGCCGTGAACGGCTCTCCCGTCGCAAGAAGTTTCCGACTGCCAGCGCACTTCTGTATCTGAGCTGAACTCCTGCCCCTTGATGAATGCGATTCTGCGGTGGCCAAGGTTAGCGAGATGTTCGAGTGCGAGTTGCGCGGCCCGCGGGTGGTCGAGCGCGATGTTGGTCACACCTTCCACTTCGCGATGACCGGAGACGGCCACAACTGGTATCGGCACGCCCTTCCGGCAAGCAGTGTCTACGGCGATCAAGCCCTCGACCGCCCGCTGCTGCAAGAGATGCGGATACTCCTCGATCAAATCGGGGCGGTGTCGGTGGCTGACCACGAAATAAAAATACCCTTCTTCCAGCAGGTGGTCTTCAATCCCGGACATCACCAGCGCCGCATAGCCTTCACTGATCTCCGGCACCACTACGCCAACTGTAAAGCTTCGCTGCGCGCGCAGCGAGCGCGCCATGAAATTCGGCCGGTAATTCAGCTCTCGCGCAGCTTTGCGGATGCGCTCCTGCGTGCGATGCGGAATCGATTTTGCAGCCGGAGAACGATTGATGACCAGAGAAACTGTGGCGGGCGAGAGCTGGAGATGCTCCGCGAGGAATTTCAGGCTGACGGACGGCGCGGAGGCCTGTCCGCGCGGCCGGGAAAACGCAACCATTTTCGACCGGGGCATAGGGGTGTATCGTGCGGGTAGTTTTGCACAACGGAGTTGCGGCGACAAGCGGCAATCTGAATTTTTTCGCAAATGTTGGGGCATAGCCGCTGCAATTCAAGGCCCACAAACACCAGAAAAATCGATTTATCAGGCCCGTTCTAGTACTGTGCATTACGGTTTTTTCTCGTACATTCTTCTTGACACGGCTGCTCGGCCGGGTGTTTCATGCTTGGCAGGGGTGGAGTAAATCGATTTACTGAATTTCTTTTTCCCATGCTTGCAAAGATCGATCTGAGGTGATGCCATGCGTTTGAAGACTCTTCTCATTGTTATTCTGTCGTTGTGCGCTCTTCCGACTTACGCGCAGTACCGAGCATCGATTCAAGGAGTTGTAACCGATCCGCAAGGAGGTGTGGTCTCGGGGGCGACCCTCACGCTAACGAATTTGGACACCAACCAGAAACTGATCTCCACGAGCAACGAGAGCGGAATTTACAACTTCAACGCCCTTCCTCCCGCCAAGTATTCCCTCACCGCAGAAAAGACCGGCTTCAAGAAGAAGGTCCTCGAGAATGTGGGTGTCATCCCGGAACAAGCGAACGCCTTGAATATTCAACTTGAGATCGGGCAAGTCACCGAAAGCATCACGGTGAGCGGCGATTCGACTCCACTCATCGATACGGAGACCGCCTCAGTCAACGGTGTTGTTTCTGCCAACCAAATTCAGCACCTGCCGTCGTTTGGGCGGGATGTTCTCAAGCTCGCACAGCTGGCCCCCGGCTCATTCGCTGATGGGTCGCAGGGACAAGGCGGCAACGGCTTTAACCTTCCCGGGACTCAGACTGGAGGAGGCGCTTCCGGTGGCAACGACGGCATCTTCAAGACCGAAAATGGAGCGCAGGTCATTGCCAATGGGCAGCAGAGTGAGAACAACGGCATCTCGATTGACGGTATCAGCACCACTAGCTCCGTCTGGGGCGGTTCAACGGTCATCACACCTTCTGAAGATTCCATCGATAACGTAAAAGTCATCTCCAATAGCTATGATGCCGAGGATGGTCGCTTCAGCGGCGCCCAGCTTAAGATCACCTCTAAGAGCGGCACTAACGAGTTCCACGGCAGTCTCTTTCTTACGACCCACCAACCGAACCTAAACGCATTTCAGCGGTTCAACGGCGCGGGCCTTGCCGTGACGCGAGACAACAATAAGTTCGAACAGTTCGGCGGCAGCGTCGGTGGCCCGATCTGGAAAAATAAGATCTTCGCGTTCTTCAACTATGAGACTATTCGTGAACCTCTATCCAACCTGCCAGGCAATGGTTGGTACGAGACGCCGGCTTTCGACGCCTTAGCGCCTTCCGGAAGCATCGCCGCGCAGTACCTTTCTTTCCCCGGTAATGGTGTTGTCGGGACCCTCAATACTGCCGCCACCTGCACAACTGCCGGCCTAACGGAAGGGGTAAACTGCGCAACGATTCCAGGCCAGGGCCTCAATATCGGTACGCCTTTGACGACAGGCTCAGGTACGCAGGATCTCGGCTGGACTAGTGCCCAGAACCCCGGCTGCGGAGGGGGCGGCACAGGCTGCGGAACCGCTGGCAGCCCCCTGGGTACCGTGGCAGACATTGCGAACTACAACACTATCAACCCGACTAAATTTACGGCTGTCCAGTACAACGGCCGCCTGGATGCAGATGTTACCGGCAAGGATCGCATTGGCTTTGCCATCTACTGGGTTCCCCTCTCAAGAGATAACTTCAACGGCAATCGCGCCTACGACATCTTCCACCATTCGCAGATCAACGACGCGTTCTCGGCAATCTGGAACCACACTTTCTCATCCACGTTCCTCAACGAAGTCCGCGCAAATGCCGCCGGATGGCGCTGGAATGAAATAAGCTCCAACTCACAGTCTCCGGTCGGATTTCCGACAGACCGTCTTGATCAGACCGGCAGCATCACGGTGAATTCTTTTGGGCCGAACGTCGGCAGCATCCTGAATCAGTGGACTTACACCTTGAAGGATGTGGCCACCAAGATCTACGGACGCCACACCCTTAAGTTTGGCGCTGAAGTCACACGCCTCTTTTACCTGCAAGAGTGTGCCGGTTGCGGCGTGCCCAGCTATAACTTCTTCAACATCTGGGACTTCCTGAACGATGCGCCGCATAACGAAGGCGGGGGCTTCAATCCTATTACCGGGTTCCCGACGACCATTCGCCAAGACCAGCGCGAAAACATCTTGGGCTTCTTCGTCCAGGATGACTTCAAACTCCGCAAGAATCTGACCATCAATCTCGGCCTCCGCTGGTCCTACTTTGGTCCGTTGTATTCAAAAGAGGGCAACATGCTCCGCTCTGTCCCCGGCGCAGGTGCGAACTACCTGACGGGCCTGCTCGTCCGGAAGGGCGATTCCTGGAACGCGCAGAAGGACAACTTCGGACCCCAGATCGGTTTTGCCTGGAGTCCGGGGCGATTTAAGGACAAACTCGTGGTCCGCGGCGGTTACGGCCTGAGCTATAACGGAGAACAAATCGCTATTTCGGCCAACATTTCTAATAATCCTGGGTCGGTCGTGTTTCCGAGTTTATTCATGCCAACGCCGACCTCAACGAATCCTGGCATTATCTATGCCCTTTCGTCGGGCGTGCACAACCTTAACGGCTATCCAGCGAACCCGAATACGATTTCGAGTTTTGGCGCAAATGGACTGCCAACTACCGGCTCCGTCGGCGTTCAAATCTTCCCCGGCACCCTCCCCACTATGCGTTCCCATCACTACTCGCTGGATGCCCAATACGATCTGGGTCACCAATTCGTAGCCTCCTTCGGATATCAGGGAAGCTTGTCGCGTGACACCTTCTTCCATGAAAATCCGCTTGCTGTCCCTGCAACCTTAGGTGACACCTTCAATCCGCAGATCGGCGGCGGGGACTACTGGGGTGTTTTAGGCCGCGGCAACTACAATGCCATGCTTGCTGAACTAAAGCATCAGTTCTCGCGTCAGTTCATGGCCGATGCTCAATTCACTTGGGCCAAGAGCATGGACACAAGCTCCGCGCCGTATTCGGAGCAGCCCTACCCGTTTAAACCTAGCCTGAATTACGGGCGCTCTGACTACAACGTCGGCAAGGCATTTAAGCTTTACGGTGTGTGGCAGCCGGTCTTCTTCCACGGCAGCAATAGCTGGATGGAAAAGATCGCCGGTGGCTGGTCGCTCAGCGGCATCTTCAATGTCCACTCTGGATTCCCCTGGACTCCTATGGTGAGCGTTAATGGCGGAAACACCTATTGCGCACAATGCGGTTACGGCTCGCTATTCCCTGCCGCCTACCTGGGCGGCGCGGGCACCAGCACCAGCAATGATGCATTCAAGACTGTCGCGAACTCGAACTTTCCTAACGGCGGCCCCACGTATTTTTCCCCGTCAACAGGCTACTCTGCTTTCTTCGGCACCACGCTTCCTCCGTCCCCCGGTGTCCATCGCAATTCGCTCAACCTTCCCGGATATAAGGACGTGGACTTGACGTTGGCCAAGGCCTTTGGCCTGCCCAAAGCGCCGGTACTCGGCGAAAACGCTAAGTTAGAGTTCCGAATCGATGCCTACAACCTATTCAACAATTTGAACCTCGACCCGAACCGAATGTCGAACAACATTGGCAACTCAGACTTCGGCACGATTGCGGCTGGTCTTGCTTCCCGCGTTGTCACGCTGGGAGTCCGCTTCAGCTTCTAACCCTTTCCGGAGGCGCTGGACCCCGGCGTCTCCGTTTGTGTAAGGCGGTGACCTGCCAACGAGTTCCCCACGCCCCGGGAAGCTCTCTCGTTGGCAGTTTTTCACTACACTGTTCGACTGCTCATGAGGTTAGAGAGGCCTTATGAAGACGTTCCGCCTTTGCTTTGCTCTGGCAACCATTCTGCTCTTGGGCTCTGCCTCTCTTGAATCTTTGCCACGCCAGCAAGCGCCCGCCGCAGCGCAAGAGATCACCGTGGACGCTAGCGCCCCATCCCATCCCTTCCCCCACTTCTGGGAAAAAATGTTCGGCTCAGGCCGCGCCATCCTGACTCTTCGCGACAGCTACCGCAGCGACATGCGCGAAACCAAGCGCATTACCGGCTTCGAGTACGTCCGCTTCCACGCCATCTTTCACGACGAAGCCGGCCTCTACGACGAAGACAACGACGGACGCCCTGTCTACAATTTCTCTTACATCGATCAAATCTACGACGGCTTGTTACAGAATCACGTTCGTCCCTTTATCGAACTTAGCTTCATGCCTAAAAAGCTCGCCTCCGACCCCAGCGCGCTTCATGCCTTTTGGTACAAGCAAAATGTTTCCCCGCCTAAAGACGGGGACAAGTGGGAACAGCTCATCGAGAATTTCTCGCGCCACCTCGTCGAGCGCTACGGCGTCGACGAAGTCGCCAAGTGGTATTTCGAAGTCTGGAACGAGCCCAACATCGACTTCTGGGCCGGCAATCCGAAGGAAGCCACTTATTACGATCTCTACGACCACGCCGCTCGCGCCATCAAACGCGTCAGCCCGCGCCTCCGCGTTGGCGGCCCCTCCACCGCCCAAGCCGCTTGGGTCGATCGTTTCCTCGCGCACTGCAAGGAAAAAAACATCCCCGTGGATTTTGCCTCCACCCACGTCTATGGCAACGACAAAGCCGAAGACGTCTTCGGCACGCACGAAAATATTCCCCGCACCCGCATGGTTTGCCGCGCGGTCAAAAAAGTTCACGACCAGATCGCCGCTTCTCCCTACCCGAACACTCCGCTCATTTGGAGCGAATTCAACGCCAGCTACATGAACGAGCCCGCCGTCACGGACACAGCTTTCATGGGACCGTGGATGGCCGACACCATTCGCCAGTGCGACGGCCTCACGGAAATGATGAGTTACTGGACCTTCTCCGATGTTTTTGAAGAACAAGGCGTGGCGAAGACGCCGTTTTACGGTGGATTCGGCTTGCTCGCCGAGCGCAGCATTCCCAAAGCGGCCTTCAACGACTTTTCACTTCTCCATCAACTCGGCGATGCGCGCCTTGAATCGAATTCAGACTCCGCGCTCGTCACTCGCCGCAGCGATGGCTCGCTCGCCATCGCGGTATGGAACCTCTTCCTCCCCGAGGAAGCGGGCTCGCCCAAGATTGTCACGCTGCATCTCAAAGGTTTCAGCACCAAGCATCCCGCTCGCGTCACCATCGTGGACAAGGACCACGGCTCGCCGCTCCCTGCCTGGGACAAAATGGGCCGCCCCGCGTTTCCCACCCTCGCGCAAATCGAGGAGCTTCGCAAAGCCGGCGCGCTCCCTCCTTCTCGCGAGCAAAACCTCACCAACGGCTCACTAACTATAACCCTGGCGCCTCACGCCCTCGCCTTGATCGAAATCGCCAAATAATTCCGATCACCATCGTTAAGTCTCGCACACGGTCCCCTTCTACAATTCCTCGCTGTATCCTCTATATTTTCAGACTACCCTGGCTGGAAACCCGCCAACTTCATCCCGTTCTTCGCCACTGGATCTTTCATGAAGGTGTTCCATACAAACTGCGTGCGCTGGTTCTCCGCCATGAGCGCGGAAACTCCCAAATCGATTCCGATCACATCGGGATCGTACCAGCCGGTCAGGGGGTTGAACGCATCCACATACCCGTAGCGCTGCCAAGCCTTGGGATAATGCCCGCGGATCCACCGCAGCACATGGATCGTATCCGCAAAATCAAAGGGCAAGGAGCCCGCCGTCGCGCATGGCACGATGCTCCCGTCCACCGGTCCAATGGGCGTTCCGTCTACCGATGGGCCTCCCCACGCCACATAGCCTTTCTTGGAATCCGATGCGCTGATCCCCCAGAGATCTTCGCCGTAGTCGGGAAATTTTTCGCGAAGCGACAAGCAAAACAGTTTATGCGCCTTGGTCGCCTTGACGGAATTCTCGAAGTAATTCGCAAACGCATCTTTCTTGTTTCGGAAATCAAACCACGCATGCGAATACTGATGCGTGAAGATTGGATCGTTTCCCGAGATGTATTCGATGTCCTGATATTTGATCACCGGACGCTTCCAGGCGCTCCACGCGTCAGGAGAGATCGCATGCGTTGGCGAGCCGAACGCCAGCAAGTAGATCATCATCAGCTCGCAGTAGTGCTCCCATCGCGCGCTCAGAAAGCCTTTCTCCGGCGTCCAGCCCATGGAAAGCGTCGGCCCGCCGTTCAACATCCACTGCCAGTTCACCCTCTCGTAGATTTGCGTGGCCAGGCTGGGTATTTGCGGATCCTGCGAAAAATGCTGCCGGCACATCAGCACTCCGCAGAGCAAAATCGCCGTATCAATCGAGGAAACCTCGGAATGGAATGCCCGCGAGCCCGTCGTCATCTCCACGAAGTGATAAAAGAACCCGTTCATCCCTTGCGGCTGCATCTGGTTCAGCAGGAAGGTCAGCGTGGCCCGCACGCGCGCCGCGATGGCTGCGCTTGGCTGATAGCCGCGTTGATCGCCAATGCAAAGCACGGTCAATCCGAATCCCGTGGCCGCTATGCTGGATATTGTTCGCGTATCGTTTCCCGCGGCGAACGCGCGATCTTTTACCTGACCGGACACGGGGTCGGCCTGCTCCCAGAAAAAAAGAAACGCAGTCTTCTCGATTTCTTCCAGCAGTTGGTCGTCGGTTCCCGGGTAACCGTCCGCCGTCGGTGGCGGAGAAGGCGAGGAACTCCCACTGCCACAGCCAAACGGGAAAGTCGCCACACTCGGTAGCGAAGAAATAACCGCCATCCTGCTGAGTTGTGCAAGAAGCTGGCGCCTGGTCAAATCATTCTTCACTATGCCGTTTCCTCGATTCGATGCGGAAGAGAATCGTCTCCAAGTTGAACGCCTAGCCCGGGCCGTGTCCTTCTTGAGGCTGCCTGCCTGCTCCTGCGGATATCAAATTTCTCCCGCCAACTCGTCTCCTATCCTACCGAACGACGCGAACTTTGAAAACACCGATCCGTGCGTCAGAAGTTCAAGTAAAGCGATTTACTTAAGGCTTCGACGAGCAGACATCCGCAGGGGCTTCGGCCTGGATTGTTCCTTCCGGTGTGCGACGTCAAAAAATGAGACCCTCGGGCACTCGCGCCTTCTCGCACCAAGCACGAAAAAAGGAAATGGCGCGCCCGGGGAGACTCGAACTCCCGACCCTCTGCTTAGAAGGCAGACGCTCTATCCAACTGAGCTACGGGCGCTATGCTGATTCTAAACGATTTCCGGTTTCCACGACCATCCTGAAGTGTCCTTTTACCGTCATTTTGTAACAAAAAGTGTCAAAACTGTGCAGGAACTGTGCACAAACTCCCGGACTCCTGCACAGCGGTTACGACCTCGCCGGTCATTTCATTTGCTTGGCGGTTCATTTTTTCGAGTGCTTCTCTTTGCATTCGCAACTTCATCTGCGAATACTTTTTGAAAACCTTCG
>WNGP01001387.1_pt1 | contig 19923 bp, 17 predicted proteins | sample 5407671 | NCBI WGS metagenome assembly WNGP01 (sample SAMN13153381, study PRJNA577476) | soil metagenome | isolation source: 40 cm soil or saprolite under Garry oak tree replicate 2 | place: USA:California | collected 2016-06-15 | reverse complement strand
GCGGCTGTTGTAGACTGACCGCAGTCTGAAGGCGACGCAGCCTCAGGCGCCGCGGGCGCCTGGGGCTTTCGTGTTTTTCAAGGGAGGTTCGGCATGGCGCAGGTCGAGAGCAGGGCAAGAGCGACGAGCGATCCGGAGGCGAGGCGAGAGGCGCTCAAACGGCTGCAGGAGGAAAACGTCGACTTCCTGCTCCTCTGGTTTACGGACATCGAGGGGCATCTCAAGAGCTTCGCGGTCACGCCGAGCGAGGTCGAGGAGGCGCTCAACGACGGGATGGGCTTCGACGGCTCGTCGATCACCGGCTTCAACGCGATCGAGGAGTCCGACATGGTCGCGATTCCGGACCCGGCCACGTTCCAGCTGATGCCCGCGCGCGAGGGCGAGATGAAGATGGCGCGCATGATCTGCGACATCGTCACGCCCGACGGCAAGCCCTACGAGGGTGACCCGCGCTATGTCCTGCGGCGCGCGCTCGAGCGCATGCGCGCGCTCGGCTTCGACACCTTCAACGTCGGCCCTGAGCTCGAGTACTTCCTGTTCGAGAACGACAAGGGCACGGAGACACTCGACGAGGGCGGGTACTTCGCGATGACGACTCTGGACGCCGCCTCGGGTCTGCGCCAGGAGACCGTCCACGCGCTCGAGTCGATGGGGATCCCGATCGAGTACGTGCATCACGAGGTCGGCCCCTCGCAGCACGAGATCGACATGCGCTTCGCACCGGCGCTGGAGATGGCAGACCACACGGTCACTTACCGCCTGATCGTCAAGGAGATCGCGAAAAAGGCCGGCTACCACGCGACTTTCATGCCGAAGCCGATCTTCGGCGAGAACGGCTCGGGCATGCACACGCACCAGTCGCTCTTCACCGACGGGCGCAACGCCTTCTTCGACGGAGACGACCAGTGGCACCTCTCGGCCGCCGGCAAGGCGTTCATTGCCGGCCAGCTCCGGCACGCGCGCGAGATCGCCGCGATCTTCGCGCAGTGGGTCAACTCCTACAAGCGGCTCGTCCCGGGCTACGAGGCGCCGGTCTACGTGGCCTGGTCGCAGCGGAATCGCTCGGCGTTGATCCGGATCCCGTTGTACAAGCCCGGCTCCGAGCAAGCGACGCGCGCGGAGATCCGCTGTCCCGACCCGGCCTGCAACCCCTACCTGACGTTCGCGACGCTACTGCACGCCGGTCTCGAGGGAATCGAGCAGGGCTACGAGCTGCCGGAGCCGATGGAGACGAACCTCTACCACCTGACTCCGGAGCAGCGCCGCGAGCGAGGCATCGTCTCGCTGCCGGAGACACTCGGCGAGGCGATCGACGCCCTGGCGGAGTCCGACCTTGCCCGCAAGGCGCTCGGCCCTCATATCTTCGACCGCTATATCGAGCTGAAGCGCAAGGAATGGGACGAATACCGGGTCCAGCTGACCGGCTGGGAGCTCGATCGATATTTGTCAGTCCTCTAGCGCGGAGACGCGAAAAGAGGGAAGATTGCAGGGCTTCGCCGCTGCGGCTGGCGAAGTCAACTGACGGCCGATCGCGAGGTGCTGAATTCGCACCTCGCGGTCGTTAAGGCGTCGCTCGCGATGCCGACCCGGAGGCCGTGGCGGCTTTGCCGCCGCGGCCGTCTAAACCCGGCGCATAGATCAAGGCCGACTCAGTTCGCAAGTCACCCTCGTATTTGGCCGGGAGTTGAAGCCGTCGCTCGCACCCGCATCTGCGGGGTCCGTGCGAGGGCGGCGGTTACGACTTAAAGAAAGCTCTTGAGCGAGTCGCGCCCAACACGGAGGCCGATCACGCCGGTTGCGTCGTCGACGTCCTCGATCGCCTCGGCCGGCACAACGCGGCGCCGGCGGGCGAGGAACCCCGAGCGGACTGCAAGCGCATCCGGCACGTCGGGGGCGGTGCCGTACATCGGACACTCGACCCGGCCGACAACCCGACCCTCGTGATCGGCAACGAGAAATCCGTTCAGCCAGCGAAGGTCAGTAGCGGCGACGGCCATCCCAAACCAACCTATCGGTGTCCTTTAAAGGGAAACTGTGACAGCTGTAATTGTTTTGTTAACAGCGGGGTGGGTTCGAACTACGAGATTCGCCGGGGCTCGGATCCCGACAATTACTGAGCGCCTGAGCTAGCCGCCCGGCTTCGCCGACATCGCGAACCAGGCGACCGCGAGCGCGACGAGCAGGATCGAGGCGAGCCACGGAACGGCGACCGCGCTGCGGGACTTCGGGCTGCGCGTGAACCAGGCGAGGATCACCATTACGATCACGAGGAGCGCTCCCGGCTCGGTGACGATGAAGCCGACGCCGACCCAGTCAGGCTCGTTATGTCCGCCCGGAAACTCCTTGTCGAGGATCCACAGTGCTGTTCCGCGCATCAGGATGAACGCCGGGACGAGCACGACGAGACCGACCCAGAAGGCGAGGCCGCGGAGCCACACCGAACGGTCGGGATCCCCGCGCTGGCCGGCGAAGCCCAGCAGGGCGACGGTTGCTGTCGCGCCGAACGTCAGGGTCGCCCCCAGCACGTGGAGGAAGAGCGGCAGGTTCCAGGAGTCGGGGCGGATGAGCGCTAGCACCATCAGGCGCCCGGCTTCCAGATCATGAGCCCGAGGACGGCGAAAGCCGTCAGCCCGCTTGCGTAGCTGATCACCAGTGCCAGGGGGTTCAGGAGGCGCGCCCGCAACTCCGGGCTCGGGGCGTCGCCCTCGGTCGCCAGACGCTGCGCGAGCTCGCCGGTCTGCCGCTGGTACTTGCCGTCGATGTTGCCGAGCGCGCTCCCCACCACCCAGAGCACGATCGCGGCCACGATCCAGGTCTGGCCGTAGCCGTAGCCGACGTTGTGGACCAGCCAGAGCCCGATGACGAGCGTCAGGAGCAGGCCGGCTCCGATCAGCGGGACCGCGAAACGGATCAACCCGTACAGCGCCGCCACCTCGCTCGGCCGTCGGTCCTTGACGATCGCGGCGAGATTCAGGATTCCGGCGACGACGATGCCGCCGATCAGGAAGAACGCGCCGGTGACGTGGAAGAAGAGCAGCCACTGATAGAGGCTCATGGGAGCGGGAGACTAACGCTCCTACAATCGGTGCGATGGACGCTCCCGCCCGACACCTTCGTCTGCTGACCGAGACGATCGCCGCTGTCAACTCGACGCTCGACCTCGAGGAGGTGCTCGGTCTCGTCGCACGGAAGGTCGCCGAGGCGCTCGAGGCAGACGCCTGCTTCGTCTATCTCTACGACGCGCGGGCGGACGAACTCGTGTTGCGCGCCACGCACGGCACCCGGGTCGAGGAGATGACGCGCCGGCCGAAAATGCGCCCAGGCGAAGGGATCACCGGCAGCGCCGCGGCGGAGCGCACGCCGATCATGATCGCGGCCGAGGCGCATCTCGACCCGCGGTTCAAGAGCTTCTCCAACCTGCCCGAGGACGAGTACGAGTCGATCCTTGCGGTGCCGATCCTCGCGCGCGAGAAGCTGGCGGGTGCACTGAACGTTCGGACACGCCGACCGCGCGAGTTCACGGACGCGGAGGTCGAGCTTCTCGTCGCGATCGCCGGGCAGGTTGCGCAGACGATCGAGCACGCCCAGCTCTATGCGGACGCGCAGCGGCGCGTCGGCGAGCTCGAAGCGCTGGCCCGGATCTCGGAGGCGGTTTCCGAGTCGCTCTACCTCGAGGAGTCGCTCGAAGCGATCGTCAACGCGACGATGGAAGCGGTCGACGCCACGGGCGCCGCGCTCGTGCTGGAAGACGGCGGCGTCGCGAGGCCGGAAGGGCGGGCCGGCGCCTTCGCCGTCCGGATTCCGTTGCGGTGGAAAGGCCGCCAGATCGGCGAGCTCGTCTGTGACCGCGACACCGACTTCACTGCCGACGAGCGTGCGCTCCTCGCCTCGATCGCGCACCATGCCGCAGTCGCGCTCGAGCACGGACGCACGGTGATGCGCGGCGTCCTCGCTCAGGAGATCCACCACCGGGTCAAGAACAACCTCCAGACCGTCGCGTCGTTGCTCCGCCTTCAGGCTCGGGCCGAGGACGGTGTCGACCCGCGCAAGGCGCTCGACGACTCGGTCAACCGGATCCTGGCGATTGCGGCCGTTCACGAGGTACTGACCGAGCAGCGTGAGGAGGAGGTCGATCTCGGCGAGCTGCTCGACCGCCTGCGCGCCATGCTCGTGCAGGGGATCGGCGCCGGCAAACGCGTCGAAGCAGAGCTCTCGTCCGTCTCCCTGGCGGGAAATCGTGCGACCGCACTCGCGCTGGTCTTCAGCGAGCTCTTCCAGAACGCCCTCGAACATGGTGGCGACGAGGTGCGGATCGAGCTCGCCAGCCGAAACGGAAGCGCGCTCCTCGCGATCACGGACGACGGCGGCGTGGACGGGGATGTGCCCACCGGAACCGGTCTCTCGATCGTCAGGGCGCTCGTGCGTGATGAGTTGGGAGGAAGCTTCGAGCTGCGCAGCGACAGAGGCACGCGGGCTGAAGTGGTGTTCCCGGCCTGACGAAGCCCCTCTAGATGTACACGCGCGTCACCCGGGAGCCCCTGTCCCCGCCCACCTAGCCGCCAGGCTAAAGCCGAAACCGGCACGTGTCCGTGCCGGGTCCGCATCAAATCCGTGACACTTTGGCCGTGCGGATCCTGGTCGCCGAAGACGAGACGATCATCAGGCTCGACCTGGTCGAGATGCTTGGGCGCGCCGGGCTCGAGGTTTGCGCCGAGGCCCGCGACGGCGTCGAGGCTGTCGAGCTCGCGCATGAGCACCAGCCCGATCTCGCGATCATGGACGTGAAGATGCCGCGCCTCGACGGGATCGAGGCGGCGCGGCGGATCCTCGACGAGCGGCCGATTCCGATCGTGATGCTGACCGCCTACGGTCAGGACGAGCTTGTCTCGCGTGCAGTCGAGGCCGGCGTCTTCGGCTACCTCGTCAAGCCGTTCCGCGAGCAGGACCTGCTGCCTGCGATCCGGGCGGCGCGTGCCCGGCACGAAGAGCTACTCGAGCTGCGGGAGGAGGCTGAGTCGCTTGCTGATGCGCTTGCCTCCCGCAAGACGATCGAGCGGGCCAAAGGGTTGCTAATGGAGAAAGAGGGCCTGTCGGAGCAGGACGCGTTCGCCAGGCTGCGCAAGGCCTCGCAGGTCTCGGGGCGGCCGCTCAAGGTCGTCGCCGAAGCCGTCGTCGCAACGCTTGGCGTCGAAACCGACTCTTAACGCAACGGCAACCAAAGGTGCGATTTGCAGGGCCGATGTTCTGCTTGACTTGGGCTGACCAACGGCAAGGAGCTCTTTCGTGGCCACGGCGGGTACCGGGTCGAATGGCAGGCTCCAAGTCGGAACTTCGGCCGGCCACGCTGGTGTAGCCGGCAGGCTCCGCCCCCGAGGGAGTCGAACGCTCGGCTGGTCAGTTGCGCTCGTGGCGACCGCGGCAGCCCTGACCGCCGGTCTGGTCGGCGTCTACCGCTACCTCGACAACTTCTGGCTCTACCGCGGCTACCCGCCGCCTCGCGATCCGGCCTGGGTCAAGGAGCACGGAACGGTTCAGACGATCGCGGTCAGCAGTCCCGCGATCGGCGGGCGCAGCCAGCAGGTGATCGTCTTCCTCCCGCCCGGCTACGCGGCCCACCCCCGCCGGCGCTACCCGGTCTTCTATCTCCTGCACGGGTCGCCCGGTCTTCCGAACGCACTGCTCCTGACCGTCAAGACGGGAGTCGTCGAGGACGAGCTGCTGGCCAAGCACGAGATCCGGCCGATGATCCTGGTGATGCCGTTCGGCTCCTCGGGCCGGTTCATCGACACCGAGTGGGCGAACGGCGTCCGAGCGAATTCCGGCTGGGAGACTTTCCTCGCCCGCGACGTCGTCCGGGCGATCGACGACCGCTATCGCACGATCCGCTCCGGCTCGGCTCGCGCGCTCGGCGGGCTCTCGGAAGGCGGATACGGATCACTGAACGTCGGGCTCCACCACTCCGGCGAGTTCCGCGTCCTCGAGAGCTGGTCCGGCTACGAGCGCGCCGACAAGATCCTCTCGATCTTCGGGCATGCCAAGAACCGGCTGGCCTACAACAGCCCTCACGCCTACCTGCCAGCCGTCGCCCGCCGGCTGCGCCGCGAAGGGACCTACGTCTGGTTCTACTCGAGCCGCGGCGACCGCTTTCTCGGTCAGAACAAAGCCTTCGCGCACGAGCTCGCGCGGCTGCGCATCCGCCACAGCTTCCTGGTCGTCTCGGGTGGACACACCTGGCGCGCCTGGCGGGAAAACTTCCCGCGGGCCATCCGCGCCGCCTCGAACGGACTGAGCGGTGGCTAGAGCGCTTCGGCTCGCAGGGCTGACGTCCGCCGGTCTGCTCGGACTCGTTGTCGTCGTCTCCGCCGAGGGCTGGCTGTATGAGCTCCGTGGCTCGACGCTGATCGGCCCCCCGGTGCGCGATGCGCTTCCCCTCGACGAGCTCCCGCGCCACGACTCGGTCTCACTCCTTCTCTTCGTGGGTGTCTGGGCAGGCGCGGGGGTCCTTGTCGGCTTGCTCGCGAGGAGAGCGGGTGTCGAGCGGCTGACGGCGGCCCTGCTTGCGGCCCTGACGACCGGGCTCTGGCTCCTCCTGACGACGTGGGTGTCGCTCGTGGTCGTTCGCCAGGTGGCCGACCGGCAGGCATTCCACGCTGCCCTCCACGTGCCTGCGCTCTACCTCGCGGCCGGTCTGATCGGACTGGGTTGTGCCGTGCTCGGACGGACGGACGCGCAGCCCTCGCGACGCGCGCCGCTCGCCCTCGCCGCCCTCGTGGCTGCGGCTGGAATCCTCGACATCGCCTCGGCCGTGACGCCGGAGCTCGCCAATCGCGTGCGGCTGATCGAAGGCGTCGCCCCGAATGCCGTTCCGGGCCTGGCAAGCGCCTTGATCGTCCCCACGGGACTGGCGCTGATCGTGCTCGCGCGAGGTCTGCGGCGACAGCGCCGGCGCGCGTGGCAGCTGACGGTCGCGCTCGTGCTCGTTGCGGCGGTACTCCACATCCTCAAAGGGTTGGACTACGAGGAAGCGACCGTGAGCATCGCGTTGGCGCTCGCGCTCGTCGCGCGCCGTCACGACTTCGAGGGAAGCGGCGATCCGGCGACACGGATGGAGCTTGGGCTCCGCGCCGTCGTCTACACCGTTTCGATCTTCGCTTACGGCACGGCGGCCCTGTGGATCAACCGAATCGAAGCCGACAGGCCGTACACGATCGGGTTCGCGCTTCGCGAGACAACGACGGCTCTGGTGGGGCTGAACCCGCGCGGGTCCGCTCACCTGGCCGGGCCTTTCGGCGAGTGGTTCCCGCTGTCCGTGTTTCTGCTGTGCGTCACAGGTGGCCTCTGGCTGCTCGCTGGGTGGCTTGCCCCGTGGCGCTACCTCTGTGACCGCCGGGAGCACGAGCAGCTGTTGGTGCGGACGCTCGTGGACAAGCATGGGACGGACACGCTCTCGCCGTTCGTCCTCCGCTCGGACAAGTCGTACTTCTTCAGCCCGGACGGACGGGCGTTCCTCGCCTACAAGGTCGTTGCCTGCGTCGCGGTCGTCTCCGGGGATCCGATCGGAGACCCGGACGCGATCGAGAGCCTGCTGCCTGCATTCCAGGGCTTCGCGCACGAGCGGGACTGGCGAGTTGCCGTCCTCGGCGCCGGGGAGCGCTGCCTCCCGCTCTACGGCCGGAATGGGCTGCGGGCGCTTTACCACGGCGACGAGGGCGTGATCGACGTTGCCGCGTTCTCGCTCGAAGGACGGCCTGTTCGCAAGGTACGCCAGTCCGTGCACCGGCTCGAGCGGGCCGGCTACTCGGCGGCGTTTGTCCTTGCCGGCGATGTCGACGGCGCGCTCGCGGCGGAGCTGGCGGAGGTCGCGGCGGAGTGGCGCGGCCCCCAGCCGCGGCGCGGCTTCACGATGGAGTTCGACTCGCTCTTCGACGTGGGCGGCTCCGATGCGTTGTTCGTGATCGGTCGAGACGCTTCAGGAGCCGTGGCCGGCTTCTTCCACCTCGCCGTGTCGAGAGCGGGCCAGGCGCTCTCGCTGTCGTCGATGCCGCGGCTACGGACGACGCCGAACGGTTTCAATGAATGGCTGGTCGCCGAGACCGTCGGCTGGGCCCGGCAGAACGGGTTCGAGCGGGTGTCTCTGAACTTCTCTCCGTTCGCTGCGGTGCTGGCGCCGAACGCTGAGCTCTCGGCCTCGCAACGCGTGCAGCGCAAGGTCCTGCACCAGCTGAAAGGCACGTTCCAGCTCGACAACCTGCTGGCGTTCAATCGCAAGTTCTTCCCGCAATGGCAGAAGCGCTATGTCGTCTTCGAGCGCTTCGCCGACCTGCCGCGCGTCGGCATCGCCGGGCTGGCCGCAGAGGGCTACCTCCCGCTCGTGGGGCACCGGCAATGAGCGCGTCGACGGCGGCAGCCTTTTTCCTCGCAGCCGGGTCGGCGCTCGCGCTGAACTGGGCCTACTTCACGCAGCATCAGCAGGCCTCCAAGCTCCCGCCGCTCAGCGCCAGGCGGCCGCTCCACTCGCTGCTGCTGCTCTTCTCGGACAGGCGCTGGCTTGCGGGCTTCACGATCGGGATCGGCGGCTGGGTCCTCTACGTGGCCGCGCTTTCGTTCGGAGCGCTGTCGCTCGTACAGGCTGCTTCGGCCGGCGGCATCGGGATCCTCGCCTTGCTCGTCTGGCGGCTCGGGGGCGTTCGGCTCTCCGGCCGCGAGTGGGGCGGGGTCGGGCTGGCGATCTCAGGCCTCGTCCTGCTCGCCGTTTCGCTGGCGCGGAGCGGAACGACACATCCCTTCGCCGCGCATGCCTCCTGGGTTGGCGTTGCAGCCTGGATGGCCGCGACCGGCGTGCTTGCCGCAGCGTTTGCCGGGCCGTTCTCGCGCCTGCTCGCCGGGGGCGCGGGGCTCGGAGTCGCGGCGGGTCTCTGCTATGCGGCCGGCGACGTCGGGACGAAGGCGGCCGTCGGCGGCGGCGCACGCCTGCTCTTCGCGCTGCCGGTGCTCACGGCGCACGGGCTCGGGTTCGTCTTTCTCCAGCTCGGCTTCCAGCGTGGGGGCGCACTCAACACGGCCGGGGTTGCGACGCTGTTCACGAACGCGGTGCCGATCGCGGCCGGGATGGTTCTTTACGGGGACGGCCTGCCCACGGGCGGGCTCGGGGTCGCCCGGCTGCTCTCCTTCGCCGCGGTCGTGGCCGGGGCCGCTCTGTTGACGCGCGGGCCCGGCGCACCGCTTGACGCTGTACCCGCCGCGACACTCTCGGCTCGTTGAAGCGCGCTGCCTGGGCACTCCTGCTCGTTGTGCTGGTCGCGGCGGGTGCCGTTGCCAAGGCGGCTCTGGAGCCAGGTCGCCCGAGCGGGCCAACGACCCAGCTCGCCTCGTTTCAGTCGAAGGCCGTCCGCGGGCGAGTGCATCTCGTCGTACTCCTGCCGGCGGGCTATGTCGGCAGCGACCTCCGCTACCCGGTCGTCTACTTCCTCCACGGCCTGCCGGCGTCTTCGCGGGCCTACAGGAGCGTCGGCTTCCTGCAACACGCGCTCGCCGGCCTGCGGCGCCAGGCGATCCTGGTTGCCCCGCAGGGGGCGCGAGATCACGACACGGATCCCGAGTACCTCGATTGGGGCCCTGGCCGAAACTGGGAGCGCGCGGTCTCGCAGGAGCTCCCGGCCTACGTCGACGCCCACTTCAGGACGATTCCGGATCGCCGGGCGCGTGCGCTGGTCGGCCTCTCGGCGGGCGGCTACGGAGCCGTCGCGCTCGCGTTTCACCACCTGGAGAGCTTCGGTGTGGTCGAGTCGTGGAGCGGCTACTTCCACCCGACGAATCCGAGTGGAACGAAGACGCTGGACCTCGGCTCGGCGCGGCGCAACCGCCGCGCGAACCTGCACAACGCCGTCGTCGGCTTGCGGCAGGCGTTCCGCGTTCACCCGACCTTCTTCGGCTTCTACGTCGGCCGGGGGGATGCTCGTTTCCGGGCGGAGAATCTCGCGCTCCACCATGAACTCATGTCAGCCGGGATCCCGCACGTCTTCGAGGTCTACCCCGGGCCCCACGGGCAGCGCGTCTGGAGCGCCCATGCACATGCGCGGCTCGGGCTGGCGCTCGCGCATCTCACCCCGGCCACGAGGTCTGACCCGCCGGCCGGGCTGAATAGGTTCGTCACGGTCGCGAAGGGGCCTGCGGGCGGCGTCGTGCTGAGGGGACGGATCCCGAACAGCGTCGTGCGTTGGGACCGAAGACCGAGCGCGGTCTATCTGCCACCCGGCTTTCAGGCCGGCGGCCACTACCCCGTGATCTTCCTGCTGCATGGCTTTCCCGGCTCGCCTTCCGGGTTCTACGACAGCCTCCAGCTGGCCCTGGTCGCGGATCAATTGATCTCGTCACACAGGGTCAAGCCGTTCGTCGCGGTGATGCGGGCTGCCGGGCGGGTGACGGGTAAGCGCACCGACGAGGAGTGGGCCGGGCCGTGGGAGACGTACCTCGTTCGCGACGTCGTTCCCTGGGCGGCGTTGCACCTGACGTTGGGGACACGACAGTCCGATCGCGCGATCGCGGGACTTTCGGCGGGCGCGTTCGGCGCGGTCGACATCGCGCTGCGCCATCCGGGGATCTTCGGTGTCGCGGAGTCTTGGTCCGGCTACTTCCGGCCCTTCCGGGACGGCCCGCTCGCACAGGCGAGCGCCGTCGAGCTCGCCGATCACGACCCGACTGTGCTCGTCCGCCGAGAGGCAGCGCTGCTGCGTCAGCAGCACGTGCGCTTCTACCTCGCGACCGGGTTCAACCATGGCGGCATCTTCAGGCGCTGGACGTACGAGTTCGCCCGCGAGCTGCACGACTTGCGGTTGCCCTATCGCGTCTGGGCCTCCAAGTCGCCGGACGGTGGCAGGTACCTGCGACTGCAGCTGCCCGCCGCCCTTGAATTCGCTTTTGGATCCTAGGCCTGCGCCTGATCGAAGAGCTGCTCCCAGCGGGCCAGCAGCGTCTTCAGGTCGTCGCGTGCCGCGCGGTGTGCGGCCAGCGCGTCGGCGTCGGCCCAGTCCTCGGCCAACCGCCGCTCCAGCTCGGCAACGGCATGCTCCCGGGCAGCGATCTCGGACTCCACCTGCTCGAGCTCGCTGGGCCCGCGCGGCTTCGGCGCCTCGGTCTTCGGCTTCGGTCGTGTGGGTTCCGGGGCCGCCGCGGGCGGCGCCGCGAGCTCGTCTCGCCGGCGGACGTAGTCGGCCCAGCCGCCGTCGTAGGAGCGGACCGTCCCGTCTGCGACCGCGAGAGTCCGGTGGGCGACCGCGTCCAGGAGTGCACGGTCGTGGGAGACGAGTAGCACCGTTCCCGGGAATGCCTCGAGCGCCAGCTCCAGCGCCTCACGGCTCTCCAGGTCGAGGTGGTTCGTCGGCTCGTCGAGCAGGAGGAAGTTCGCGCCTGAGGCGACGACCAGCGCGAGCGCGAGCCGCCGGCGCTCGCCGCCCGAGAGCTTGACGACCGCCTTGTCCTGCTCCTGCCAGCCGGAGAAGAGGAAGCGGCCGAGCAGGTTCTGGGCCTGCGGGCGTTTGAGGCCGGTCGCCTTCTGCGCGCAGTCGAGCACGCTGCCGGTTTCGTCCAGCTCCACCTCGTGCTGGGAGAAGTAAGCCGGAATGACGCCGTGGCCCAGCCGCACTGAGCCCGCGACCGGCTCGCGCAGCGCCAGCAGGGTTTCGAGCAGCGTCGTCTTGCCGGATCCGTTCGGACCCACGAGCGCCACGTGCTCGCCACGCTCGAGCGCAACCCCGACGCCGTGCAGCAGCTCCTTCGTGCCCGCTGCGACCTCGAGGCCCTTGGTCTCGATCACCGTTCGGCCGCTCCGCGGGGGGTCGAGAAAGTCGAAGCCGAGCCGTTTCTGGCGCATGGTCAGCGACTCGAGCTCGCCGCTCGCCTGCCGGCGCTCGCGCTCGAGGCGCCCGATCTGGGTCAGCTTCGCCTGCGCCTGCTTCGCCTTGCTCTTCTTGTAGCGGAACCGCTCGACGAAGCGCTCGAGCCGCTCGATGTCGACGCCGAGGCGGTCGGCCGTCTTCCCGGCGGCCGACGCACGCGCCGCTTTCTCGATCCGCCAGGCGTGCCAGGGGCCCGCGAACGAGATCGAGCGGCCGCCGCCGAGCTCGAGCACGCCGTTCGTGACCGCTTCGAGGAACCAGCGGTCATGCGCGACGAGCATGATTCCGGCGTCGAGCGACTGCAGCTCCTGCTCGAGCCACTCGAGACTCGCGACGTCGAGGTGGTTGGTCGGCTCGTCGAGCAGCAGCAGGTCAGGGTCGCCGCCGAGGGCTCGGGCGAGCGAGGCCCTCGTCAGCTCGCCGCCGGAGAACGTCTCGAGCGGTCGGTCGAGATCCGGCTCGGCGAAACCGAGTCCGCGCACGACCGAGGCAGCACGATCGCGCCAGGCATAGCCGCCGGCGTGCTCGAGCCGCGCCTGCGCGTCCGAGTAGCGCCGGAGCGTCGCGGGGTCGTGCTGGCCGCCCGCCATCTTGTGTTCCAGGTCGCGAAGCTCCCGCTCCGTGGCGACGAGGTCGGCCGCACCCGAGAGCACGTACTCACGCAGCGTCAGCCCCTGCTCGAGCGGCGGCCGCTGGTCGTGCAGCGCAACACGTGTCCCTTTGGAGAAGACGAGCTCGCCGCCCTGGTAGTCGGTCTCGCCGTTGAGAATTCGGAGCAGCGTCGTCTTGCCGGCGCCGTTCGGGCCGGAAAGCGCGATCCGGTCGCGGCGCTCGACCTTGAACGACACACCGTCGAAGAGCTGCCAGCCGGAAAGCTCCTTGCGGAGCTGGGATGCGATGACAAGAGCCACCGCTACAGGGTATTCAGACCCCTAGGCCGAAACGGGGGCGCCGACCAGCCGCCGGGCGGCATCAGCGATGTGCTCGGCGTCGATCCCGGCCTCGGCGAGCAGCTCGGCCGGCTTGCCGGAGTGCGGCATCTCGCGTACGGCGAGCAGTTCGAGCCGCGGCCGCTCGTCGGAGTCGGCGAGCGCGGCGAGAACCGCCTCGCCGAGCCCGCCCTCGGCCCAATGGTCCTCGACCGTGACGATCGGCATCGCCAGGGAGCGAATCGTGTCCTCGTCGAGCGGCTTGATCGAGTAGAGGTCGATCACCCGGGCCTCGACGCCGTCCGCGGCGAGAGCGTCGGCGGCCTTCAACGCCTCGTGCACGGTCACACCCGCGGCGATCAGCGCAACGTCGTCGCCCTCTCGCAGCGTGCGGGAGCCGCCGATCTCGAACTCGTCGTCGGCGTCGTAGATCACCGGCGTGTTCGGCCGCAGGGTTCGCAGGTAGACGATGCCCTCGCGGTCCGCCATCTCCGCGACCAGCTTCGCCGTCTGGTTCCCGTCGCAGGGGTGGAGCACCGTCGAGCCGTAAACGGCCCGCAAAGCCGCGATGTCCTCGAGCGCCATCTGCGAGGGGCCGTCCTCGCCGATCGAGACGCCCGCGTGCGAGCCCGAGAGGCAGTAGTTCGCGCGGCTGATCGCGGACATGCGGACGAAGTCGTAGGCACGTGAGATGAAGGCCGCGAATGTCGAGGCGAACGGGCGCCAGCCGGTCACCTGCATGCCGACCGCGGTGGCGATCAGTTGCTCCTCGGCGATGTACATCTCGAAGTACCGCTCGGGGATGGCGTCCCTGAAGATCTCGGCGAACGTCGAGTTGGAGACCTCCCCGTCCATCGCGACCACGTTTCCGCGCGCCTTGCCGAGCGCGGCGAGCGCCTCGCCGTAGGCCTTGCGTGTCGCGACCTCGTCGCCGACCTCGTACCGCGGGAGCTCGAGCTCTCCGTGCTCGATCTCGACCGTGCGGCCGCTGGCCTCCGGCTTGGCGACCTGGACGACGATGTTCCTGATGCCGCCGAGCTCTTCGATCGCCTCCTCGGGATTGTCGAGCGCCTTGCCGTGCCAGCCCAGCTTGTCCTCGACTGCCTTGACGCCCTTGCCCTTGATCGTGCGGGCGACGATCGCAACGGGGCGGTCGCTTGCGATCGCCTCGCCGTAGGCCTGGTCGATCTCCTCGACGTCGTGGCCGTCGATCTCGATCGCGTGCCAGCCGAACGCACGGGCGCGGTTCGCGTACGAGTCGAGATCCCAGCCGTGCATCGTCTCGCCGCGCTGACCGAGCCGGTTGATGTCGAGAACCGCGACGATGTTGTCGAGCTCGTAGTAGGCGGCGTGCTCGAATCCTTCCCATTGGGAGCCTTCGGCCATCTCGCTGTCTCCGACGAGCACCCAGGCGCGCATCGCCGTCCGGTCGAGGCGCTTACCCGCGATCGCCATGCCGACGCCGTACGGCAGGCCCTGTCCCAGCGAGCCTGTGGCGACGTCGACCCACGGGATCCGCGGCGTCGGGTGGCCTTCAAAGATGCTCGAGAACTGCCTGTACGTCAGCAGCTCCTCGTCCGAGATCACACCGGCCGCCCGGTACATCGCGTAGAGCAGCGTCGACGCGTGGCCCTTCGAGAAGACCAGCCGGTCGTTGGCGGGGTCCTTCGGGTTGTCGAAGTCGTACCGCAGGTACTTGGCGAGCAGCACCGCCATCAGGTCGGCCGCGGACATGCCGGAGGTGGGGTGACCCGACTTCGCCTCCGCCGCGCAACGGACGGAATCGACCCGAAGCTGCTGTCCTAGCTCACGCCAGAGTTCAGGACCCTCCATCGGGGGTAACGTAACGGTTCTATGAGGGTTGCAGTCGCGTTCGATCACCGGGGCGTCCGGCTACGGGACGCCGTGCTCTCAGAGCTCGATGGGCTCGGCCACGAGACGTTCGACCTAGGCGTCGAAACCGCCGCCGTCAGGATCGACTATCCCGACAAGGCGCGAGAGCTCGGGGAGCTGATCCAGAACGGCGACGCCGAGCGCGGAATCCTCGTCTGCGGTTCGGGCGTCGGCGCTTCAGTGGCCGTCTCCAAGCTCGACGGGATCCGGGGCGCCATGTGCCACGACGTCTACTCGGCGCACCAGGGTGTCGAGCACGACGACATGAACGTCCTCTGCCTCGGCTCCGAGGTCGTCGGGCCGGCCCTGACCGTCGACCTGATGCGCGCCTTCCTGCACGCGCGCTTCGACGGCGGTGAGCCGTACGTAACCAGGCTTCAGAAGATCAAGGAAATCGAGAAGGGAAGTGCCAATGTCAATGTCTGAATCACGACTTCACCAGCTCTCGGCGCTCGGCCAGAGTGTCTGGATCGACTTTCTCTCCCGCGAGATGCTCCAGACCGGCGAGCTCGAGCGGCTGATGCGCGACGACGCGGTCGTCGGCATCACCTCGAACCCGACCATCTTCCAGAAGGCGATCTCGCAAGGCGGTCTCTACGACGAACAGATTCGCGCTTCCCTCGGCCAGGTAGACGATCCGAAGGAGATCTTCTGGCGTTTGGCCGAGAAGGACGTCGGCGACGCCTGCGACGTGCTCCGCCCGATCTGGGACGAAGGACAGGGCCAGGACGGCTACGTCTCGATCGAGGTCGATCCGAACCTCGCCGGCGACACCGAGGGGACGATCGCCGAGGCGCGGCGCCTCCACGCGGAGATCGACCGGCCGAACCTGTTTGTGAAGATTCCCGCGACGAAGGAAGGCCTGCCGGCGATCGAGGAGATGATCGCGAGCGGCAAGAACATCAACGTCACCCTGATCTTCTCGCTCGAGCGCTACGCCGAGGTCGTCGAGGCCTACATCCGCGGACTCGAGCGATTGGTCGAGTCCGGCGGCGACCCGTCGCAGGTCGCCTCGGTCGCGAGCTTCTTCGTCTCGCGCGTGGACACGGAGACCGACAAGCGTCTCGACGAGCTGGGCGGCCACGACGAGCTGAAGGGGAAGCTCGCGATCGCGAACGCCAAGCTCGCCTACCAGCGCTACAAGGAGCTGTTCTCGGGTGAGCGGTGGGAGGCGCTGGCCGCGAAGGGCGCCACGACCCAGCGCTGCCTCTGGGCTTCCACATCGACCAAGAACCCGGTCTACCGGGACGTGATGTACGTCGAGGAGCTGATCGGCCCCGCGACCGTGAACACGATGCCCGAGGAGACGATCCAGGCCTTCCAAGACCACGGCGAGGTCGCGTTGACGCTCGAGCAGGGCGTTGACGAGGCGCGAAGGCTCTTCGACCAGCTCGCGGAAGCAGGCGTCGACTACGACGACGTCGTCCGCGTGCTCGAGGAGGAAGGCGTTCAGAAGTTCGCCGACTCGTTCGCCGAGCTGCTCGACGGCATCCGCGCCAAGCGCGGCGAGCTCGCGGCGGCGTGACCGCGACGCAGCAAGCTGAGCTTTATCGGGAGGTCGCCGGCGAAGGCCCGCCGGTAGTGCTCGTCCACGCCGGGATCTGCGATAGCCGGATGTGGGATCCGCAGTGGGAGACGTTCCCCCGAGCGCGCCGCGTCGTCCGCTACGACCTGCGGGGGTTCGGGCGCTCGCCGCTCAGGCCGGGGCGGTACTCGCCTCCTGCCGACCTGATCGCGCTTCTCGACGAGCTCGCGCTCGGGCCCGCCACGCTCGTGGGCGTTTCGATGGGAGGAGGCATCTCCCTTCAGGTTGCGGTGGCACGCCCGGAGCTCGTCTCGGCCCTCGTCCTCGTCGGTTCCGGCGTGCGCGGGCACGACTGGTCGGACTACGTCACACGAGCCTGGGCGGAAGAGGAGGCCGCGTTCGAGCGCGGGGATCTCGATGCGGCCGTGGAGGTGAACTTGCGGACGTGGGTGGACGGGCCCCATCGTTCCCCCGACGAGGTCGATCCCGAGATCCGCCGCAAGGTGGGCGAGATGCAACGCCGTGCGCTGGAGCTGTATGTCGAAGGGGGTGCGGACGTGCAGGAAGAAGCGCTCGTACTCGATATCGGCGACCGCCTCGGCGAGATCTCCGTACCCACGCTCGTGCTCGCCGGCGAGCTCGACGTCCCCGACATCGATCTGCTTGCCGATCGGCTGGAGCGGGAGATCCCCGACGCCCGCCGCGCGACGATCGAAGGCGCGGCCCACGTGCCGAGCATGGAGCGGCCGGACGAGTTCGACCGGCTCGTGCTCGGATTCCTCGACGAGGTCGAGGCAGCCTAGTGCCGGTTGCGACCGAACAACTCGTCGAGCGGATCTGGGAGCGCGACCCGACCGTCTGGACCGGCTCAGGCGAGGAGAAGTGGCTCGGCTGGCTCGACGAGCCGCAGCGGATGCGCGAGCGGATCGGCGATCTGCAGCGGTTCGCGGACGAGGTCGGCTCCCCGGGCGTGATCGACACCTTCGTCCTGCTCGGCATGGGCGGCTCGAGCCTGGCGCCGATCGTGCTGAAGCAGAGCTTCGGCGCGGGCTCGCTCCACGTCCTCGACACCACGCACCCGGCGATGATCAGGCACTCGGCCGAGATGCTCGACCTCGACCGGACGCTCTTCATCGCCTCGTCGAAGTCCGGGACGACGCTGGAGACCCGCTCCCACCTCGATTTCTTCTGGGAGCGAAACGGCGGTCGCGGCGAGTTCTTCGTTGCGATCACCGACCCTGGCTCCGAGCTCGAGGGCCTCGCACGCGAGCGCGACTTCCTGGAGGTCTTCGCCGGCGAGCCGACGATCGGCGGCCGCTACTCGGCGCTGTCGCCGTTCGGGATGGTGCCCGCGGCCCTGCTCGGGCTCGATCTGGAGGGGTTTTTCGACCGAACCGCCGAGATGGTCGAGGCCTGCAGGGTCGCCGACGGGAATCCGGGGCTCGAGCTCGGACAGCAGCTCGGCGAGGGCTGGCGCGCAGGCCGAGACAAGGTCTGCATCGACGAGACCCCAGGCGGCTTCGGACTCTGGGCGGAGCAGCTGATCGCGGAGTCGACCGGCAAGGACGGCAAGGGTCTCGTTCCCGCCCCGGGCGAGTCACCCGAGGGGCGGGACCGCCAGCGCGGCGAGGTGCGACTCGAGGATCCATACGAGCTCGGCCAGGAGTTCTTCCGCTGGGAGTTCGCCGTCGCCGTCGCCGGTTCGTACCTCGAGATCAACCCCTTCGATCAGCCGAACGTCCAGGCCGCCAAGGACAAGACGAACGAGGTACTTGCGGCCGGCGACGTGGAGCTCGAGCCGGAGTCTTCGCCCGAGGAGCTGTTCGCCCAGGCAAATGAGGGCGACTATGTCGCGATCCAGGCCTTCATCGATCCCATGCAGGAGGGGAAGCTCCAGGCGCTGATCGAGCGGGCCCGGCGCGAGACGGGCTGCGTCGTGACGCACGGACTCGGCCCGCGCTACCTGCACTCGACCGGCCAGCTGCACAAGGGCGGCCCGAACACGGGCCTCTTTCTGCAGGTCGTCGACGATCCGGGCGAGGAGCTCCCGATTCCGGGCAAGCCCTTCGGGTTCGCCCGCTTGATCCGCGCGCAGGCGGCAGGCGACTTCGAATCGCTCAAGGAGCGCGGCCGCCGCGTCGCGCGCATCCGATTGGAGGACGTCTGATGGAGCTAGGGATGATCGGCCTGGGACGAATGGGGAGCGGGATGACAGAGCGCCTGACCGAGGGAGGCCACGAGATCAAGACCTACGACCCGAAAGTCCCCTCGACCGCGGGCTCGCTCGAAGAGCTGGCGCAGCAGCTCGAGAAGCCGCGCGCCACCTGGATGATGATCCCGGCCGGGAAGATCACCGAGGACACGTTTCAGGACCTGCTCGGGATCCTCGACGAAGGCGACACGATCGTCGACGGCGGCAATTCGAACTTCCACGATTCGAAGCGCCGCTATGAGCTGGCGCAGCAGAAGGGCATTCACTTCGTAGACGTCGGCGTCTCGGGCGGGATCTGGGGGCTCGAGGTCGGCTTCTGCCTGATGGCGGGCGGCGACGACGAGCCGGTCAGGCGCCTGGAGCCGATCCTGGAGACGCTCGCGCCCGAGGACGGCTACGCCCACGTCGGGCCGAGCGGCGCCGGGCACTTCGTGAAGATGGTCCACAACGGGATCGAGTACGGGCTGATGCAGTCCTATGCGGAAGGCTTCGAGATCATGGACCACTCCGAGTACGAGCTCGACCTGCTCCAGATCTCCGGCATCTGGCGTTACGGCTCCGTCGTCCGCAGCTGGCTGCTCGAGCTGCTCCACTCGGCCTTCGAGCAGCACGGCTCGCAGCTCGACGACATCGCGCCCTACATCGAGGACTCCGGCGAAGGCCGCTGGACGCTCGACGAGGCGATCAAGATGAGCGTGCCGGCCCCTGTGCTTGCCGCCTCGCTCTTCGCCCGCTTCGCTTCGCGCGACGAGATCAAGTTCTCGGCCAAGGTCGCGGCGGCGCTGCGCAACGAGTTCGGCGGCCACGCGATTCGGGCGGTCGAGAAGGCCAAAGCGAGCCAGGATCCCCGCTGATGGCTCTGGTCGAGGACCGGCAGATCGAAAACCCCTTGCTGGAGGGGCTCCCGATGGCGCGCCGGCCCGAGCCGTGCACGATGGTCATCTTCGGCGCCTCGGGGGACCTAACGAAGCGCAAGCTCTTCCCTGCGCTCTACTCGCTCGCATACCGGCAGATGCTGCCCGAGAAGTTCAGCGTCCTCGGCGTCGCCCGGACCGAGGGGACCGAGCAGGAGTTCCGCGAGCGGATGAAGGCCGCAGTACAGGAATTCGGACGAGACGACTTCCGAGAAGACGTCTGGGACGAGTTGGCCGACGGGATGCACTACGTGTACGACGACGACAAGCTGGCCGCTGCTCTGCGCGACCTCGGGGAGCGCCGTGGAACGACCGGCAACCGGATCTACTACCTCGCCGTTCCTCCCGCTGCTTTCGAAGGGATCGTGGCGTGGGTCGGCAAGCACAAGGCGAGGAAGGGGTGGACGCGCGTCATCGTCGAGAAGCCCTTCGGTCACGACCTGGAGTCGGCGCAGGACCTGAACGCGCTTCTGCACAAGCACTTCGACGAGAGCCAGATCTTCCGAATCGACCACTATCTGGGCAAGGAGACCGTCCAGAACATGCTGGCGCTGCG
>WNGP01004694.1_pt1 | contig 19925 bp, 18 predicted proteins | sample 5407671 | NCBI WGS metagenome assembly WNGP01 (sample SAMN13153381, study PRJNA577476) | soil metagenome | isolation source: 40 cm soil or saprolite under Garry oak tree replicate 2 | place: USA:California | collected 2016-06-15 | reverse complement strand
AGCGGCGACGAAGCGGTCGTGCGATTCCACCTCGCCGCGAGCGCGGACGAGTGCCGCACTGAAGGCGATCAGGGCGGTGACGACGCTACCGATCGCACCGCCGACGATAGCGACCAACCACGTCTGCATCAGGTTGCGCTCGCGCCGCCGATTACAGCGTCAACGCGTCTGGGGATCGGCACGTGCGAGAGCGTACGGCCTGGACCACACCGGGGCCACACCAGCACGCGCCCCGGGCACTTAGGCGACGGCCACGGCCGGATGGTTGAGGGGAAACGGCCTGGTTAGGAGGCGCCTGCGTTTTACACCTCGAAAGTCAAAAACCCCTCGACCGAGGGGCAGCGGCCTGGGCGTACACGCCGATCCAGTCCGCAACGCGCACAGAAAGGAGTTCTGGCGCCCGGCGGCCGGCGTCACCCGCCCATGGCCGCAAAACTCAGCATCCTCTCGGCACTAACCGCCACAGTCCTCGCAGTCGCCGCCGCTCCCGCGCCGGCCGTCCCCAACACTCCTCCCGCAACACCGACCCCGCTCTCCCCGGCTGCCGGGGCCTCGGTCGACTCTGTGCCACCTTTCGCGTGGTCGCCCGTCGCCGCCGCGGATCACTACGAGTTCCAAATTGCCGCCGATGCCGGTTTCAACTCGCCCGTGCTCGGCAGCGGCTCCGACGATTTCACGACACAGAACACGCGCGCGACCGTGCTGAAGACGATCCCGAACGGGACGTACTACTGGCGTGTGCGCGCGATCGCGGCAGGCGGCTCGGTCTCAGCCTGGACGGCCGGCCGGTCGTTCCGCAAGGCGTGGACCGGGGCCGCGGCGCTCCAGTCGCCCGCCGGCGGCGGGAATCTCTCGTTCGGAACCGATCCGCTCAAGCTCGGTTGGTCGGCGGTGCCGGGAGCCTCGAACTACCTGGTGTCGCTTGCGAGCGACCCATCCCTCGGCTCGCTCGCCTTCCATCTTGTGGGCGACCCAACCGGAATCCCCAAGGTGCAGGCGAACTCACTCGCAGTCTCGATCGCGCTTGCCACCGGGACGTACTACTGGAACGTGATTCCCCTCGACGCCGAGGGGAACCGTGGCGTTCCCTCGCCGACCGCATCGTTCACCTGGACGTGGCCGTCGACGACCACCCTCCAAGTAAACGACCTGAACGCAGCCGCCGAGGTCTATGACCCGCAATTCTCCTGGGCGCCCGTGGCCGGCGCCGCCCGCTACGAGGTCGAGATCAACTCCTCGTCGGACTTCGCTGCCGGCTCCAAGGTTTGTTGCACATCCCCGACCATCGCGACTTCTCTCTCGCCCACGACGGTCTTCAAGGACAACACGTACTACTGGCGAGTTCGCGCAATCGATCCGGACGGGAACGCCGGCGTCTGGAACCTCGGCCCGTCCTTCACGAAGACGTTCGACAAGGTTCCGGTCGTCACAGCGCCGGCGATCAAGAACCTGCACCTGCGAGACAACCTTACGGACCCCGGGACCGACACCGACGTCCTCACGGCCGGGTATCAGACCAGTGTCCCGATGCTGACCTGGGACTGGGTACCCGGCGCCTCGAGCTACGAGGTCGACGTGACCAAGTACAACGGGACGCTTTGCGACTGGAGTTCGACCTCGAATCACTGGCGCGTGAACACGGCCGTCAACGCATGGACACCGCTCGGCTCGGGCTTGACGGCTTCGCAGCCCTATTCGGACCCGATGGCCGTCAGCAAGGACACTCCGGTCCTGGCGGTCGGGAAGTACTGCGCCCGCGTGCGAGCGCGCAGCGATCGTGCAGGTCTCGACGATGTCTACGGTGACTACACCTACCTCGACCCGGCGAGCATGGGCTGGGCCTTCGAGTTCACCGGCTACCCCACAGGCGGAACCTGCTCGCCCTCGTGCACGGCGAACTACCTCGGCTCGGGCGACTACGTGACGACCGTGACCGGGACGACGACCGGCCGCGTCCCCTACTTCACCTGGAAGCCGCTGGCCGGCAAGGCGAGCTATTTCGTGCTCGTCGCAAAAGACCCGTCCTTCTCGAACCTCGTCGATTACGCCTTCACCCAGATCCCTGCGTACGCGCCGCGAACAGGCTCCGCGCCGCGTACGTATCCCGACGAGACGACGCTCTACTACTGGGCAGTGCTCCCCGCGACGCTTGCGAACGGAACCGGTGCGGTGGGCGATCCACTGGCCGCCGCCGCCCAGAGCTTCCAGAAGCAGTCGGCGCCTCCGACTCGCCTGGGCCCGGCCGACGGCACGCAGTTCTTCGACCAGCCGGCCTTCCGCTGGACGCCGACGGAAGGCGCGCGGCGCTACCGGATCCAGGTCGCGCAGGATCCGAGCTTCGGCACCCCGATCGACGATCTGACGACCGACTCGACCTCGTACACGAGCAACACGACCTACCCCGCGGACACGGTGCTGTACTGGCGAGTCCGCGCCGACGACGAGAACAGCGTCGGGCTGACCTGGTCGACGACCGGCACGTTCCAGAGGAAGCTCGTAACGCCGGTTCCGAGCGCGACGAACTCGACCGCCGGCGAATACCTCCCGGTGTGGTCGTGGAACCCGGTCAACGGAGCGGTTTCCTATGACCTCGCGATCGACCAGCCCGACGGCCAGACCAAGACCTTCACCGACTTCCGGATGCCGGCCACCTCATTCCAGAAGCTGACCGGAACGGGAGTCTTCCACTGGCGCGTCCGCGCCGAGTTCCCGAAGCAGGGCTCCGGCGAGACGCCAGGGCCCTGGTCGGCGTCGATGCCGTTCACGCGGACAATCGGCGAGCCGGGCGGCCTCAAGACCGACTCCGCACCCGATCATGTGCTCCTTTCGTGGAACCCGAAGCTCGGCGTCAAGCAGTACAAGTTGCAAGTCTCGGGCCGCCCAGACTTCTCGACGAGCATCGAGAGCGTGACCACCGATAACACCGCCTACGCGCCGAAGTTGTCGAACGTCGCCTACATGAGCGGGAACCAGCTCTACTGGCGCGTTGCCGGCGTCGACCCTGACGGCAACCTCGGCGACTACTCGCCGGCTCAGCCGTTGAGCATGCTGCCGCGGATGAAGTTGACGACCAAGGGCAGCCTGCGCAAGCGACTCCGCAGGACTGTCACCATCACGGTCAAGAACGCGGGTGGACGCTGGATCAAGGGTGCGAAGGTGCGCGTGACCGGCGCCGGGGTCAAGGCTCAGACACGAAGCACAAGTGCGCTCGGCGTCGCACGCTTCACGCTCCGCCCGACCAAGCGAGGGCGTGTCCTCTTCACCGCGAAGAAGTCCGGCTTCCAGTCGGCCGGGATCACCCTGCGCGTGCGCTAGACGGTGTTTGCGGGGGTTGCGGCCGGCGGTCGCAACCCACCGCCGGTCGCGCGCCACGCGATCAAGCCCGCGACCGCGGCGGCCGAACAGCCGTAGAGCACGTCGGCCCAAAGGGCCACCCGATCGGTGCCCGCGAAGATCCCGTGGAAGAGCGCGAGCCCCCAGACGGCGAAGTTCAGATAGTGCGCGCGGCGCCAGAACCGGTACGAGAGCCGTTTCCGGTACCGGTTGGTGATCGCCAGCGCGAGCAGCAGCTCCGCGGCGACGACGCCCAGTGCGGTCGAGAGCGGCCGGTAGCTCGAGGTGCCCGGGACAACCAGCTGCGTCAGCGAAAACGGCACGTACGAGTCGACGAACAGTGTCAGCACGTGCAGCGAGACGAACGTGCCGGTGAGCAGGCCGGCGAAGCGGTGGACGTCCTCGACCGCGAAGCGCGGCCAGTTGGGCAGCTTCGCCCGGCCGGAGAGCGTCAGGCCGAGTACGACCGCGATCGTCAACAGCACGAACGCGACGATTCCGCTCGCGCGGGCGAGGTACCACTCGAAGAGGCTCATGGGCCGTCCTTCGGCCCATGAGCAGGGGAGGGGGACTCGGGGGAACCGGGAGGTTCCCCCGCATCTATGGAGAAGGGGGCCCGTGGGGGAAATAGGGTTTCCCCCACGGGAGCGAGCCAAAGGCGAGCGACGGTCATGCCGCCTGGGCGGGCTCCGGCTCCAGGGCTCGACGCCAAGACTCGTTCGCGACCTCTCGGACTCCCGCGCGGAAACGACCGGGCAGCTCCCGCTCGTCGAGCCAGTCGGGCCCGCTGTCCCCGAGGAGGAAAGCGGCCTTCGCGGCGACGTCCGCCTCGAGGCAGCTGCCGGCGGCGACGGTGACCTCCGACCACGGCGACATGGAAGGCCTCCCGGTACGAGGATCGATCAGGTGGTGCTGGCTCTCGCCACCGCGGAGCCAGAGCCGGTGCGTCGTGCCGCTGGTCGCCACGCCACCGTCCCGAAGCGTGAGCGAGCCGCCGCCTGGAAGGCCGACGACCGCAGTCCCGCGGACGCCGACGTCACCACCCGCAGCGACGAAGCCGTCGCCTGCGAGCTGCTGCAAGGCGGCGTCGACGGCGAGGCCCTTGACGACGCAGTTGAGATCGAGCTTCGTGCCCGGATAGCGGAAGACGAGCGGGCCTGCGACGCGAACGTGGCGCCAGCTTCCGGGGACGCCGGCGGCCGGCGGACGCTCGTCGACCGTGACGTGGGCGAAGTCGCGATCGTAGCCAGCGGCTTCGATGGCCGCGCCGAGGGTCGGGTCGACGAGGCCGTCCGTCCGCGACGCCGCGTCGAGCGCGAGCGCGAGCACGCGCACGAACATCTGTGAGGCGGCGACGAATTCGGCGGGCGCCGCGTTGACCCGATTGAGCTCGCTGTCGGGACGGAAGCGGCTGAACGTCCGATCGAGCTTCTCGAAGAGGAGCCCGATTGCTTCGAGCTCGGCTTCGGTCGCGCCCCCGACGAGGACGTCGACTCCCATCGCCTCGAAGTGGTCAGGAGACATTGGTCTGAACCTGCGGTTGGCTGGTGGAGGGTGCGATCGAGAAGTCGCCCGAGCTCGAGCTATCCGATCCCGAGCTCTCCGATCCCGAGCTCGGTAGAGCCGACGACGAGCCTGTAGAGCCGCTCGACGTCGCGGCGTGACCGGGGTTCGTGGCGCGCGCCAGCACCCCCGCGACGACCAGGCCGGTCGCCGCCAGGACCGCGAGCCCACGCTTGACACCGCCGGCTCGCCGCCTCGCTGCCTCGATTCGCGACACCGCTTTAGATCCCCGGCCCGGCAAAACCGGCGGCGGGCGGCGCCCCATCGCGAAAGCCGTGGCGGAGGCCGAAGCGCGGTGCTGCGCCGTTGACGAAGTCGGTCACGCGCGATTTCAGGTCTGCGAGGATCGAGTCGGCCTGGGTTTGCGTCAGCCCGCCGGCGGTGACGGCGGCGTCGATCTTCTTCTTCGCCGCGTTGACGAGGGCCTGGACGAGACCGTCGACCGTCTTCCCCTGCGCCTTGGCGACGTCTGCGAGCGACTTGCCGCTCTCGAGCTGCGTCCGCAGCTGGGCGTCCGTCAGACTGAGGTAGCTCGCCGCTGCATCCAACCCGCCGAACGGCCCCGCATGATGGCCGAATTCGCGTCCGGGTCCTCCGAATAGCGGCACGTCGCCCGACTCGATCCGCTGCTTGAGCTCGTTGCCCTGGGCCTTCGTCAAGCGGCCCGCCGCTACGGCGTCGTCGACGCGGTTCTCGAGTGCCTTCTTCAGGGCCGCGCTGAGCGCGCTCGGCTCGACGCCGAGCTGCCTGGCGGCGTCGTTCAAGACTGCCTGGTTCTCCTGCTGCGGCGAACCGAGTTGCGTCTCCGCGTAGGCCGCGCCCCCGCCGGCGACAGCGAGACCTGCGACGGTCCCCGCGATCAGCTTGGGCTTCAGTCTGCTGCTCATCGGATGCTCCTTTCGTTGGATTTGCCAAGCACAACCGAATCACCCAGGGGTGAGAGCGTCCTGAGAGCGCGCTAAGAGCGGCCTAAGAATCGCTCGCGGCAACGGCTCGGGAGAACCGGCCAACGCCGAGTCTCCAAATTGCGACATTTTTGTTTCGCAGACCTCTTGTGCCTGGACCCAAGGCCACCTAGATTCCCTCGCGCGCCGAGCACGGAGCGCAAGTAGGACGAAGCCGAGCCCGAGGGCCGTAGGCGGAAGCCGAAGGTCAACGAGAACGGTGGACGAAAGCGAGATCGACTCGGCGAACGAAACGGCGACCCTAGGGTCGCCGTTTCGTATTGGACCGCCTTTGGCGACGCCAGCCGGGTCAAGACGGTCGCCCCGGCAAAGCCGCCACGACCTCCAGGTCGGCATCGCAAGCGACGCCTCGGTCGGGTCGCCGTTTCGTATTGGACCGCCTTTGGCGACGCCAGCCGGGTCAAGACGGTCGCGCCGGCAAAGCCGCCACGACCTCCAGGTCGGCATCGCAAGCGACGCCTCGGTCGGGTCGCCGTTTCGTACTGGTCCCTTGTTTTGTACGGTCTGTTCGTGCCCGGCGACGCGCAGCAGCTTGGGTTGCCGAGCGGGATCCGCGCCTGCCTCTTCGATCTCGACGGCGTCCTCACCCAGACCGCCAAGGTGCACGCGGCCGCCTGGAAGGAGATGTTCGACGCGTACCTGCGAAAGCGCGCCGAGCAAACCGGCGAGAAGTTCGTCCCCTTCGACCCGCTCGCCGACTACGACCGGTACGTCGACGGCAAGCCACGCTACGACGGCGTCCGCTCGTTCCTGGCCGCGCGCGGAATCGAGCTGCCCGACGGCGATCCGCACGACCCGCCGTCGGCCGAGACGGTCCACGGTCTCGGAAACCGCAAGAACGAGCTCGTGATGGCGCTCCTGAAGCGCGACGGCGTCGAGGCCTACGAGGGCTCGGTGCGGTACGTCCATGCGGTCCGAGAGGCGGGACTCCACACTGCCGTCGTGTCCGCCAGCGCGAACTGCAAGGACGTTCTCCAGGCTGCCGGGATCGAGGACCTGTTCGAGGTCCGCATCGACGGGATCGTCGTCGAGCAGAGGCACCTCCACGGAAAGCCGGCGCCCGACACGTTCCTCGCGGCGGCGAAGGAGGTCGGCGTCGAACCGGCCGAAGCGGCCGTCTTCGAGGACGCGCTGGCGGGAGTCGAGGCCGGACGCGCCGGGCGCTTCGGCTTCGTCGTCGGAGTCGACCGCACCGGTCAGCGCGAGGCCCTGCTCGAGCACGGCGCCGACGTTGTCGTCTCCGACCTGGCCGAGCTGCTGGAGCGAAAGTGATCATCCACCCCGCCTTCGCCGTCGAGCCCTGGAACGTCCGCGAGACGCAGCTCGACCTGAACGTGCTCGCGCAGACGGAGTCCGTGTTCGCGCTCTCGAACGGTCACATCGGCCTGCGCGCCAACCTCGACGAGGGAGAGCCCTACGGGATCCCGGGGACCTACCTGAACTCGTTCTACGAGGTGCGGCCTCTCCCCTACGCCGAGGCCGGCTACGGCTTCCCCGAGTCCGGCCAGACGGTCTTGAACGTGACGAACGGCAAGATCATCCGCCTGCTCGTCGACGACGAGCCGTTCGATGTCCGCTACGGACGCCTGCTGGTCCACGAGCGCGAGCTCGACCTCCGCGACGGCGTTCTGCGACGGCACGTCGAGTGGGAGTCGCCGGCGGGAAAGATCGTCCAGGTCGATTCGACGCGGCTTGTCTCATTTACTCACCGCTCCGCGGCGGCGATTCTCTACGAGGTGCAGCCGGTCGATTCGGCTCTGCGCGTGGCCATCCAGTCGGAGCTGATCGCCAACGAGCCGGCGCCGCCAACCTCGAACGATCCACGGACGGCGGCGATGCTCGAGTCGCCTCTCACCTCGGAGGACTTCTCGGACCGCGACACGAGGGTCGTGCTCGTCCACTCGACGAAGCGGAGCAAGCTGCTGATGGCCGCCGCGATGGATCACACCTTCGAGGGTCCAGACGGGACCGTCTCGGCCGCCGAGTGCGAGCCGGACATCGGCCGCGTGACGATCGGCACCGACCTCCTCGTCGGCGAGCGGCTGACGATGGTCAAGTTCCTGTCCTACGGCTGGTCGAGCCAGCGTTCGCTGGCGGCGGTCCGCGACCAGGTGATCGCGGCGGTTGCAAAGGCCAAGTACGCGGGCTGGGACAGCCTCCTCGAAGGTCAGCGCGCGTACCTCGACGATTTCTGGGCCACTGCCGACGTCGAGCTCGAGGGGGACACGGAGCTCCAGCAGGCCGTCCGCTTTGCCCTCTTTCACACGCTGCAGGCCGGCTCGCGCGCCGAGCAGCGCGCGATTCCGGCGAAAGGGTTGACCGGACCCGGCTACGACGGGCACACCTTCTGGGACACGGAGCGCTTCGTCCTTCCGGTGCTCACGTATACGGCCCCCGACGCGACCCGCGACGCGCTGCTCTGGCGTCATTCCACGCTCGACCTGGCCCGAGAGAGGGCACGCCAGCTCGGTTTGAAGGGCGCAGCGTTTCCCTGGCGGACGATCCGCGGCCAGGAGTGTTCCGGCTACTGGCCGGCTGGAACGGCGGCCTTTCACATCAGCGCCAACGTCGCCGATGCGGTCGTTCGCTACCAGAATGCCGTCGACGACGAGGTGTTCGAGCTCGAGGCCGGGTTGGAGATGCTCGTCGAGACGGCGCGGCTCTGGCATTCGCTCGGCCACCACGACGCGGTGGGCAGCTTCCGCATCGACGGGGTTACGGGGCCGGACGAGTACAGCGCGGTCGCGGACAACAACGTGTTCACCAACCTGCTCGCGCAGCGAAACCTGCTCGCCGCCGCCGAGGCGGTCACCCACCACCCCGACGAGGCGGCGGAGTTCGGCGCCGAACTCGAGGAGGCGGCGGCCTGGCGGGACGCGGCCCGCGACATGGTCGTTCCCTGGGACGAGGCCCTCGGCGTTCACCCGCAATCCGAGGGCTTCACCGAGCACCAGGTCTGGGACTTCGCCAACACGAAGCCCGACCAGTACCCCTTGCTCCTGCACTTCCCCTACTTCGATCTCTACCGCAAGCAGGTCGTCAAGCAGGCCGACCTCGTGCTCGCGCTGCACTGGCGCGGCGACGCCTTCACCGACGAGGAGAAGGCGAGGGACTTCGCCTACTACGAGCCTCTGACCGTGCGGGACTCATCGCTCTCGGCCTGCACGCAGGCGATCGTGGCCGCCGAGGTCGGGCACCTCGAGCTCGCCTACGACTACTTCGGCGAGGCCGCGCTCATGGACCTACACGACCTCGAGCACAACACCCGCGACGGGGTCCACATTGCCTCGCTCGCCGGCTCCTGGCTCGCCGCGGTCGCGGGCTTCGGCGGCTTGCGCGACCACAACGGTTTCCTCAGCTTCGCCCCGAAGCTTCCCGCCCGGCTCGAGCGGCTCGCCTTCGGTCTCCGCTTCCGCGGCCGACTGCTGAAGGTCGAGGCGAGGAAGGCCGAGGCGACCTACACGCTGACCGAGGGCGGGCCGCTCGAGATCGCGCACTACGGCGATCGCATCGAGGTCTCGAGGCAGAAGCCCATCACCCGGCCGATCCTCCCGACCGTCCCCGAGGAGCCGGCGCCGACTCAGCCGCCCGGGCGCGAACCGATGGCCAGGCAGCCGGCTGCGAGGAGGCGCCGTCGCCGCAGGGGAAGGGGCGAGACGAAGGCCCACACGTAAGAAAGCACGCCCCGAGGGGGAAAGGCGGACAGGGCCGGTACTAGAGCGTCCTGGGAGGGAGGCCCCGCCCGCCTTCGGTGGATCTGTCTCAAGAGAAGGGAGCCAAAAGACCAGAAACTTGCGGTCGCGAGCGAGACGTTCAAGGAGGACGCGTCGAATCACTCGACCGAGGGGCGCCGACCGATGACAAATTCGAAGAGCACTCCGACAACTAAACCTCCTTAAACCTTAGGTCTCCTTGTAAGCCAGCTCCTCAAACGAGCGATTGCCACACCGGTCACTCGCGCGCTTGCTGCGAGGAGGTGACCACCAGAGAGACCAAGCGCCCGGCCCATCCGGCCGAGCTGACCCGGTACTTGTACGAAAAGCACGGCGGGCGCCTCTTCACATTCTGTCTTGCCCGACTTCGCGACCGCGAAGAAGCTCAGGACGCGGTCCAAACGACCTTCATCTACGTGCTCCGTTCGCTTCAGCGCGGCGTCGAGCCCGAGTTCGAGCTCGCTTGGCTGCTCAAGATCGCATCCAACGTCTGTCGCGAGGCAGAGCGGTCCGTCGGCCGTATCAACGCGGCCACATGGGAGGTCGAAGACATGGACGAGCTGGCGGCACCCTCGGCCGACGGCTACGAAGGGCCCGAGCAACTCGACGCCCTTCGAGAGGCACTCGCGACCCTGCCTGAGCGCCAGCGCCGGGCCATCCTGCTTCGCGAATGGCAAGGACTCTCGTACGCCGAGATCGCCGACGAGCTCCGGCTGACCGTCGGAGCGGTCGAAACGCTCCTTTACCGGGCGCGCCGCAGCCTGACATCGCGTTCGGCACTCTCGGCCCGCTGAGCCCCGAGGAAAAGTTCGAGCTCCACAAGCACCTCGTCGAGCCGGGAGGTGTCTCCCCAGGCGCCGAGCAGTTCGAGCTTTCCTGTCTTGCGATCAAACCGCGGCTCGGCGCGGCCGACGAGCCGGTCGCCGGCCAGGAGCGGCAGGACGTAGTAGCCGTACTCGCGCTTCGCCGGCGGGACGTACATCTCCAGTCGGTAGTGGAAGTCGAAGAGCGCCTCGGCGCGATCGCGGTCGTGCACGAGGCGGTCGAACGGCGACAGCAGCGTCGCCCGGTCGGGCACCGGCGCGTCGCTCGCGTCCGGGTGGGCGTGCCACTCCCCCTTCTCCAGGCGGACACCGAGGGCCCGGTAGCGCTGCTCGGCGAGGATCTTCTCGGCGTCGCGCAACGGCACCGTTTCGGTCTCCGGATACCAGCGGCCGGCGAGGTCCCAGAGCCGCTGGCCGTTTCTGCGCCCCACGACCGCGAGCGCCCCGCGTTGGTGAAGTACCTCCAGCATCATCCCTACTTGGCGGCTTCCGAACCACCGGTGGTTGCGTGCCCGCCCGCCGGTGCGGTCCTCGAGCTCGCGACCGAGCAGCGGCCCCCGGTGTTCGAGCTCACGCAGCACGTAGCGGCGAAAGCCTGCGTTCCGCTCGAGGAAATCGCGCGTCCAGCCCTCCCTGGCCGTTGTGTTGGCGCGGCGGTGTCGCCGCATCCGCGCGCGGATCAGCGGCAGCGACTCGATCGGCCAGATGAAGGCGTTCCACTCGAACAGCTGGAAGCCGAGCCGCCGTACGGTCTCGAGCACCCCGCGCGCCGAGCCGTCAAGCAGCTGGGCCCGGACGGCGATCCGACGCGCCTGCTCCAACGTGACTCTTCGAGTCCGGCCGGGCACGGCGACATCATTTCCGATCAATCTCAGTGGGCACGGGCGGAGCCTCGGTTCATTCACACCTCCGTCCCGCGCGGCTGGTCGACACTCGGGTCTTGACTCTTAGGTGCCGACCTGCGAAAGTCTTGTTGCCAAGTCCCTGCGGGCCCTCGGGTTCGTAGGGACTAGGCATTTTCGGGGCCGTTTTTCGCCGAGGCGCTACGCCCTCGGCAGGACGAAGAAGGCGATTGCCGCGTACTGGCAGCCCACCGCTCCAAGGGTCAGCACGTGGAAGAGCTCGTGGTACCCGAACACCTGCGGGTAGGGATCGGGCCGCCGGTAGACGTACACGGCTGCGCCGACCGTGTACAGGAATCCTCCCGCAACGACCAGGGCGAGCCCTGGTGCCGGCACCTTGAGGAGTTGGGAGAACGCAGCCGCACTCACCCAGCCGAGCGCGACGCCGATCGCGGCCGAGAGCCATTTCGGCGCCCGAAACCAGAAGAGCTTCAACAGTGTCGCGCCGACAGCTCCCGTCCAGACGATCGTCATCACGGGCACCGCCCAGCCCTCGGACATCACGAGCAACCCGAACGGCGTGTACGTGCCCGCGATCAGCAGGAAGACGCCGGCGTGGTCGAGACGCGCGAGCCATGCCCGGACCGGCGGCCTCCAAGTCGGACGGTGGTAGAGCGCGCTCGCGCCGAAACAGAACGCGACCGAGCCCGCGAAGACGGCCGCGGCGGTGCGCGCCCGCTCTCCGTCCGCGGTGACGACGAGGGCTGCTCCCAGCCCGAGAGCGGCGTAGAAGCCAACCTCGTGGAAAACGCCGCGAAGCCTCGGCTTCACACGCTCAGCGGTCACCACCACGGGTTATGAGTTTAAGCAGGATTTGACCTTGTCCGGGCCCGTACAGACAGAGAGACATGTCGATTCCCGCGCTAACGCTCACGGTCGCCGCGCTCGCCGCCGGCGGCGCTCCCGCTGCAGCAGTCGGTCTGGCCGCCCCACAAACGCCCCGTATGGACCATGGGAGGCAAGGGCTGACCTCGTCCTGGAGCGCGCTCGGAATCGAGGTGTCAAACCGCGGAACACGGGCCGCGCTGCTCTTCGTGAGCGGCTCGGGCGACGCCCGGGCGCAGGTCCGTCTCCGCGACGCGCGCACGGGACGAATCGTCTATGAAGGCCGGCTGGCGGGCCTTGCCGACCTCCCCGCAGGGCGAATCGGTGGCTCCGACTCGCGGCGCTTCCAGCTCCGCGCCGACCGGCCCGGTCGGTTCACGCTGCGCTGGACTGCGGCAACCGCTTAGCGCCGTCGGCCGGTGATTTGGCGGCCCGCCAGGAGGGAAGTAGGATCGATTGACTGAGCGATCAATCGCCCCCCTCGGTTGATGAGCCGCCTGCTCAGAGTCGCGTGCTGCTCGCCGGAGACCAATCGACGCTGCGCGCCTGGGTGAGGCTTGCACTGGCCCAAACCGAGCTTCGCGTCGCGGGCGAAGCCGCGAGCGCCGAAGAAACGGCTCGGCTCGCCGCCGAGCTCGAGCCCGGCGTGCTGCTGATCGAGGCGACCGGCCTGGAGCTCCTGGGCGAGCTCCGCGCGCGAGGCGTCTCTGTGCCCGTCGTCTTGATCTCCTCCACCCCCGAGCGCGCCTTCAACGAGAACGCGCGCGAGGCCGGCGCGCAGGGAACCGTCCTGGCAACCGGCAGCGTCAGGGCGCTCGTGACCGCTCTGCGAGCCGTCGTGCGAGGCGAGTCATCGTTCGACGCAGGCCATCCCAGGCGGCCGGCCGGCAAGAGCGTGCTCACCCGGCGCGAGCAGGATGTCCTACGCCTGGTCGGGCGTGGGGCGACGAATCGCGAGATCGCGCACGAGCTCGAGATCGGCGACCAGACGGTGAAGACGCTGCTCGCGCGCAGCTGCGCGAAGCTCGGGGTCAGCCGGCGGGGCGATGCCTTCGCGGCAGCGCGCGGGCTCGGGCTGCTGCTCCTGTGAGCGACCCCGTTGCTCCCGCAGCCGAGGCGCTGGCGAGACTCTCGAACGGCCTCCGTAGCCCGCTCGCGCTGATCGCCGGCTACGCCGACCTGCTCGAGCTGCGGCAGGACGCCGAAACCCTCTCGGAGGCGCCGCAACGGATCAAGGAGGCCGCGGCCGACCTGGCCCGCATCGTCGACGACCTGCTCACCGTCTACGCGCTCGACGCGAACGTCCTCTATCTGGCGCCCGTGCCGATGCAGGCCGGGACGCTCGCCGACGAAGCCATTGCGCTGGCGCGAGATCGCGGGACGATCGTTGCGCTCGAGGCCGACGATGGGAGCCGCGACACGGAGCTCCTAGCCGACCCCGAGTACGCGGGCTCGATGCTCTCGACCCTGCTCGAGAACGCACGCCTCCGTGCAGCCAACGCCGGCGCGACGCTGCGTATCCGCCGCACCGGCGGCTTCGTCGAGTTCGAGGTCGGGGACCACGGCGGCGCCGTCGAGGCCGACGAGCAAGCGGTCGCCTTCGACCGCTTCTCGCCGCTCCGGCCTCGGACCGGACTGACGACCGGGCTCGAGCTCTACAAAGTGCGCCGCCTCGCCGAGCTACAGCGCGGCCGGGTGTGGGTCGCCGATGGGCCAGGCGACGAAGCGCGCTTCGGCTTCTCGCTGCCGCTCGCACACCACGCCGGAGGTTGACTCCCGCGGAAGTCGGCAACGGTAGACGGACCCATTTGTTGCGATCTTGTTCGACCGCTTGACCGGTACTTGCGCCTTTGAAAGGGTCGCCTTGCGTCGTCGCCGCGTTCTCCTGACGCGCGATCTCGATGATCGAGGTCGGTGCATGCGACGACCAGAAACGGAGGTCGATTTGGCAACGATCGAAAGCACAACCGAGATCCGTCCGTTCAGCGTCGAGGTGCTGGAAGAGGATCTTGTCGACCTCCGTAAGCGCATCGCCGCGACGCGGTGGCCCGAAAAGGAGACCGTCGCAGACGAGACCCAGGGCGTGCAGCTGGCGACGATTCAGGAGCTCGCGCGTTACTGGGGCAGCGACTACGACTTCGGCCGGGTCGAGGCCCGGCTGAGCGCCTTCCCGCACTTCATAACGGAGATCGACGGCCTCGACATCCACTTCATCCACGTCAAGTCGCCGCACGAGAACGCCTTGCCGCTCATCATCACGCACGGCTGGCCGGGCTCGATCATCGAGATGCTGAACGTCATCGGCACTCTCAGCGACCCGACGGCACACGGCGGCGACGCGGGGGACGCGTTCGACATAGTGGTTCCGTCGATACCGGGCTACGGGTTTTCGGGGAAACCGACGGCTCCCGGCTGGGACCCCGTCCACATCGCGGATGCTTGGATCGCGCTGATGAGGCGCCTCGGATACACGCACTTCGTCGCACAGGGCGGCGATTGGGGCGCGCAGATCACGGACGTGATGGGGGCAAAGGCTCCTCCGGAGTTGATGGGGATTCACTCCAACATGCCCGGCACGGTCCCGCCCGAGATCTCGAAGACGCTCGGGTCCGTCCAGGAGCCGTCTGGTCTGTCAGCCGACGAGAGCCGGGCGTGGGAGCAGCTGAACTTCCTCTACACGAAGGGCATCGGCTACGCGACCGAGATGAATTTGCGCCCGCAGACGCTGTACGGGCTCGCGGATTCGCCCGTCGCGCTCGCCGCCTGGATGCTCGACCATGACGCGCGCAGCTACGAGGACATCGCACGCGCCTTCGACGGCGACCCCGTTGGCAACCTCACGCCAGACGAGGTCCTCGACAACATCACCCTTACCTGGGTGACGAACACTGCAATTTCGTCGGGTCGCCTCTACTGGGAGAACACGCTCGGCTTCTTCGACGTCAAGGGCGTCTCGGTTCCGGCTGCCGTAAGTGTCTTCCCTCGGGAGCTCTATCGGGCGCCGCGGAGCTGGACCGAGCAGGCCTACCCGAAGCTCATCTACTTCAACGAGGTCGACGAGGGCAACCACTTCGCCGCCTGGCAGGAGCCCGAGCTCTTCACCCAGGAACTGCGCGCGGCGTTTCGTCCGCTGCGAACCACTAAAGACCAAGGGAGGTCGTCATGAGCACCACCGCCGAGACCGCCACCGGCATCCGTCCCTTCCACTTCGAGATTTCCGATGACGAGCTCACCGAGCTGCGCCGCCGCATCACCGCGACGCGGTGGCCCTCCACGGAGCTGGTCAGTGATCGGTCGCAGGGCGTGCAGTTGGCCCCGCTGCAGAAGCTCGCCCGCTACTGGGTGACCGATTACGACTGGCGCAAGGCCGAGGCGAGGCTCAACGCCCTGCCGCAGTTCACGACCGAGATCGACGGCGTAGACATCCACTTCATCCACGTCAAGTCGGCTCACGAGAACGCGTTGCCGCTGATCATGACGCACGGCTGGCCCGGCTCGGTCATCGAGCTGCTCGAGGCCATCGGGCCGCTGACCGACCCGACCGCACACGGCGGTGACGCCGAGGACGCGTTCCACCTCGTGGTGCCGTCCCTGCCCGGCTACGGCTTCTCCGGCGAGCCGAAGGAGCTCGGCTGGAACGTCGGCCGCATCGCGCAGGCGTGGGCGGAGCTGATGCGCCGCCTCGGCTACACGCGCTACGTCGCCCAGGGCGGCGACGTGGGCGCCTCCGTCACCGACCAGATGGGCCGCCAGGGACCCGAGGGGCTGCTCGGCATCCACACGAACTTGCTCGTGACGACGCTGGCCGGCGGCCCCATGCCGTCGGAATCCGAGGAGGAACGCGCCGCGCTCGAGCAGATCAACACCTTCAAGACGAGCGGCTTTGGCTACTTCCTGGAGCAGGCCACGCGGCCACAGACGATCGGCTACGCCCTGCTGGATTCACCCGTGTCCCTGGCGGCCTGGATGCTTGACCACGACACTGACGCCTACTACAAGATCTCCAGCGCCTTTGTCGACGGGCAGCCCTCGGGCAATCTCACGCGGGACCACATCCTCGACAACATCACGCTGTACTGGCTGACGGGCACCGGGGCCTCGGCGGCGCGGTCGTACTGGGAGAACGGACAAGCGCAAGCTGCGGCCCTCGCCGCAGGCCAGGCTCCTCCGCCGGTCTCGCTCCCGGTCGGATTCACCCAGTTCCCCGGCGAGATCTTCCGCGCCCCGCGCAGCTGGGTCGAAGCGGGATACCCCAACGTCACCTACTTCAACGAGGCCGACAGGGGCGGCCACTTCGCCGCCTGGGAGGAGCCGGAGCTCTTCTCCAAGGAGGTCCGAGCAGCCTTCAGATCGCTGCGGTAGCCGGCAAACCCGAGCAACAAGGGAGGGTCAAGTGAGCTCCGTCGACACAGCTCTTCAACCTGCGGTCGCGCGCGACCAGGCGCGCGCGCTCTTCGGCCAGACGATGGGCCTCGTGGCGGTCACCGCGGGGCTGTTCGCACTCGGTGCCTACCTTGGTCGGGACCTGTCCTACGGGTGGGGCTTCGCGGCGTTCATCGCGAGCTTCGGGCTCTTGATCGGCCTCAACTTCGCCGCCAGGCGCTCCGAGCAGCTCGCGATTGGCCTGCTCTTCGGCTTCGGCGTCCTAATCGGGCTGGGAACCGCGCCGACGATTGCCTACTACGCCTCGACGAACCCGCAATCGGTCTGGCAGGCGGGAGGGGCGACCGCACTCTTCATCGCGGGCTTCGGCGCGGCTGGGTACGCCACGCGTCGCGACCTCTCGGGCGTCGCCCGAGCGTGCTTCTGGGCGCTCCTCGCCCTGATCGTCTTCGGGATCGTGACCATCTTCGTGCGAATCCCCAATGGCGCGCTGATCTACTCGATCGCCGGTCTGGTGATCTTCGCCGGGTTCACGGCATTCGACTTCCAGCGCCTGAGGCGGACGCAGGACATTCGTGCCGCACCGCTGCTCGCCGCCTCGATCTTCCTCGACGTCCTCAACGTCTTCCTGCTCCTGCTCTCGCTCTTCAATCGGGACTAGCCGGTGTCTCCTACCCAGACCGAGACGCAGCAGCCGCCGGGACCCGCGCCCAGCAGCTCCTTCGGCGTCCTCGGCCAGGTCGACGGTGGCGCCAAGTGAACCGGCTCACCGGCTTTTTCGCGACCGGGGCAGCGGCCCTCCCAGTCGAGGGCGAGTTGCCGCCGCTCGGCGGCGCAACCGGATGGCTCAATTCGCCACCGCTGACACCCGCCGAGCTACGCGGCAACGTCGTCGTGATCAACTTCTGCACCTATACGTGCATCAACTGGCTACGCCAGCTTCCCTACGTCCGCGCCTGGGCGGAGCGATACAAGGATCAGGGCTTGGTGACGATCGGCGCCCACACGCCGGAGTTCTCCTTCGAGCAAGACGTCGACAATGTCCGCCGGGCCGTGCAGGAGATGCACCTCGAGTACCCGATCGCCATCGACAGCGACTTTGCGATCTGGCAGGCGTTCGACAACGCATACTGGCCTGCCCTCTACTTCGTAGACGCCGAGGGTCATATTCGTCACCATCACTTCGGCGAGGGCGCATACGAAGAGTCGGAAATGGTCATTCAACGCCTGCTCACCGAGGCCGGCCAGAGCGGCGTCGGTCATGACCTCGTCTCGGTCAATGCCGGTGGGATCGAAGCCGCCGCCGATTGGGGCAGCCTGAAGTCGCCGGAAAACTACGTCGGCTACGAGCGCACCGAGAACTTCGCGTCTCCCGGTGGTGTAGTGCCGAACGAGCCTCAGGTCTACAGCGCTCCCGACGAGCTGAGACTCAACCACTGGGCCCTGCCCGGTGACTGGACGGTGGGGAGAGAGGCCACGCGGCTGAACGAAGCCGACGGGTCGATCGTCTACCGCTTCCACGCACGTGATCTCAATCTCGTCATGGGACCTGCAGCGAAGGGAACCTCCGCGCGCTTTCGGGTGCTCGTCGACGGGCAGCCACCGGAAGCGGCGCACGGCGGCGACGTCGACGAGCAAGGCAACGGCTCAGTCGGCGAGCGTCGACGAGCAAGGCAACGGCTCAGTCGGCGAGCAGCGGCTCTATCAGTTGATACGGCAGCCCGGCCCAATCGCCGACCGAACGTTCGAGATCACGTTCCTCGACGCAGGTGTCGAGGCCTACGCCTTCACGTTCGGCTAGGAGGGCTTGGCGAAACACAGTCTGTGCCGTCGGGCCGCGCTGCTCGCCCGGAGGCTGCGTCCTCAGTCGCGCCAATAGCTTTGGCTATTGACGCTCCCTGCGTCCTTGCCTCCGAACGACCATCGCACCCCGACGACGAGCGGCGTTCCACCAAGCCCTCCTAGTGCTGCCGGCAGAGCCGGTCGCTAGTGCTGCCGGCAGAGCCGGTCGCGGTACGAGTCGAGAATCGCGTTCCCCGCCTGCTCGTAGGCGACGTCATCCGGGTTCTTCGGGTCGTAGGGGTGCAGCCCCGGTCCCTCCCAGCTGATGTCGGGCGTGACACCCGGGCCTGGCACGGTCAGCCGGTAGCGCTTCCCGACTCCGGGACCGCGGCGGTGGTGGCGCGGCCAGTTCGGGGGCGCGACATATCCGCCGCCCGTCGGGTCATGGCGGTAGAAGCCGTAGCAGAAGACACCGGTGCCCTTGTGGGTGACGAACGAGTTCTCGCGCCGCCAGCCGCGCCCGTAGGCGGGCGCGTTCAAAGTGTCGAGGTAGAGCAGGCGCCCGAAGCGATCCGTCGGAGCTCCCAGTCGCGTCGTGCCGTAGCCGTACACCGGACGGCCCAGATAGGTGAGCCGCCCGAACACGTGCTGGAATCGGCCTCCGTAGATCCAGTCCGTGTGCACCTCCAGCTCCGCGATTGGGCCGCTCCAGTGAGAGAGCGTCAGCCAGGGGGTCTTCTGAGCCGGCAGCCAGGGAAGGAACCCGAGATCCGGCAGCGCAGCTCGCCAGCTCTGCAGGGCCCAGTAGCTTCCGTCGCCCGCCGTGCAACTGGCGACGACGTTCGTGAGCATCGGTCCGTCGTAGCGCCGGCACGTGTCGGGGAACGCCTGCCAGAGGCGCCGGTGGTACGTGCCCCACCCGCCTGAGTAGTCGAGGCGGAACGAGACCTGCTTCCCCCCGCTCGAGGAAGGGCGCGCGTTGATCGCGCCCCAGCCGAGCACTCGCCGGAGCCTGCCGCTCGCGCGGTAGGTGATCAGCGCCTGCCCTTTGGCGTTGACCTGGATGTGGACGTTGCGCGCGTTCCGGTCGACGAGCTGTGAGGCTTGTGCCGGGTCGCCGCGCCGAACGCGAGTGCCGCGAGGGAGGAGACGGACAGGGCCAACACGGCGAGGGGGATGTTCTTGGAGGGAACCGAGCGGGCCCTGCCCATGTCTTCGTCTCCTCAGCGTTGCAGCGTCGGGAGATAAGGAGCGGGAGCCGCCGAAAACTTGCGGTCGGACTAGGCGCCTGCCGCCGGATAACTGACCGTCAGCGCAAACGCCACAGGCCTGCGGCTGGTCGTGCTGACGACGAGTCGATACGTCCGCGCGCGGACTTGGGCGCGCAGGCTCGCGCGGCCGGCGCCACGGGCGGAGACCGCGACGCGTCCCGCTGCCACCAGTCTGAGCCGGATCGTTGGGCGGCCGGTGCGGGCCTTCACCGTCGCTCTGAGCACGCCCGCACCGGTCACGATCACGACACTCGCGTTCTTTCCGCGCCTGAGCGTGCCGGTGACGACCTTCGTCCTTCGCGCCCCGGCAGAAGTCCCAGTCCCACTTGCGCCGCCCCGCGGCTGCGCCTGGCTTGGGGCCGGG
>WNGP01005542.1_pt1 | contig 19931 bp, 24 predicted proteins | sample 5407671 | NCBI WGS metagenome assembly WNGP01 (sample SAMN13153381, study PRJNA577476) | soil metagenome | isolation source: 40 cm soil or saprolite under Garry oak tree replicate 2 | place: USA:California | collected 2016-06-15 | reverse complement strand
CTGGCGCGAGTCGGGACCGTCATCCGGGTGATGGCCGAGGAAAAGTGGTGGGCAGACAAGGCGGCGCCGCTGCGCTGGTTCGCGAGCGTCTTGTGGATCGGGGGCGCCCTGACGCTCGTCATGGCCATCTTCGGAACGGGAGCCGCGACGCATCTGTGGGTGGCCGCATTGATGCCCGAGCTGGCGATGCGTCGCGCCGTTGGGGCACGGCGTCGCGACGTCATGATCTACGTGCTGTCGCGGGCGGCGATTGTTGCGGTAGGCGGCGTCGCTTTGGGGCTCGTGCTCAACGACCTGACGTCTGGCCCGCTCGCCGCCTTGGTCCCCGGCGTGCCGGGCATCGACGTGGCAGCGGGCTCGCGCTTGGCACTCGTCCTCGTTACCGCGGCACTCGTCGGCGCTTTGCTTCCGGCTTGGCGGGCCTCGAGACGCGACCCTGCGGCGTTGGCGGCGCTGCTGGCCGGGTAACGTCTACGCGTGTCCCGCCCACGCCGTCTCACCCGGCGTGTACGGCACACACGGCTCGAACCGCCCGGGCGTCTCCTCGTAGCGCATCGCCTGGGTGCAGCCGATCTCCGACGTGAAATAGCCGAGCAGCGTCAACTCTTTCATCATGCGGAAGTAATGGGCCGGCGCCCCGCGTGCACGGGCATCCATGTACGCCTTCTGCTCGCGGTCGAGCTGCTCGAGCCGCGCCAAACGCTGCGCCGGCGTCGCCGCCATGAATGAGGCCGCGTCCATCTGCCGCATGCCGTCCCGGAAGATCCCCTGCTCCCGCTCTTCGTATGTGTCGGTGACCATCAGCGCCATGAAAGCTCCCACGTGAGCGGCCTTCGCCCCCGGCGTCTTGGTCTCGGGGAGGATCGTGTCCGCGACCTCATCGAGTAACGCGATATCCTGAGCGGTAAACGATCCGACCTGGGCGTGCGACCCTGCAGCCCGCGCATGCGCCCGCTCGACGGCGGTGACGAGACCGCTGCCGGTGAGCGCGACGCCGCCCAGCAGCGCCGTCACCTGTTTGATCGCCTCACGTCGATTCATCATGAGAGCCTCTAGAGGTTGTTACGCTTGAGCTCGGCGACGGCGAAGTCCGCCGCACGGGCCGTGAGCGCCATGTACGTGAGCGATGGGTTCGGACACGCCGTTGACGCCATGCAGGAGCCGTCTGTGACGAAGACGTTCGGGGCGTCCCAGACCTGGTTGTGGGCGTTGAGGACCGATGTCTTGGGATCTCGGCCCATGCGCGCCGTCCCCATCTCGTGGATCCCCATCCCCGGGAAGTAGCCGTTATCGTAGGTCCGGACGTCCTTCACCCCGGACGCTTCGAGCATCTCGGCCATGTCGTTCATCATGTCCTTGCGCATCAGGCGCTCGTTCTCGCCAGTGGCGCAGTCGATCGCCAACACGGGCAACCCCCACTTGTCCTTCTTGTTCGGGTCGATGGTGACACGGTTCGCCGGGTTCGGCAGCATCTCGCCGAAGGCGGTGCCCCCGATCGTCCAGTTGCCCGGCTGGGCCGCGGCGTCCTTGAACGCACCACCCACGCCCAATTCAGCGACCGCGCGCGACCACCCCTGACGGCTGGCGCCGCCCTGATAGCCGAAGCCGCGCAGGTATTCGCGTTTGTCGCCGAACAGATTGCGATAGCGCGGGATGTAGAACCCCGTCGGGCGGCGCCCGGTGTAATACTTGTCGTCCAGCCCTTCGATTCGGCCGGACGCGCCCGCGCGGAAGTGGTGATCCATGAGGTTGTGCCCCAGCGCGTCGGAGCTCGAGCCGAGGCCGCCGGGCCAGACGTCGGTCGCCGAGCGGAGTAGCAGCCAGGTCGAATTCAGTGTCGACGCGCAGAGGAACACGATGCGTGCCGTGTATTCGGTCACCTGATCGGTGACGGCGTCGAGCACGCGCACGCCGGTCGCGCGCTTCTTGTTGCGATCGTACAGGACCTCGGTGACAATGGCGAAGGGTTTGAGGGTCAGCCGGCCGGTGGCCACCGCGGCGGGCAGCGTCGAGGATTGCGTGCTGAAGTACCCACCGTAGGGACACCCGAGCCAACACGCGTTACGGTACTGACACGGCGAGCGTCCCGGCAGGGCCAGCGTGGCATTCGCCGTACGCCCGGGGATGATCCGCCGCTTACCATCGAAGTGCTGCTTGAGCCGCCCGGCGATCAGCTCCTCGCCGCAGTTGAGTGGCATCGCCGGCTGGAACTGTCCATCCGGGAGTTGCGCCATCCCCTCCTGCGATCCAGCAATCCCCGCGTGGCGTTCGACGTAGTCGTACCAGGGTGAGATGTCGGCGTAGCGAATCGGCCAGTCGATTGCCACGGCGTCGCGGACATTGGCTTCAAAATCGAAGTCGCTCCAGCGATAGCTTTGGCGACCCCACATCAACGACCGGCCGCCCACGTGGTACCCGCGATACCAATCGAATCGCTTCACCTCGGTGTACGGCGACTCCTGGTCCGAGGCCCACCAGTCCAGGTTCGTTTCGTTGAGCGGGTAATCGCGTTTCAACACCGGGTATGCCAGCTCCATCGCCCGCGTGCGCCTGCCGCGATGGGGATACTCCCACGGACCTTTGGTCGTATTCACGTAGTCCTTGACGTGCTCGATGTTTTTGCCGCGTTCGAGCAGCAGGACGCGCAGCCCCTTCTCCGTTAGCTCTTTGGCGGCCCAACCGCCGGAGATACCCGATCCGACGACGATGGCATCGTAGGTCTGAGACTGCACAGTCGTCTCCTTGTTTGATGAGCGTGGCGCTCGCCAAGAAATCGCTCACGACATGCGCGGCGTCAAGCAGCCTCCGTAACGCGGACTGGGAGCACCATCGCTTCCAGGCCGGCGAATTGCAGGCGACGCTGCAGCTGATAGGCCGTTTCATTGTGCAGCAGCCGCTGGTACCACCGCTCCCGCCGGAAGATGAGCTTGCCGGCAAAGAACAGGCAGCGCGGAAACTCGGCGGCGATCTGGCCGCACAGATCCACGGCCGTCGCGACCGCCTCTGTGCCCACCGCCATCCGCGCATCCGCCGCCAGGCCGAGGCCGGTCGCGAGCTCCACGTAGCGACGCAGATCCGCCGCCGTGCGGTCTCGTACCTCGTCCACCGCCTCGACGTTCACGAAGCTCGCCGAATCGATGACGCCGATCGAGACGAACACGAAGTTCTTGAAGTAGCCGGGGAACAGCCGCTGCACCGCCAGCAGCGAATGGATGCCGAGGCCGGCGTACCCGCCCACCAACAGCACCGCCGTCGGGGCTGCGGGGTCCAGCGCCGAGGCCGCCGGCGCCGCAGCGCCGGGCGGCAGCACCGTCAGAATCTTGTCGAGGCGCTGCAGGTTGTCGTGCACCTTGCGATAATGCCGGCGAATCAGGAAGCACACGGCGATCAAGCTGCCGGTCAGGGCCAGTGTCACCCAGCCCCCTTCACTGAACTTCTCATAGACCGTGACCGTGAGGATGAACAGGCACAGCGTGAGGCCGGTCAGGTGCACCGAGATGTGCTTGCGCCACGTGGGATGCTTCTTCCGCTCGCGCACCCAGAACCGGCACATGGCGAGCTCCGACAACGAAAACGTCAAGAACACGTTGATCGAGTACAGCACCACCAAGTGCGTGACGTTCCCACCGGTATACACGAGCGCCAGCAGGGAGGCACCGCCGATCAGCAGCACGCCGTACGACATCGTGAGCCGGTCGGAGAGCTGGCTGAAGCGGTGCGGCATGTACGAATCGACCGCCATGTTCGCCATCACGCGCGGCCCGTCGATGAATCCCGCCTGCCCCGCCACGATGAGCAGCAGCGCCTCGGACAATAAGGTGACCAACACAAAGGCGGCGCCGATACCCGCCCATCCGCCCGCGAATTGGTTCGCGAGCACCGCGTTCATCGTGCGTCCCGGCGCCGGCGTCGCGTGCACGAGGAGATACGCGAGGATCAGGCCGCCGGCCGTCACGGCCAGCGAGACGGCCATCAACGCCATCGTGCGCTTCCCGGTCTGCACCTTCGGCTCCCGCATGATCGACAATCCGTTCGACACCGCCTCGATGCCGGTGTACGTACCTCCACCCAACGCGTAGGCCCGAACGAACAGCGCCATCATCCCCGCGAGGCCGAGACCCACTGGAGGAGCCTGGAGCCCCCGGCCAAATCCATGGCGCACCTCGTTGAAGACGGCCGGGATGTCTCCGAGGCGGCCGACGATCACCCCGCCGATGAGGATCGCGTGACTGACGAGGAACGTTAGGAACAGCGGCGCGAGCGCGATCACGGATTCCTTCACGCCGCGGAGGTTGAGCAGGATCAGGAACCCGATCGCCGCGAATTCCACCAGGAGCTTGACCGGCAAGACGCCTAGCGTCGTCGCCGTGGACCAGGCGGGCGGCAGGAAACTGAAGATGGCGTCGCCCGCCGCGGCGATCGAAATGGAGATGGTCAGCACGTAGTCCACGACGAGCGCGCACCCGGACACGACGCCGGCCCGTTGACCGAGCAGTCGCGAGGCGACGACATAGCCGCCGCCGCCGAGCGGGAACTGCTCGATGATGCGGCTGTAGGCGTACGAGATGACGAGCACCGTGAACGCCGTGGCGAGCGCCAGGGCGATCGCAAGGTACGTATGCGGGCCGAGCGTCTTGAAGGCTTCTTCGGGACCGTAGGCGGATGACGACAGGCCGTCGGCGCCGAGCCCCACCCAGGCGAGCAGTGCGATGAGCGAGACCCGGTGAAACACGCTCGGGTCCAGCTCGCGCTTCCTGCCGAGCAGGATGCGCTTCAGGGAAAACATCGGTCTCTCCTCGAAGCCTACGGGGTTAGCTGACGGGCTCGGGCGGAAGAGACTGGCTGCCCTGCGCCTTGCGGCGCTGCGCCCCAACGACCTGGGTCCCCCGTTCCCGCTTCGGTAGCGGGACTCGGCTTGCGGCACCTAACTACAAAACCCGTGACACGGATGCAAGTCCCCAGACGCATCTGCTTGTGATTGTGCTGCGCTATCCGCGTTAGATTCTGCGACGTGATCGTCCACCTCGTCGACGGCACCTACGAGCTGTTCCGCCACTTCTACGGCGCTCGCCGCGGCACGCAAGGCGAGGACCCGCCCTTCGCCGCTGTGATCGGCGTCCTCGGCACCGTGCTGCAGCTGCTCGAAACCGGCGCGACGCATGTCGGCGTGGCCACCGATCACGTCATCGAATCGTTCCGCAATCACCTCTGGGCCGACTACAAGACCGGCGACGGCATCGAGCCGGCTCTGTGGAAGCAGTTCCATCCCCTGGAGGAGGCGCTGACCGCGATGGGTGTCGTCGTGTGGGCGATGGTCGAGCTGGAAGCCGACGACGCGCTCGCCTCCGCCGCGCACATCGCCGCCGCGGACACACGGGTCGAGAAGGTGTGCATCTGGACCCCCGACAAGGACCTGGCGCAATGCGTCGACGGCGACCGCGTGGTGCAGATCGACGGCCGCCGTAAGGTGATTCGCAATGCCGCGGGCGTGCGAGAGAAGTTCGGTGTGGAGCCTCGGTTGATTCCCGACTTCCTGGCGCTCGTGGGCGACGCCGCAGATGGCTATCCGGGGATCCCGGGGATCGGAGCAGTCACCGCGGCGCGCCTCCTGAATGAGCACGGCGCCATCGAATCCTTCCCCCCCACCGTCCTCGGCGAGAAGCGCGACGACGCCCTGCTGTTCAAAAAGCTGGCGACACTGCGAACCGACGCACCTCTGTTTCAGGACGTGGACGAGCTGCGGTGGCGGGGACCCACGACCGGGTTCGGCGCATGGACGCAACAGATCGGCGCGCCGCGTCTCCTCGAGCGCAGTCGCAAGGCCTACGCGCCGAGCGTGAAGAAAAACGTCGCGCCCTGACCGGGCTCCGCTTCGGCCCAGACGCGACCGCCGTGGCGTGTGACCACCCGCTTCACCGTCGCGAGACCGATCCCCGTGCCCTCGAACTCGTCCGCCGCGTGCAGCCGTTGAAATGGCGCGAACAGCTTCGTGGCGTGCTCCATCGAGAAGCCCGCGCCGTTGTCGCGCACAAAGAAGACCGTTTCGCCGTCGCGCATCTCTTTCCCGACCTCAATCGTCGCGGCCGGCTGCTTCGACGTGAACTTCCAGGCGTTGCCCAGCAGATTCTCCAGCATCACGGTGAGGAGACGAGGATCGGCTTGCACGACAAGGCCGTCGGCGACGCGCGTCGTGATCTTGCGCGTGGGGTCTCGCCCGCCCAGCTCGATCAGCACTCTCCGGGCTACATCCGTCAGGTCGACGCGTTCACGACTCAGCGACGCCTGGGTGATCTTCGACAGGCTCAAGAGATCGTCGATGAGCTGAGTCATGCGTTGTGTGCCGGCCCGCACGCGCTCGAGGTAGGTGCGGCCCTGCTCATCGAGCTGACTCGAGTAGTCGCTGAGCAGGGCATGACTGAACCCGTCGATCGCCCTGAGCGGGGCGCGCAGGTCGTGCGAGACCGAGTAACTGAACGCCTCCAGCTCCTTGTTGACGATTTCCAGATCGGCCGTCCGCAGCCGCACCCGTCGCTCGAGGTCGTCATACAGCCGGGCGGTCTCGATGGCCAGCCCGGCCCGGTCGGCCATGTCTTGCAGTAACGTGAGGTGATCGGTGGTATACGCGCGTCCCGGGCCGCTGCGCACCATCGAGAGCGTGCCGATGATGGCCCCACGGGCACGGATCGGCACCACCGCGAAGCTGTGCACGTTGAGGCGCGCGACGAGCGGCCGCAGCGCCTCGTCGCTCTGCGTCACCATCGTCCGGGGATCGATCTCGCGTACCAGTTTCGGCTCGCCGGTTCGGGCCACGACAGCCGAAACGGCCGAGCTCGTACTCATCGGCAAGCGCACCCCGGCCAGATATGCGGCGTAGTCGGCTTCCAGCGCCGGATCGCGATGCGCGTTCGTCGCGTTGACGAGGGTTTCGCCGTCCGCGTCGATCAAGGACACCATGCAGCCGTCGCCCACCAGCTCCGCCGTCGTCGTCGCGATACTGCGGAGCAGGACGGGCAGGTCGGTCGCGACCATGGCAAAGGCGTGCGACACCTGCGCCAGCACCCGCAGTCGGGCGTTACTGGCGTCTTGAGTCGTCATGCGGGAGCGCCGCTGCCGACCACCACCTGGATCGTCCGCCACTTCCCCTGCCGGAACCGCAGCACGCTCAACGCGCAGCGCGTCATGTGGCCGAACAGAATCGCCGTCCAAATGTCCGCGGGGGCCAGCGGTCGGATCGCCTGGATCACGGTGCAGAGACCGAGTGGCACGACGATCTGGGACGCGATCGAGATGTAGAGCGGAGAGCGGGTGTCTCCGGTGCCTTGCAGTCCCCCCGTGTACGTGAGGGCGACCGTGACGAACAGCCCCGACACGCTCAGGAACCGCAGCAGTTGCACACCCAGGCCGACGACGACGGGGTCCGTCATGCCGAAGAGGCCGAGCAAGAAGCGGGGGATCGTGAGGAACGGAGCAGCATCACGCCCGCCACGTTCATCGCAATGCCTTGCACGCCAGTCGGGAGACCGAATCGGAATAGCGCCCGGATCACGCTCCAGTCGGGGCGCCAGTCCATGCCGCGGTGCCACGTCACCGGGAGGTGCCCCGAGAAGAGCAAGTATCCGGCGTAGCTGGCCACGACCAGCCCCGCGATCGTCGTACCGACGGCGGCCCCCGTTGTGCCCAATCGCGGGAACGGCCCCACGCCCGTGATGAACACCACGTTGCAGGCGATGTTCAGCACCGTGAGGAGAACTCCGAGGCGCATCGGCGTGCGTGCGTCCCCGGCTGCCCGGAGCGCCCCGCTTATCATGAAAAACAGCAGCATGCCGAGGCTGCCGACGAACATGAGGCGCAGGAAAGGCAAGGCCTGGGCGCGCACCGCAGGCGCGGCGTGGACGACACTGAGGAGTGAGGGCGCGAGGATCCAGCCGAGCGGGGCCAGCACGCACGCCCACAGCGCCACCGCCGCCAGGAACGCCTGGTACACGGTGCGGTTGACCTGCTCCGGATCGTTCGCGCCGGCGAACCGGGCGACCAGCACTCCCATGCCGCTGAACACCGACATGACGAACACGATGACGACGATGAAGATCTGAATCGCCACGCCGATGGCGGCGTTGCCGGCGTACCCCACGAAACGGCCGACGAGCGCGTGATCGACCATTCCCTGGAGTCCGCCGATCAGATTCTGCACCATCGTCGGCCAGGCGAGCATCCAGACGGCGCGCGCGATCGGGCCCTCGACGATGCTGCGGTCGAGCGGCTTCCGGGGACGGGCGGTGGTGGTCATCGGTCTCGGAATCGACCCGCGCGAGTCACACTTGACAAGGTGTCGCTCATAGCGTATTTAACCTATAGGTTAAATATGACCACCACAAACCGCAAGTCCGCCGACCGACTCAGCTCCACGTTCGCCGCCCTCGCCGACCCGACGCGGCGCGCCATTCTTGCGCGCCTCACGTCGGGAGTCGCCACCGTCACCGAGCTTGCCGAGCCCTTCGACATGAGCCTCCCGGCCGTGTCGAAGCACCTCAAGGTGCTGGAGCGCGCCGGACTCGTCGCGCGGGACCGCGAGGCGCAGTGGCGTCCCTCGCGCCTCAAGGCCGACCGGCTCAAGGACGTGGCCGACTGGGTAGAACGCTATCGCCGCTTCTGGGAGCAGAGCTTCGAACGGCTGGACGAATACCTGACCGAACTGCAACGCAAGGAGAAAAAACATGGCCGCAAAAACTAGAATCGCCGCCGAGCCCGCCGAGCGGATGCTCGTCATGCAGCGGATCTTCGATGCGCCGCGCGAGCTGGTGTTCAAAGCCTGGACGGAGCCGGAGCATCTGGTGCGCTGGTCCTGCCCGCGCGGCTTCACGCTCACGCACTGCGAAGGGGAGCTCCGACCGGGGGGCCCCTGGCGGTCGTGCATGCGGTCTCCGGACGGAAAGGACCTCTGGCTCGGCGGCGTGTACCGCGAGATCGTCGCCCCTGAGCGTCTCGTGTTCACCCACGCGTGGGACGATCCTCAGGGCAATCCCGGTCCTGAAACGCTCGTGACCGTGACGTTCGCCGAACGCGGCGGCAAGACGGAGATGACGTTCCGACAGGCGGTGTTCCAGTCGCTGGGCGAGCGCGACGGGCACCAGGGCGGCTGGACCGAGTGCTTCGAGAAACTGGCCCAGTACGTGAAGACTCTTGTCGATCGGGTGAACCCTCGTTCGTCGTGATTGTAACAACGAGGGTTCTCGCCTATTCACGACCTATGAGGAGACACGGGCCATGCGATTCATGATCCTGGTGAAAGCCAACAAGGACTCCGAGGCAGGTGTCCTTCCCGACGAGAAGATCCTCACCGCGATGGGCAAGTTCAACTCGGAGCTGCAGAAAGCTGGCGTCATGCTCGCGGGCGAGGGGCTTCAAGCGAGCTCGAAGGGGGCCCGCGTGCGGTTCTCGAGCGGCGGGAAGCGGACCGTAATCGACGGGCCCTTCACCGAGGCGAAGGAGTTGATCGCCGGTTTCTGGATCTGGCAGGTGAAGTCCAAGGAAGAGGCGGTCGCATGGGTGAAACGCGCGCCCTTCGGCGACGGCGAGGAGATCGAGATTCGTCAGGTGTTCGAGCCGGAGGACTTCGGACCGAAGCGCTGAATGGCCCGTTCGTGGGCCTTGCGCCGCTCCTCGTCTCGATCGCGGGGCGGCGCGTTCGTTTGCAGGCCGTGGATCAGACGGTGCGCCGCCGCGGTCACTTCCTCCACGGCCTTGGCAAACACCGCCTCATTGGCGTGCGAGGGCTTCGCGGCGCCGCTCAGCTTACGCACGAACTGCAGAGCGGAAGCCCGGATCTCGTCGTCCGTGGCTGGGGGATCGAAGTTCGCAAGAGTTTTGATGTTGCGGCACATGGTCGAGCCTCGGGTTGATGCCGGAGCGGCAAGACTCAGGAAAAATACGTAGAATTCTGGCGCGATGCCGACCCCTCGACCCTGGCTGCCCCTCGCCGCCGCACTCGTCTCGGTAGTCCTCTGGTCCGCAGCGTTCGTCGGCATCAGAGCCGCCGGCCGAGCCTTCTCCCCGGGCGCGCTGGCGCTCGCCCGGCTCACGATCGGGAGTCTGTTGCTTGGGGCCCTGCTCCTGGCGCGTGGCTCGATTCGCCCCACGCGGCGCGAGCTGGGCCTCCTGTTCATCGCGGGGCTCACTTGGTTCGGTGCGTACAGCGTCGTCTTGAACGAGGCGGAGCGGCGCATCGACGCCGGCACGGCCTCGATGCTCGTGATGATCGCACCGATCGTCGTCGTGGCCCTCGCCGCCGTTTTCCTGAAGGAACGGGTCACGCGCGGGTTGCTCGTGGGCGGCCTGGTGGCGTTCGCCGGCGTGCTCCTGATCGGCTTCGCGACGTCATCCGGGAACGCCTCACTCCTGGGCGCCATCCTGTGCATCGTCGCCGCGGTCGCGTCCGCCATCGGACTCGTCGCGGAGAAACCGGTGCTCGGCCGGCTGTCCGCGCTACAGGCGGTCTGGATCTGCTGCTCCGTGGGCGCGCTGGTGTGCCTGCCGTACGCGCCCAGCCTGGTGCGTGAGCTGCGCACGGCACCCACCAACGCGACAGCCTGGCTGGTGTTTCTCGGTGTGTTTCCGACTTCCGTGGCGTTCACGACGTGGGCGTACGCCCTCGCGAGAGGCACGGCGGGCCGCGTCGTCGCCATAGCCTACCTCATCCCCCCGGTGACGATCGCGATGAGCTGGGCGATGCTCGGCGAGGTCCCCAGCCTGCTCGCCGTGCTGGGCGGCGCCCTGTGCATCGTCGGTGTGTACATCACCCGTAAACAATGATCCGGACAGCAGTTACGAGTGATGTCGATTCTGCGCACCCTCGCTCGACGCTATGTAGGAGCCCGGAGATCCCGGCTCCGCACTCGAGAACGAGGAGATTAGGGCGATGACATTCACGACCAAGAAGTCCCGTGTGGCGCTGTGGATCGTTCAGGTGGTCCTCGCCGCCCTCTTCCTGTTCGCCGGCGGGTTCAAGCTCGCCATGCCTCTCGCCGTGTTGGCCAAGGTCTCACCGCTCCCCGCAGTTTTCCTGAAATTCATCGGCATTTGTGAGGTGACCGGCGCGCTCGGACTGATTCTTCCCGGAGTCTTTCGCGTGCACACCGGCCTGACGCCGCTCGCGGCGGCGGGACTCGTCACCATCATGATCGGCGCCGTCACCGTCACGGTGGCGACGCAGGGCGTGGCGCCGGCGATGTTCCCGTTCGTCGTGGGGATCCTGGCGGCGTTCGTCGCCTACGGCCGGCGGCCGGTGGTGCGGCACGCGCGCGCGGAAGCTCGGTTCCAGATCGCGTGACTGCCCGCGCGTGGGTGCTGTTTGCCCTCAGCTCCATCATCTGGGGCGTGCCCTACCTCTTCATCAAAGTGGCGGTCGACGCCGGTGTGCCGCCGGCGTTCGTCGCTTGGGCGCGCGTGTCGTTGGGCGCCGCCCTGCTCCTCCCCATCGCCCTGCGCCGCGGCGCGCTGCGCGGGCTGCGCGGGCACGTCTGGGCGATCGTCGCGTACACCGCGACCGAAATCGCCGTACCGTTCGTTCTCATCGCGGTCGGGGAGCAACACATCTCGTCGTCGCTCGCCGCGATTCTCGTCGCCACGATGCCGCTACAGCTGGCGCTGCTCGCGTTTTGGATCTCCCCCGCCGACAGGCCCACGGGCCTGCGCGTTGTCGGCCTCGTCATCGGACTCGGCGGCGTCATTGCGCTGCTGGGCGTGGACGTCGGGGGGCGACCGAATGAGCTGTTGGGGGCCGCGCTCGTGCTCCTGGCGACACTGGGGTACGCCGCCGCGCCGCTCATCGTGAGCCGCCACCTCGCCGATCTCGATCCACTCGGCCCCGTGACGGCGAGCCTCGTGCTCGCCGCAATCGTGTTGCTGCCGGCGGCGGTGTTGCGGCCGCCGCACGGCCTCCCCACACCTGCCGCGCTCGGCGCCATCGCAGTGCTGGGCGTCGTCTGCACGGTGCTCGGCCTCATCATCTTCTTCCAGCTCATCGCCGAGGCGGGACCGAGCCGGGCGAGCCTCATCACCTACGTCAACCCTGTCGTAGCGGTCGTCGTCGGGGTCCTCCTGCTCCACGAGCACGTCGGGCTGATGTCGCTGCTTGGCTTGCTCCTGATTCTGGACGGGTCCTGGCTGGCCGCCGGCGACACACATGCAGCGCACGCCTAGAGGGAGGTAGCCATGCCATTCCTGTCGATTCTGAAATCTTCCGAGAGCCAGAAGGCTCCCCAAGCCCTGATGGATGCCATGGACAAGTTCGTGAAGGAGTCCCTCCGGAACGGCTCCGTGATCCAGACTGGAGGCCTCGGCCCGAGCAGCAAAGGCGCACGGTTTCGCGTGTCCAAAGGAAAGTTGACGGTGACGGACGGGCCCTTCGCCGAAGCCAAGGAAGTCCTTGGCGGCTACGCCGTGCTGGCAGCGAATTCGCGAGCAGAGGCGCTCGAGAACGCCCGCCTCTTCATGGAGCTGCACCAGCGGTACTGGCCGGAGTGGGAGGGCGAGTGCGAGATCCGCGAGATCGTGTTCCTCGCCCCCTGACGGCGCCTTACTTGATCGTCTTCGACGCCTCGTCCCACGACACGGGACCCTGTCTGAAGTAGGACTCGTTCGCCATGTGGCACGCCAGCGCCGCGTGGTGGCCGAAGATCACATCCTCGGTCACCGGCTTCCGCGACCGCACCGCCTCGAAGAACGTCCACAGGTGCGGCCGCACGTCGTCGAAGTCCGGCCCGCGAATCACGGTGGTCTCGGACAGCGGTTCGTGCCCCAGCTGCGGGTCGTGCTCGCGGTGCCACTGCTGCTCGTAGGCCCGGCGCAGCGCGCCTGGGTAACTCCCGGTGTAGTAGCTCGGCGACGTATCCTCGCCGCTCTGCGGCGTGAACCGGATCTCGGAGCCGGTGACCTCGAGCAGGCCCTTGGAGCCCTGGATGCGATAGGTCTCCGGCATCTCGGTGCCGAGGTTCAAGCGCATGTATACGGGGAGGTCGCCGTAGTAGTAGAGCACGGCATGCACGTCCGGCATGTTGCGGCCATCCTTCCAGCGCCGGATGCCGCCCACCGCGAACGCTTGCCGCGGCGCCTCGTTGAGACCCACCATGAACATCATGCCGCTGATCAGGTGGACCAGCAGATCGCCGGCGACGCCGGTGCCGTATTCCTTCCAACAGCGCCAGCGCGCGAAGATCTTCGGATCGAAGGGTCGCTTGGGAACGGTACCCTGCCAGGTGTCCCAGTCGAGCGTCTTCGGCGAGAGATCGGGGGGCGGTGGGTACTCCCACGCGCCGGTGGGATCGTTGCGGCCGAGGTATCCCTCGACGAGCATCAGGTCGCCGAGTTGTCCTTGCGCGATCAGCTCCTTGGCCTTGGCGCAGACTTGGGAGCTGACGCGCTGCGACCCGATTTGCAGGATGCGGCCGGTCTTCTGCACCGCGTCGACCATCGCCACGCCATCGGCGGCGCTGTGCGACATCGGCTTCTCGCAGTAGATGTCCTTACCGGCGGTCACCGCGTCCACCACGACCTGCTTGTGCCAATGGTCGGGCACCGCCGCCACGATGCAGTCGATCGTCTTGTCGTTGAGCAGATCCTGATAGCGGCGCGTGACGGGCAGGTCGGGCCGCACGATCTCCCGGGCCAGCGTGTGCCGGCCGTCGTACAGGTCGCACGCGGCGACGCATTCGACGCCCGGCAGGGAAATCGACGACGGCAGGAGCCACGACCCCTGCATCCCGATGCCGATCATGCCGAACCGGACGGTGGCGGGCGGCGCCGAGCCGGGCGTGGGGAGGAGACTCTTGGGCAACGGGCCGAGCGCGGTCGCGGCGAGCGACGCACCGGCGGTGCCGAGGAATTCGCGGCGAGACCAGGGAGTATTCATGAGGAGATACTGTCGCCCATCTCGGCAGTCGGCAACCAGCAGCTAACCTGTTGTTCGGCTGTCACATGCGATTCGATGTCGATTGTGCCCAACCCCGTTCGTCGTGATCATAGAAAGGAGGTTCCAGCCATGCGATTCATGATCATCGTAAAAGCGACCAAGGACTCGGAAGCGGGCGTCATGCCGCACGAGAAGATGCTCAACGAAATGGCGAAGTACCACGAAGAGCTGCAGAAGGCCGGCGTCCTGCTCGATGCGTCGGGGCTGCAGGCGAGCTCCAAGGGGTGGCGCGTCAGGTATTCCGGACAGAAGCGCACCATCGTCGACGGGCCCTTCACCGAAGCGAAGGAGCTCATCGCCGGCTACACGATGATTCAGGTGAAGTCGAAGGAAGAGGCGATGGAGTGGGCTCGGCGCTTCCCCAATCCCTCGTTGGACGGCAAGGAGGCCGAGATCGAGGTGCGCCAACTGTTCGAGCTGGACGACTTCGGACCGAGCGAGGGCGTCGAGCGCTTCCGCAAGATGGGGATGACATGAGCCAGGTACGCTCGCGCGACGGCACCACGATCGCGTACGATCGGCTGGGCGACGGCGGGAAACCGCCGGTCATTCTGGTAGACGGCGCCTTCTGCAGCCGGGCCTTCGGACCGATGCCGAAGCTGGCGCCGCTCGTGGCGCGGGACTTCACGGTGTTCATGTATGATCGCCGCGGCCGCGGCCAGAGCGGCGACACCGCGCCCTACGCCGTCGAGCGGGAGATCGATGACCTCGCGGCCCTGGTCCGCGAGGCCGGCGGATCGGCGTTCGTGTACGGCATTTCCTCCGGCGCGGCGCTCGCCCTCGCGGCGGCGGCGAGCGGCGTCAGCATCAAGAAGCTGGCCTTGTACGAGGCCCCGTTCATGGTCGGCACGCCGGCGCACGCGCCTCCGGCGAACCACCACCAGCACCTGGTGCAGCTCCTCGCCGAGAACCGGCGCGGCGATGCCGTCAGGTTCTATATGAAAGACGTCATCGGCATGCCCGGGTGGCTCGTGACGGTGTTCCGGTTCCTGCCGATGTGGTCCAAGCTCAAGGCGATCGCCCCGACGCTGGCGTATGATTCGACCATCATGGGAGATTTCGCGTTGCCGGCCAAACGCGCGGCGTCGCTCAGGATTCCGACGCTGGTGATCAGCGGCGACAAGAGCTTTCCGGTGCTGCGCGAGGCAGCCCAAGCGCTTGCCAAGGTCATCCCCGGAGCGGAGCTCCGCACGCTTCCGGGTCAAACCCACAACGTGGCGGCGGCGCTGCTCGCCCCGGTCCTGAAGGAGTTCTTCGTCCCATGAGCGGCATGAGGAGGTTCGACTCGGTCGCTGATTACTTGAAAGCGGTTCCACCGGCTCCGCGGGCGCTGCTGCAGAAGGTGCGCAAGACGATCAAGGCCGCGGCACCCAAAGCGACCGAAGTCATCAGCTACGGCATCCCCGCCTTCAAGCATCACGGCATTCTGGTGTACTACGCCGCATTCAAAGATCATTGCAGCCTCTTCGGCGTCGGCACCGCCCTGATGAACACGCACAAGAAGGCACTCGCGCCCTACAAGCAGTCCAAAGGCACGATCCAGTTCACCGTGGAGCAGCCCCTGTCGCTCACCCTGGTGCGCAAGCTCGTCAAGGCGCGCGTCGCGCAGAACGAAGCTAGGCGGTGACACCAGGCGATATCCACCGCGCGATCGACGCGGTCTGGCGCATCGAGTCGGCGAAGGTCATCGCCGGGCTCACGCGCATGACGGGCGACGTCGGCACGGCGGAGGATCTCGCACAGGACGCCCTCGTCGCCGCGCTCGAGCGCTGGCCGGAGACGGGCGTCCCGGACAACCCGGGCGCCTGGCTCATGGCCGCCGCGAAGCATCGGGCCATCGACCAGTTTCGCCGCGGCAAGCTCCTCGACCGCAAGCACGTGGAGCTGGGCCACGACTTGCGCGCCCGGGAAGAGAGCCCCGAGCACGAGCTCGATGCGGCGCTCGACGATCACGTGGGCGACGACCTGTTGCGCCTCATCTTCACCGCGTGTCATCCGGTGCTGTCGACCGAAGCCCGCGTGGCGCTCACGTTGCGCCTGCTCGGCGGCCTGACGACCGACGAGATCGCCCGGGCGTTCCTCGTCCCCGAGGCGACGATCGCCCAACGCATCGTCCGCGCCAAACGGACGCTGCGCGAGGCCCGCGTTCCCTTCGAGGTGCCGCCCCCCGGTGCCGAGCTGGCCGCCCGCCTGTCGTCGGTGCTCGACGTGCTGTACCTGATCTTCAACGAGGGCTACTCGGCCACGGCCGGCGACGATTGGGTGCGGCCCGCGCTGTGCGAAGACGCGCTGCGGCTCGGCAGGATTCTGGCCGAGCTCGCGCCCGCGGACCCGGAGGTGCATGGCCTCGTCGCGCTGATGGAAATCCAGGCGTCGCGCCTCAAGGCGCGGGTGGGGCCGCAGGGTGAGCCGATTCTGCTGCTCGACCAGGACCGGGGGCGCTGGGACCAGCTCCTCGTACGCCGCGGCCTCGCGGCGCTCGAACGCGCCGAGCAGCTCGCGGGCGCCCTCGGGCCCTTCGCGCTCCAGGGGGCCATCGCCGCCTGTCACGCGCGCGCGCGCACCGCCGAAGACACGGACTGGACGCGCATTACGGCGCTGTACGACGCCCTCGCCCAGCTCACGCAGTCGCCCGTCGTGGAGCTGAACCGCGCCGTGGCATACTCCATGGCCTTCGGCCCGGCGGCGGGCCTCGAGATCGCCGACGCGTTGACATCCGACCCCGCCCTCGAGCACTATCATCTGCTGCCGAGCGTGCGCGCCGACTTTCTCAGCAAGCTCGGCAGGTTCCGCGAGGCCCGGGCCGAGCTCGAGCGGGCGGCCTCGCTCACGCGCAACACCCGGGAGCGGACGTTGCTGCTCGAGCGGGCCAACAAGTTGAAGGAGCCCTGATGTCCCCGACCCCGACGCACGGCAAGATCTGCTACGTCGAGATGCCCGCGCTCGACATTCAGCGCTCGGCGGAGTTCTACGCCAAGGTGTTCGGCTGGAAGATCCGGAAACGTGGAGACGGCGCCACCGCGTTCGACGACGCGACCGGGCAGGTGAGCGGCACGTGGGTGAAGGGGCGTCCGGCGTCATCGCAACCGGGCCTGCTGGTCTACATCATGGTCGACAGCGTGGCCGCGACGATCGATGCGGTCACCGCCAACGGAGGCGTGCTCGTACAACCGATCGGCGCGGACGCGCCCGAGGTGACGGCCCGATTCCGGGATCCCGGCGGGAACGTGATCGGCCTGTACCAGGAACCGGGCAGCTAGCAGAGACTTCGCCGACTCACAACTCACCTCGAGAGCGTGACCATGACCGAACCGAGCATCGTCGCGAAGTGGCGGAGCTGGGCTCCGCAGCTTCTGAGCGTCGTCAGGATCGTCGCCGCCTTTACCTTCTTTCAGTTCGGGTCAGCCAAGTGGTTCGCGTTTCCGGCCGCTATCATCCCGGGTGGGGGCACGGCTCCGCTCGGCTCGTTGGTATGGTTTGCCGCCGTACTCGAGACCGTCGGCGGGAGCCTCCTCTTCTTGGGACTGTTCACTCGTCCCGTCGCGTTCATCCTGGCGGGCGAGATGGCGGTCGCCTACTTCCACGGCCACGCCCCCAACGGTTTTTGGCCGGTACTGAATCAGGGCACGCCGGCGGTTCTCTTCTGCTTCCTGTTCCTCTACATCTCCGCCGCCGGGCCGGGGCCGTGGAGCCTCGACGCCAAGCGAGGCGCGTGAGCACGTTCTTCGTCACAGGCGCGAATTCCGGGATCGGCCGCGCCCTGGTCGAGGCGCTCGCGGCCCGGGGGGCCGGCATTGTCCTCGCAACGCGCTCCGAGGAGCGCACCAGGCCCGTCCTGGACGACGTCAAGCGGCGTCACCCCGACGCGCGCCTGCAATGGGTGCACCTCGACGTCTCGGACGTCACGTCGGTGCGGCGCGCCGCCGGGTCGTTTCTCGCCACCAAGCAATCGCTCGACGTGCTGGTCAACAATGCGGGCATCGCCGGGACGAAGCGGCTCAGAATCACATCGGGCCGTTTCTGCTGACGAATCTTCTCCTAGCCAGGTTGCGCGAGGCGCCGCAGGGGCGCGTGGTGAACGTGGCGAGCAACGCGCACTTCATGATCAAGGAAGCGGACTGGTCGGGGCTGGAGCGCCGCACCGCACCGAAGCGCAGCGGGTTCAAGGACTACGGGATGACCAAACTGATGAACGTGCTGCACGCGAAAGAGCTGGCGCGCCGTCTCGCCGGAAGCCGGGTGACGACCTACGCCCTGCATCCCGGTGCCGTGGCCTCCAACATCTGGCGCGCGCTGCCGCGTCCGGTGCAATGGGCCGCGAAGCTGTTCATGCTGTCCAACGAAGAAGGCGCGGAAACGCCGCTCTACTGCGCCACCGCGCCCGAGCTCGCCGCCGCCACGGGCCGCTACTACTACAAGAGCCGCGAGGCGAAAACCAGTCCGCTCGCAGCCGATGCGGCCCTGGCGCGGGAGCTGTGGGAGAGAACTGCGGCTATAACCGGCTCGTGAGCGGTTTGCCGATCAGCCCGCGCGCAGCGTCCACCTGCCCAAAGATGCCCCAGAGCAACACCCCGCGGACACGACCCTCCTTCAGGTAATAGATGACGCCTTCCTTGAACGGCGCTTTCCAGTCGCTCACGGTCTCGAGCCGCGGGTCCAGCTCACCCACCGCTTCGTATCCCAGGGCAAACAGGTCCGAGTAGAAGAACGGCAGGTGAGTGTAGGGCGTCCCCTGCCCCGCCATCGCGCGCCCCGCGGCGGCACCCATCGTGTTGGCGTTGTCCTCGTGCTCCACGCGCATGCGCGCGCCGAGGGCCGGATTGAAGAAGTTGGCGACGTCGCCGGCGGCGAAGATCTCGGGCACGTTGGTCCGCAGCAGCTCGTCCACCACGATGCCGTTCTCCACGTGGATGCCCGCCTGCTCGGCCAGCTCGACGTTCGGCACGATGCCGAGTCCGGCGACGACGACGTCGACGGCGAGCTCTTTGCCGCCCGTCGTCCGCACGACGACCTTCGACGCGTCCTGCCGCAACGCCGCGAGCCCCTCACCGCTGCGCACGTCGACGCCTTGCTCGCGGTAGTACGTGAGGAGATAGCGCGATAGGTCGGCGGGAAACACGCGCGCCCCGATGCCGTCTTCCGGCACCAGCATCACGACGTCGCGACCGGCGATCCGCAGCGCCGCGGCGACCTCGGAGCCGATGAACCCTCCGCCCAACACCGCGAATCGCAGCTGCTCCTGGGCGAGTGCATGCAGGCGGCGGTAATCATCGTAGGTGCGATAGTAGATGATCTGCTTGTTGCCGCCGAACGGCAGGCGCCGCGGCGTGCCCCCGGTCGCGAGCAGCAACTTGTCGTACGACACGACGTCGCCGCGGTCGTCGCTGACGGCGCGTTTCGTGGCGTCGATCGCCGTCACGCGCCGGCCGAGCCGCAGGTCGACGCCGAGCGTATCGGTGCCCCGCCAGATGCCTGACTCGGGATCGCCCTTCCACAGGCCTTTGGAGAGGGGGGGGCGGTTGTAGGGTGGATGCGGTTCAGCGGAGATGAGGCCGACGGCGCCGGCGGGATCGGCGGCGCGGATGGCGCGGGCGGCCGCGTCGGCCGTCATGCCGCCGCCGATGATCAGGTAGGGATAGTGTTTCATGCTGATGCTACGCCGGAATGCCCTGGCCCGGATTCGAACCGGGACGCCTTGCGGCACTGCCCCCTCAAGACAGCGTGTCTACCAGTTTCACCACCAGGGCGATGCGAACGAAGTCGAAAGCTAGAAACGCGTCAGCGGCGCGTCCAGTCCCGGAAGTGTTCCAGCAGCGTGTCTATCGCCTCGGCGGGGAGCGCATCAGCGGGGAGGCGGCCCAGCGCTTGAATTGCGAGGCGCATCTGTGCCAGGTACACGCGGCAATGGGGGCAGTCGGCCAGGTGGGCATCGAACCGCGCCACGTCGGCGGGCGGCAGCGTGCCC
>WNGP01006445.1_pt1 | contig 19935 bp, 19 predicted proteins | sample 5407671 | NCBI WGS metagenome assembly WNGP01 (sample SAMN13153381, study PRJNA577476) | soil metagenome | isolation source: 40 cm soil or saprolite under Garry oak tree replicate 2 | place: USA:California | collected 2016-06-15 | reverse complement strand
GCAGGCCGAGGTGCTCCTTGCGGGTCACGTAGCACAGCATGTCGGCGCCGTACCAGCCGATCATCGCCGCGCCGATCGCCGACGTGATGTGATCATAGCCCGGGGCGATGTCGGTCACGAGCGGCCCGAGCGTATAGAACGGCGCCTCGTGGCAGATTGCCTTCTCTTTGCGGACGTTCTCCTCGATCAGGTGCATCGGGATGTGGCCCGGTCCCTCGATCATCACCTGCACGTCCTGCGCCCAGGCCCGCGTCGTCAGCTCACCCAGCGTCTCGAGCTCGGCGAACTGGGCGCGGTCGTTCGCGTCCGCGACCGAGCCGGGCCGCAGCGCGTCGCCCAAGGAAAGCGTCACGTCGTACTTGCGGGCGATCTCGAGCACGCGGTCGAAACGCTCGTAGAGCGGGTTCTGCTTGTTGTGGTGCATCATCCAGTAGGCGTGCAGCGACCCTCCCCGCGACACGATCCCCGTCACCCGGCCGAGCGCGAGCCCCACGTACTCGCGCAGGATCCCGCAGTGTACCGTCACGTAATCCACTCCCTGCTGCGCCTGGTGCTCGATCATGTCGAGCAGGTCGTCCTCCGTGAGGTCCTCGACCTGCTTGACCTCGGTCACGGCCTGATAGATCGGCACCGTGCCGATGGGAACGGGCGAGGCGTCGACGATCGCTTGTCGGATCGCGTCGATGTCGCCCCCCGTGGAGAGATCCATCACCGTGTCCGCCCCGTAGTGGACGGCGTGGTGCAGCTTCTCGAGCTCCTGGTCGATGTTCGACTCGACGGCCGAGTTGCCGATGTTGGCGTTGATCTTCACGCGGGCCACCTTGCCGATCGCCATCGGATCGAGCCGCTGCGCGAGGTGACTCACATTCGCGGGAATGATGAGCCGCCCGCGAGCGACCTCGTCGCGCACCTGCTCGACCGGGAGCGCTTCGCGCTCCGCGACGCGCTGCATCTGGGGGGTGACGGTGCCCTGACGGGCGAAGTGCATCTGCGTGACGCAGCTCATACACGAGTCTCCTTGACCGAAACGGGAGCGGGGAGCGGGGAACGGTACCCGACGGTGCAAACCGCGCTGCCGCTGCGCACCGGAGTGAACCGCTCCCTGCTCCCCGCTCCCCGCATACGTCAATCTAACCTAACCGGGCCGCGGCTCCGTCACACCTCCCGCGGCTTGGGCGGTCCGTAGCGCTCGCCGGCCTCGTGCACCTTCTCCCACTCCGACCGGAACGCAAACGGATCGACCCCGCTCGCGCGATCGAGCGCGAGGATGCCGTCCAGGTGGTCGATCTCATGCTGCAGCAGCTCCGCCATCGGCCCTTCGAGCTCCATCGTGTGCTGCTTGCCCTTCGGGTCGGTGTAGCTCACGGTGATGTGGTAGGCCCGATTCACGCGAACCAGCAGGTTTGGAAACGAGAAGCAGTCGTCCCACACCAGAAAGTCGTCCGGACCTACATCTGTGATCTCGGGGTTGATCATGGTCCAGCGCTGCTTGTCCATCTGGACGAAAACGATGCGCACCGGCGCCCCGATCTGGGGCGCCGCCAGCGCCCGTCCCATCTTGTACTTCTTCCGGGCGACGGCGAGCGAATCCCGCAGGTCGTCGGCGACGAGCCGCGTCGCGGCGGACTTCGGGTTCTGGACCCGCTCGCAGCGGACTCGCAGGATCGGATCGCCCAGCTGGCGGATGCGTCGTACGGCCATGGGCCGCCAATTTGGGGGTTTGGCGGCGGGGTGCAACTCGCGATATCGTAATTGCATGGCTCTCGCCGGGGTGGTACTGGCTGCCGGAGCCTCGGCGCGAATGGGTAGGCCCAAGGCATTGTTGGACTTCCGAGGTCGGCCCTTCGCCGTCCGCATCCTCGAGGCCCTCGAGGCGCTGGATGTGAAGTCCCGTGTCGTCGTGCTCGGCCCCGACGCCGCGCGGGTCCGACCCTTCCTCGCCACCCACGAGTGCGTCATCGTCGAGAACTTGGACCTCGCCGGCGAGGCGATCGGGTCGCTCCGCGCCGCCCTCGCGGCCCTCGACCCGATCCGTCCGTCCGCCGTTGTGGCGTGGCCGGTGGATCTGCCGCACGTACGTATCGCTACCCTCGAGCGCCTGCTCGAAGTGCACCGGCGCACCGGCGCGCCCGCCGTCGTGCCGAGCTTCGCCGAGCGACGTGGGCAGCCGGTGATCTGGGACGAGGCCCTGTTCCCCGAGCTAGCAACCAGCGAAGCCGCGACCAGGCACGGCGCGGGCGCGGTGCTTGCCGCGCATGAGCAGGACGTCGTGACCGTGACAGTCGACGACCCGGCGGTGATCGAAGATCTGAACACGCCGGAGGATTATGAGAGGCTGGTGCGCGAGCTGAATAGGGACATTTACTGAAAGGGGCTAGGGGTTGGGGCCTAGGGTGTAGATGCGTGCCCGCTTTTCCCAACACCTAATCCCTAGCCCCTAGCCCCTACTCCTCACGTTGACAATCCCGAGTAATTCCTGTAGGATTCGCCTTCGCCCTGGTCACGTCTTCGCAACTTGCGATGCACAAAGGACTTCGGGAGTCTCAATGAGCAGCGGTATCGAAGCCCAGGTCCTCCAGCCGTACAAGTACGGCTTCGTCACGGATATCGAGTCGGAGACTGTCCCGCCCGGTCTCAGCGAGGACGTCATCCGGCTGATCTCCCAGAAGAAGGGCGAGCCTGCCTGGATGCTCGATTGGCGGCTCAAGGCCTATCGCAACTGGCTGAAGATGCCTGAGCCGCACTGGGCGAACGTGCAGTACGGCCCGATCGACTACCAGGCCATCAGCTACTACGCGGCTCCCAAGCAGCGCCCCAAGCTGGACAGCCTGGAGCAGGTCGATCCCAAGCTGCTCGAGACGTTCGAGAAGCTCGGGATCCCGATCGAGGAGCGGAAGCGGCTGGCGGGGGTGGCCGTGGACGCCGTGTTCGATTCGGTCTCCGTCGCGACGACGTTCCGTGAGGAGCTCAAGAAGCACGGGGTGATCTTCTGCGCCATCTCGGAAGCGATCCGGGAGTATCCCGAGCTGGTGCAGCAGTACCTGGGTTCGGTCGTGCCATACAACGACAACTTCTTCGCCGCCCTCAACTCGGCCGTGTTCACGGACGGCTCATTCGTGTACGTGCCGAAGGGCGTGCGCTGTCCGATGGAGCTGTCCACCTACTTCCGCATCAACGCGGAGTCGACAGGCCAGTTCGAACGCACCCTGATCGTCGCCGACGAGGGAAGCTACGTGAGCTACCTCGAGGGCTGCTCGGCGCCGGTGCGCGATGAGAACCAGCTACACGCGGCGGTGGTGGAGCTCGTGGCCCTGGACCGTGCAACCATCAAGTACTCGACCATTCAGAACTGGTACCCAGGCGACGAAGAGGGGCGGGGCGGGATCTACAATTTCGTGACGAAGCGCGGCGCCTGTCGCGGACGCGGCTCCAAGATCTCCTGGACCCAGGTGGAGACGGGCTCGGCGATCACCTGGAAGTATCCCGGCTGCATCCTGCAGGGCGACGACTCGATCGGCGAGTTCTATTCGGTGGCCGTAACCAACCACCGCCAGCAGGCGGACACGGGCACCAAGATGATCCACATGGGCAAGAACACCCGCTCGACGATCGTCTCGAAGGGCATCTCGGCGGGTCGCGGGCAGAACACCTACCGCGGCCTCGTGAAGATCCTGAAGGGCGCCGAGCAGGCTCGCAACTACTCGCAGTGCGACTCGATGCTGATCGGCGACCGGTGCGGGGCGCACACCTTCCCGTACATCGACGTGCGCAACAGCACCGCCATTATGGAGCACGAGGCTTCGACGTCCAAAATCGGCGAGGATCAGATCTTCTACGCGAAGCAGCGCGGCCTCTCGGCCGAGGACGCCGTCTCGATGATCGTGAACGGCTTCTGCAAGGAAGTCTTCAAGGAGCTGCCGATGGAGTTCGCCGTCGAGGCGCAGCGGCTGCTCGGCATCAGTCTCGAAGGGAGCGTGGGTTGAGTAAGCATCCGTTGCTGCAGATCAAGAACCTCCACGCCTCGGTCGAGGGACGCGAGATCCTCAACGGCGTCGACCTCACGGTGAACACCGGCGAGGTGCACGCGATCATGGGACCGAACGGCTCGGGGAAGAGCACGCTGGCCCAGGTGCTCGCGGGTCATCCGGCGTACGCGGTCACCGCGGGCCAGGTGCTGTACGAGGGCAACGATCTGCTCGCGATGGCGCCGGAAGCGCGGGCCCGCGAGGGCGTGTTCCTCGCGTTCCAGTACCCGGTAGCCATCCGCGGCATCACCAACGCCTATTTCCTGCGCGCCGCGGTGAACGCGATCCGCAAGCACCGGGGTGAGGAGGAGCTCGGGCCGGTCGAATTCATGGACGCGCTCGAAGAGAAGCTCAAGGTGATCGGCTGGGACTCGAGCTATCTGACGCGACCGGTGAACGAGGGCTTCTCGGGCGGGGAGAAGAAGCGCAACGAGATCCTGCAGCTCGCGGTGCTCGATCCCAAGCTCGCAATTCTCGACGAGACCGATTCCGGACTCGACATCGACGCGCTGAAGACCGTGGCCCGGACCGTGGACAAGCTGCGGCGGCCCGACAACGCGACGGTGCTCGTGACGCACTACTATAGGATCCTCACACATATCGAGCCTGACGTCGTGCACGTCCTGGCCGGCGGGCGGATCGTCAAGTCGGGCGGCAAGGAACTCGCGCTGGAGCTCGAAGAGAAGGGATACGACTGGCTGCGCGAAGAGGCGGCGGTAGGATGAGGGAGATCACCGAGCTCACCCAGCGCTACGTCGCGGCCTTCGAGGCGTTCGCCGGTAACGGCGCCGGGGCAGCACCGCCGTGGCTCAAGGAGATCCGTACGCAGGCAATCGCCCGCTTCGCGGAGCTCGGTTTCCCGACGATGAAGCAGGAGGAGTGGCGCTTCACGAACGTCGCGCCGATCGCCGAAGCGGAATTCACGCTCGCGCATACTCCCCGCTCCCCGCTCCCCGGCCCCGCAGACATCGAGCGGCTGAGTCTGGGCGTCGGTCCCCGCGTCGTTTTCGTGGACGGGCGCTACGCCCCCACGCTCTCCACGCCGGCGGACCTGGTCGGCGGCGTGCGGGCGGGGAGCCTCGCCGCTGCGCTTCGGACCGAAGCGGGTGGGGAGCTGGCCCGCGTGCACCTCGCGCGTCACGCGCGTTGGCGTGACAGCGCGTTCGCGGCGCTCAACACCGCGTTCCTCGCGGACGGGGCCTTCGTGCATGTTCCCGCCAACGTGACGCTGGAGCGGCCGCTCGAAGTGGTCTTCCTCTCCACTGGTCGCGCGGCCTCCGACGGCCCGGTCGTCTCCCACCCGCGCAGCCTCATCGTGCTCGAGCGGGGCGCGCGGGCGGCTCTCGTCGAGACGTACGCGGGGCTGTCGGATGGTGTGTATTGGACCAACGCCGTCACGGAAGTCCTCGTAGGGGAGGGTGCGTGGGCGGAGCTGTACCGCATACAGGAGGAGGGTCCGCACGGCTTCCAGGTGGCAACGACACATTCGCGACAGGAACGCGACAGCTACCTGGGATTGCACGTCGTGACGCTGGGCGCGGCGCTCGCCCGCCACGACATCAACGCGGTGCTCGACGGCCCCGGTGCCGAGTTGATCCTCAACGGGCTGTACCTGCTCGGCGGTACGCAGCACGCGGATCATCACACGGTGATCGACCACGCCCAGCCGCACTGCGCCAGCCACGAATTCTTCAACGGCGTGCTGGCCGAGCGGGCGCATGGCGTCTTCAACGGACGCATCATCGTGCGGCCCGGCGCGCAACGCACCGACTCGAAGCAGACCAACAACAACCTGCTGCTCTCCACCGAAGCGCGCGCCGACAGCCAGCCGCAGCTCGAGATCTACGCCGACGACGTGAAGTGCACGCACGGTTCGACGGTCGGTCCGATCGACCAGATGCAGCTCTACTATCTCCGCAGCCGCGGGCTCTCCCCCGCAGCCGCCCGGAGTATTCTCACCTACGGGTTCGGCGCGGAGATCCTCGACCGGATGCGGCACGCCGAGCTGCGAGACCGGGTGGACCGCCTGGTGCGCGCCCGGCTCGGCTGATGCTCGACGTCGCCCGCCTCCGTGCCGACTTCCCCCTGCTCGCGCAGCGGGAAAACGGCCACCCGCTGATCTACCTCGACAACGCCGCGACGACCCAGAAGCCGCAGGCGGTGCTCGACGCCATTGCCGACTATTACCGCACCACCAACGCCAACGTGCACCGCGGCGCATACGACCTCGCCATTCGCGCCACCGAGGCGTACGAGGCGGCGCGGGCGACGCTCGCCGCGTTCGTAAACGCCTGGGCGCCGGAAGGCGTGGTGTTCACTCGCGGCACCACCGAGGCGATCAATCTGGTGGCGGGCGCCTACGGCCGGACGGCCGTGAAGGCCGGCGACAGTGTGGTGGTCACGGCCATGGACCATCACTCGAACCTCGTGCCGTGGCAGATGCTGTGTCAGGAAAGGGGCGCCACGCTCCGGATGGTCGAGATCACCGAAGACGGCCGGATCGATCTCGCCGACTTCGGTCGGGCGCTCGAGCGGCGGCCCAGGATCGTCGCGTTCCCCTACGTGTCCAACGCGCTCGGCACCGTGAATCCGGCGGCGCAGCTCGCCCAGCTCGCACACGCCGCCGGCGCCGTCGTGGTGGTGGACGGGGCACAGTCCTCGCCGCATCTGAAGGTCGACGTACAGGCGCTCGGCTGCGACTTCTACGCCCTGTCGGGTCACAAGATGCTCGGGCCGATGGGCTCCGGCGCGTTGGTGGCGAAGCCGGAGCTGCTCGAGGCAATGCCGCCCTACCACGGCGGTGGCGAGATGATCTCGCGGGTGTGGGACGACCATTCCACGTACAACAAGATTCCGCACAAGTTCGAGGCCGGGACGCCGAACGTGGAAGGAGCGGTCGGACTGGCGGCGGCAATCGCCTACCTCGAGCGCATCGGCCGCGAGCGAATCGCCGACCACGAGCAGGCCCTCGCGGCCGCCGCAATCGATAAGCTCACCCAGATCGAGGGCGTGACGGTATACGGCCCGCGCGGCAGGGGCGACCGCGCGGGGGTCGTGTCGTTCACGTACGGGGACATTCACCCCCACGACATCGCCACGATTCTCGACCAGGACGGGATCTGTATCCGGGCCGGTCACCACTGCGCACAGCCGTTGATGCGGCGGCTGAACGTCCCCGCGACCGCCCGCGCCTCGTTCTACCTGTACAATGGGTTGGACGAGGTGGACGCCCTCGCCGGGGCGCTCGTCAAGGCGGGAGCCCTGTTTGGATACGTCCCCGCCTGATCCGCAGCTCAGCGCCCTCTACCAGGAGCTGATCCTCGATCACTACCGGCGGCCTCGCAACAAGGGGACGCTGGAGCAGGCGACCCACGCGGTGTCGCTGAACAACCCGCTGTGCGGCGACGAGATCGACCTGCAGCTCCGGGTCGACGGCGACATCATCAAGGAGGTGCGCTTCATCGGTCGGGGCTGCTCCATCAGTCAGGCCGCGGCCTCGATGATGACGCAGCTCGTCAAGGACAAGTCGATTCCCCAGGCGCTCGCGCTGGCCGACCGGATGAGCGCCATGATGCAGGGGGACGAGGGCGCCGCGCGGGACAAAACCCTGGGAGAGCTGCGCGCCCTGGCCGGCGTGTCGAGGTTTCCCGTCCGCATCAAGTGCGCCCTGCTCCCCTGGAACGCGCTGACCGACGCCGTCAATTCGCAACGAGGCTAGATTAGCCTCGCGCACATGACGTCCCCCTCGCCCTCCCCCTTCCCCTCCCCCTCCCCTACCCCGATTCTGGTCCTCGACCGGGTCAGCAAGCGCTTCGCCGGTCATATCGCCGTCGATGAACTTTCGTTGTCCGTTCCCCGCGGTGTGATCTACGGCCTGCTCGGGCCGAACGGCGCCGGGAAGACCACGACGATCCGGATGATCATGGACATCCTGGAGCCGGACGGCGGCGCCCTGCGGATATTCGGCGAGCCCGGCGGCGGGCGAGCTCACGCGGAGCGGATCGGCTACCTCCCGGAGGAGCGCGGCCTGTACCGTAAGATGCGGGTGCTCGACGTGCTCGTGTTTCTCGGGGAGATGAAGGGCATCGACCGGAGGCGGGCACGCCAGCGGGCGGCGGAATGGCTCGAGCGACTCGGCCTCACCGCCTGGCGCCTGCGCCGGGTCGACGAGCTGTCGAAGGGGATGCAGCAGAAGGTGCAGTTCATTTCGACCATGCTCCACGACCCGGACCTCCTGATTCTCGACGAGCCGTTCTCGGGGCTCGATCCGGTGAACGCTCAGGTGATGAAGGACACGGTGCTCGACATGCGCCGTCGCGGGAAGACCATCCTGTTCTCGACGCACATTATGGAGCAGGCCGAGAAGCTGTGCGAGCAGCTGTGCATCATCGCGCGTGGACGGAAGCTCGTGGACGGCGCGCTCTCGGACATCAAGCGGACGCACGGCGGACACCATCTCGTCATCGGGTTCGACGGGAGCCTCGGCGGGGCGGCGCAGGTGTTCGCGGACAGAGCGCTCGTGAGCAAGGTGGACAACTACGGCCAGTATGCCGAGCTCGAGCTCGCCTCCGGCGCCGATCCCCAGCAGATCCTCCAGCGCTTGGTGACGTCGGGCGCGCGGTTGTCCAAGTTCGAGCTGCAGGAGGCGTCGTTGAACAAGATCTTCATCGACCTGGTGGGGCCGGAGGCGGCGCGTGCGTAAGATCTGGGCGGTGATCCGGCGGGAGTTCGTCGAGCGGGTGCGGAGCAAGTGGTTCTGGGCGTCCGCGATCCTGGGCCCCGTGTTCTTCGGAGCGATCATCATCATCCCGCTGCGCTTCGCCTCGACCGGCGGCACCAAGGCCATTGTCGTGGTGGATGGGACGGCGTCGGGGCTCGGCGCCCGTGTGGCGGATTCGCTGGCCCGAGGCAAGACGTTCACGGTCGTCGCCCGATCCGTGCCGCGCCCCGGGCTGTTGGATTCCCTGACGCATGAGGTGGGCCGCAACCGGCTGGATGGGCTCCTCGTCCTGACCGACCGGACGGTGGAGACGGGTGCGGCCGAGTATCGCGCCGCGAACGTCTCGTCGTTCCGCGACATCGACGAGCTGCGGGGCGTGCTCGGTCGACTCGCCGTGAACGCTCGGCTCGAGCGCGCCGGTGTGGATCCCGCGACGGTCGGCCGGGCGCAGATCCGGATCGACCTCGAGACCAGGAAGATTTCGGGATCCACGACCACGGGTGAGAGCTCGGCACAATCGTTCTGGCTCGCCTACGTCATGTCGATCGTTTTGTTCATCGTGATCGCGGTCTATGGCGTCAACGTGATGAGCTCGGTGCTCGAAGAGAAAACGACGCGGGTCGTCGAAGTCCTGGTCTCGTCGCTGCGTCCGTTCCAGCTGATGCTCGGCAAGGTGGTCGGGGTCGGGGCCGTATCGATTTTCCAGTTCGCGATTTGGGGGTTGGGCGGGCGGCTGGTGCTCTCGCAGCGAGCGGCGTTGCTCGGCACCGCGCCGCCCGGGAACGCGGGGCAGGAAGCGGTGTTCCAGCTCCCACCCGTCCCCGCGGCGACGGTCGCCGTGTTCCTCGCGTACGTTCGCGGCGGTGGGCGCGATGTCGTCCAACGAGCAGGAGGCGCGCCAGGCGCAGCAGCCGGTGGTCTTCCTCCTCATGATCGCGTACCTGTCGGTGTTCGCGCTCGCCAACGACCCGGGCTCCACGTACGCGGTCGCACTGTCCCTCGTCCCGTTCACCTCACCGATCGCGATGCCCGTGCGCTGGGCAGCGGGCAGGGTAGGAGTGAACGAGCTCATCGGGTCGCTCGTGCTGCTCGGCGCGGGCATCGGGGGGGTCACATGGATCGCGGCGCGGATATACCGCGTGGGAATACTCATGACGGGGAAGCGGCCGAATCTCCGGGAGTTAATACGCTGGGTCAGAGCATAGACGTTGAGGGAGACGCCGAAGTCGCCGAGGCGCTGAGTGGATATGAGGGTAGAGGGCAAAGGCATAGGAAAGGCACCGTCGGCAATCTTCTGGTGCTGCTCCGCACGCAATTCGGTTGCACCGTTCCCACGTGGCACACTACAAGACATTGAAGGCGTGGCAGCACGCACAAAGGCTCGCCATCGAGTGCGTCAGGGCTTCCCGCGGTTTCCCTGACTACGAGCAGAACGCACTGGCCGACCAGTTGCGACGCGCCTGTTACAGCGTCCCCCTGAACATCGCCGAGGGCAACACTCGACATGGTTCGCGAGAATACCGTCGTTTCCTCGACACGGCGCGCGGCTCCCTAGCCGAGGTGGAGACGATCATCGAGATGGCACGTGAGCTTGGCTACGTGAGGCCGGCCGAGTTCGGCAGGCTCGAAGCGCTAGTGAATGAGACCGGACGTACGTTGTATGGCCTACTGAGGAAGATCAGCGGCGCCGCCTCGCGGGTCCCTTCGCCCTAGCCTCTCACATCCACTCAGCGTCTCGGCGCCTTAGCGTCTACCTCGACGTCTCGGCGTCTGAGCCGGTATAATTGCGTGCATGAGCGTCGACTATGATGTGATCGTGGTGGGAGCCGGCCATGCAGGATCGGAGGCCATGTCCTGCAATCCCGCTATCGGCGGGATCGCGAAGGGCACCGTGGTGCGTGAGATCGACGCGCTCGGCGGCATCATGGGGCGAGCGACCGATCGCGCGACCATCCAGTTCCGCATGCTCAATCGCTCCAAGGGCCCGGCCGTATGGGCGCCCCGCGCTCAGTGCGACCGTACGTTGTACCGCCGCGCCGTGCGGGAACTGCTCGAAGGCTTCCCAGGCATCGAGCTGACGCAGGGGATGGTGACGCGCCTCATCCTCGACGGCACGCGCGCCGCGGGCGTGGTGACGGCCGACGGGCGCCGTTTCCGCGCACGTGCCGTGGTGCTCACCGCCGGCACGTTCCTGCGCGGGCGCATCCACCTCGGCACTGACACGCAAATCCCGGCCGGTCGCGCCGGCGATCAGCCCGCCGTCGATATCGCGCAACACATTGAAGCACTTGGTCTTACAGTGTCGCGCTTCAAGACCGGTACGCCGCCGCGAGTGGACGGCCGCAGCGTCGATTGGTCCAGGGTCGAGCGCCAGGACGGAGACGGGACCGCTTACCGCTTCTCCTTCTATGATCACGCCGAGCTGCCCCGCCAGCTGCCATGCTGGATCACGTGGGCTGGAGAGGAAGTGAAGCAGATCATCCGCGCGCATCTCGGCGAATCGGCGCTGTACGGCGGGGCGATCAGCGGCCGCGGGCCGCGCTATTGCCCATCGGTCGAAGACAAGATCGTAAAGTTCCCGGAAGCGAAGCGCCACCAGGTGTTCCTCGAGCCGGAGGGGCTCGACACACACGAGTTGTATGTGAACGGGCTGTCCACTTCCCTGCCCGTCCCCGTACAGCTCGAATTCCTCCGCGCGGTGCCAGGTCTCGAGCGGGCGAAGATGACCCGTCCGGGTTATGCCATCGAGTACGATTATTATCCGCCCACTCAGCTCACGCCGTGGCTGGAAACGAAGGCCGTCGAGCACCTGTTCTTCGCCGGGCAAATCAATGGAACGACCGGATACGAGGAGGCGGGAGGCCAGGGTGTCGTGGCCGGGATCAATGCCGTGCGCCGGATCCGCGGCGCGGAGCCCGTGATCCTGGGGCGCGACGATGCGTACCTCGGCGTCCTGGTGGATGACCTCGTGACGCGGGGAGTGGACGAGCCGTACCGACTGTTCACGTCGCGCTCCGAGTTCCGGCTGCTGCTGCGGCAGGACAACGCGCTGCGGCGATTGGCTCCGCTCGCCGAGCGCCTCGGGCTGCTCACGGCGGCGGAGCGGCGGGTGGCGACGCGCCGCTTCGAGGAAGAGGAGGAGGTGCTGCGAGCGGCGCGCGGGGCGACGATTACACCGAGCGCCGCCGCGGCGGTGCTCGCGAACACGGGCACGAGCCTGGGGGAGCCCGAGCGTGTCGCGAGCGTGGCCCGACGGCCGGGCGTATCGCTGGGCGCGCTGCTCGAGGCCGCAGGGGTCACGGTGACGGCGCAGGAGGCAGCGGTGGTGAGTGCCGGCATCGAGCTCAAGTACGACGGATACCTGGCGCGCGAGCGGGAGGCAGCGGCGCGGTTGGCCGAGCTCGCGTCGTTCGCGCTCCCTCGAGACCTTCCCTACCTCGAGTTCAAGAGCCTCGCGACCGAAGCACGGCAAAAGCTCGATCGCATCCGGCCGACCTCGCTCGCCCAGGCGGCGCGCATTCCCGGCGTGTCGCCCAGCGATCTGCACAATCTTGTAGTCGAAACGGCCCGCTGGCGCCGACGGGTCGCCTAGCAACTGGCTTCCCCTGGCGGTGTTTCACGTGAAACTAGGCAGCGGTTTCACGTGAAACTCGCTCTTTACGTCTGGGGTACCAAGACCCTATATTGAGAACTTCACAGCGAGCAACAATATAACATATTTGTATACAATAACTTAGATAATGCCGCGCGTCATCGCAATCGCCAATCAAAAGGGCGGCGTCGGCAAGACGACGACGGCGGTGAACATCGCCGCGTCGCTCGCCACCGCCGAGCGCAAGACCCTCCTCGTCGATGCCGATCCCCAAGCCAACTCGACGAGCGGCGTAGGCATCGAACGCGACCGCATCCGCCACTCGTTGTACGATGCCTTGCTCGATGGCCGTTCCCTCGCCGATGCACGATTCACCCACGTGCACTTCCCCTACCTCGACGTCGTGCCAGCCACGCAGGACTTGGTCGGCGCCGAGCTCGAACTCGTCAACAAGCAGGGGCGCGAGACGATGATGCGGCGCGCGCTGCGGGATTTCCGCGATCAGTATCAATACGTGGTAATCGATTGTCCGCCCTCGCTCGGTCTGTTGACGCTCAACATGCTCACAGCCGCCGACAGCGTGCTGATTCCCATCCAGTGCGAGTACTACGCGCTCGAGGGTCTCTCGCAGCTCCTCAACACCGTCAAGCTGGTACAGCGGAACTTCAACCCCGCGCTGGCGATCGATGGCGTGCTGCTGACGATGTACGACGCGCGGCTGAATCTCTCGAAGCAGGTGGCCGACGAGGCCAAGGAGTACTTCGGATCGCAGATGTTCGCCATTACGATCCCGCGCAATGTGCGCCTCGCCGAGGCGCCGAGCTTTGGGAAGCCGATCCTGTTGTACGATGTGCAGTCGGTGGGCGCGAAGAGCTACCTGGCGGTGGCACAGGAGCTGATCCGGCGCGTGGAGCACGGCGCCGTGTCCTCCCCCGCCCCGTCCGCTGCTGAACCGCTGCCGGAGGTGCCCGCATGACGGAAACCATCGCAGGTCGCCGTCGGCTCGGCCGGGGCCTCGAAGCCCTGCTGGGGCCTACGCGCGAGGAAGCAGAGCGCGAGGGGAGTCTCGTAGAACTGGCGATCGCCGACATCCGCCCCAACCCCTACCAGCCGCGCCGGGACGTCGACCCCGCGGCGCTGGAGGAGCTCCAGGCCTCCATCCGCAAGGCCGGTTTGTTGCAGCCCGTCGTGGTGCGCCCCGTCCCGGGCGGCAACGGCGGCTTCGAGCTGATCGCCGGCGAGCGGCGACTGCGGGCTTGCCAGGCGCTCGGCTGGGAGAAGATCCCCGCGGTGAAGCGCGAAGTCGACGACCGCACCGCCCTGACGCTCGCGCTGGTCGAGAACCTGCAGCGTGACGACCTCTCGCCCGTGGACGAGGCGCGCGGTTACGAGCGTCTCCTCGCGGAATTCAGCCTGACGCAGCAGGACGTCGCGGACGCGGTGGGTCGCGACCGCTCCACGGTCGCCAACGCCCTCCGGCTGCTGAAACTGCCGGCGACGGTGCTCGCGCTGCTGCATGAAGGCGGTCTCTCGGTCGGCCACGCCCGCGCGCTGCTCGCGCTCGAGGACGCGCGTGTCGCGACGTCGCTCGCCAAGGAGGCGGTGGACCTCGGGCTTTCGGTGCGGGACGTGGAAGACCGAGTGCGCGGTGGCCGGGCGCCGGTCCGACGCCCGCGTCTCAAGAAGGGAATGGGACATGCGCCCGAAGTGCGGCGCATCGAGGACGCGCTGCGCCGCCGCCTCGGCACCGACGTGCGGGTGACCCTCCGCGCCAAGGGCAAAGGACAGATTCATCTCAACTTCTATTCCAACGACGATCTTGCGCGGCTCCTGGAGCTGATCCTCGGCGCGCCGTTCAACGGATGAAGCAGCGGAAAGATCGCCGCGTCACCATCGTCGTCCACACCGATGGAGACCTCGCTTCCCGCCAATACCGCGTTCCCCTGTGGGCGCTCGAGGCCGGGAAGTGGAGCGCGCTCGTCGTGGGTCTGTTGATCGTGCTGTTCTTCGCATTCGCGGGACCGATCGGTCGCGCGGCGGCCCGCGTGCCCGGCCTCGAGCGTCAGGTGGCGCGGCTGGAGGAGGAGAACAGCCGGGTGCAGCAACTCGCGGCGGCGCTGAACAGGGCCGAGGCGAACTACCAAGAGCTGCGCACGATGTTGGGTGTGAGGGCGCCGCGGGAGAAGGGAGCGGTGGCCCCGACCGGGGACCTCGTGCGGGCGGTCGCCGTACGCGCCCGTCCTCCTTCGGCGCCCCTGCGCTACGAGCCAGGCCCGGCGGAGCCGACGCACTGGCCGCTCGACGTCGCAGGGTTCGTCACCCGCGGGCAGGTGCGGCCCGGCGATGTCACCGAGTCGCATCCAGGCATCGATATCGCCGTGCCCGCCGGCACGCCGGTCCGTGCCGCCGGCGGCGGGTCGGTCGAGGCGGCGGGCACCGACCCGGCGTACGGACTGTTCGTGCTCATGCGGCACTCGAGCGGGTATGAAACGATGTATGGGCACGCCTCGCGCCTTCTGGTGCGCGAAGGCGACTCGGTGCAGGCGGGGCAGGTGATCGCGCTCTCCGGCAACTCGGGGCGATCCACGGCGCCGCACCTCCACTTCGAAATCCGCCGCGAGGGCAAGTCGCTCGATCCCCTCACGGTCGTGAAACAGGAGAATTGACATGGCGATGTTCACCGAGAAGGGGCAGGGGGGGCTCGAGTCGGAATCCGGACTGTCCATCATCGGGACCGGCATGCGCGTCGTAGGGGATATCAGCGCGGACGGTGTCGTGAAAATCGAAGGCACCGTGGTGGGCACGGTGCGCGCTGGCCGGCAGGTGCTGGTGGGCAAGGGCGGCGAAGTGGAAGGAGACGTGATCTCGCGCGAGGCGATCATCGGTGGCGAGGTACGCGGCTCGATCCGGGCCGACGAGCGTATCGAGATCCAATCCACCAGTGTCGTGCACGGCGACATCGCGGCGAAACGACTGCTGGTGCAAGAGGGAGGCGAGATCAACGGCGTCGTGCGCATGGGTGAAGCGGCGCTCGAAGCGGAGACCGCTGAAAAAGCGGGGGCGCAGCGGTCCTACTAGGCGCGCCAGATATCCACACGTTCGTACTTCCCCGTGTGGATTGTTTATCTCTATATGCCGTAGTACGTTAGCTCGCGTTGTGGCGTGGGAGTCGCACCTCACTGTCGATAATCTGGTGAGACAATGTCTCCATACTGCCAGAGGTGAGAGGCTCGATGGAGCTCACCGAGCTGGTCTCCTACGTGGACGGCTACCTCCGGGTATTGGAGGTACCAGACGCGCCCCACGCGATCAACGGGCTGCAGGTCGCGAACGCGGGTACGGTGAGCCGCCTGGCGGCTGCCGTCGATCTATGCGAAGCGACCGTGCGCATGGCGGCGGAGCAGGGGGCCGACTTGCTGCTCGTGCACCATGGCTTGTTCTGGGGTGGGCTCCAGCCGCTCACGGGGCGCGCGTATCGGCGCGTCGCGGGACTGATGGCGCAGAACATCGCGCTCTACAGCGCTCATCTTCCACTCGATCTGCATCCCGACGTCGGCAACAACGCGGTACTCGCGCGCCAACTCGGCGTCTCGCTCCGCGGGGAGTTCGGAGAGGAATACGGTGTGCGCATCGGCCGTTGGGGAGAGACCGACGTCTCCCGCGACGCGCTGGAGCGCCAACTCGCGGCCCTCACGAGTAGCGCACCCCGGCTGATGGCGTTCGGCCCGGAGCGGGTGCGCCGCGTGGGGATCGTGACGGGGGCGGCGGGCTCGATGATCGCGCAGGCCGCCGCCGCCGGCCTCGACACCTTCGTCACGGGCGAGGGTCCCCACCACACGTTCTTCGACGCCGAAGAGCTGAAGCTGAACGTGTTTTACGCCGGGCACTACGCCACCGAGACGGTGGGGGTCAAGGCGCTGGCCGAACACCTCCACGTCCGGTTCCATCTGCCCTGGACGTTTCTCGATCATCCGACCGGTCTGTGAGCCCACGCCGCGTGCTGGCCGTGCTCGCGGCATCCGAGCTGTGCGGCATGGCGCCGTGGTTTTCCGCGTCCGCCGTCGCACCGGCGCTCTCGCGCGTGTGGCGGCTCGACACGGCGGGCGCAGCATGGCTCACGATCTCGGTGCAGCTCGGCTTCGTCGCGGGTGCGCTCGTGTCGGCGCTGCTCACGCTCTCCGACCGCTGGTCCGCCCGCCGCCTGGTCGCGGGCTGCGCCTGGCTCGCCGGTCTCGCGACCCTCGGTGTGGCGTTCGCGCCGGGCCCAGGAGCGGGCATTGCGCTGCGGATGCTCACCGGCGCGGCGCTGGCGGGCGTGTATCCGCCGGGAATGAAGATCGTCGCCGGGTGGTATCGCGAAGGTCGGGGACTCGCGATCGGTGTCCTCGTCGGCGCGTTGACGCTGGGCTCGGCGCTTCCCCATCTCGTTCGCTGGGCGGTTCCGGCCGAGTATTGGCGGCCCGTGCTCGACATCGCGGCGGCGGCGGCGCTCCTCGGCGGCCTCCTGGTCCTGCTCGTGCCGCACGACGGCCCGTTCGCCACGCCAGCACCGCCCTTCACCTGGCGGGCGGCGCCGAGCATCCTCGCAGACCGTGCGGTGTCGCTCGCCAACCTCGGCTACCTCGGTCACATGTGGGAGCTGTATGCGATGTGGACGTGGCTGGCCGCGTTCGTGGCGGCGAGCGAAGTGGCCCGGACCGGTGGCGATTCCACGGGAAGTGGCGCGCCGGCGTTCATCACATTCGCGGTGGTCGGGAGCGGCGCGTTGGGGTGCTGGCTGGGCGGAAAGTACGCTGATCGGTGGGGCCGCACGCTGATCACCAGCGTCGCGATGACGGTGTCGGGCGCGTGTGCGCTGGCAGTGGGCCTTGTGTTCGGCCGCCCCCTCCCGGTACTGGTGCCGCTGCTCCTCGTCTGGGGCGTCACCGTGGTCGCGGACTCGGCCCAGTTCTCGGCCGCGGTGAGCGAGCTGGCCCCGCGTGAGCTTGTGGGGACCGCGCTCACGCTCCAGACGAGCCTGGGGTTCCTCCTGACCTGTCTCACGATCTATCTGTTGCCGTGGGTGGCGGCACGGATGGGGTGGCGCTGGAGCATGAGCCTCCTGGCGCTCGGACCCGCGTGCGGCGTGTGGGCGATGCTCGTGCTGCGGCGCCGGCCGGAGGCGGCGTCGCTCGCGGGCGGGCGAGGTTAGGGCACCGCGACGGTCCCCACTTCGCCGCCGAACTCGTCCGAAGCGCGCGTCGTCCCTGCCGGCGCGGTCCATCTCCCACCGTCGATTCGCACGTTGATCCGGTGTATGCCGCTCGGAATGCGGAGCCAGCATTCCCACGTATCCTCGCCCGCGCGGCGAAGGGCGACCGGCTGCCAATCCGTGAAATCGCCGGCCACTTCCACGGTCGCTCGGGCGAGAGCGTATAGGACGACCCGGAAAGTGCCATCGAAAGCCGGTTGCAGTTCGAGTCGCGCGGCGAAGCCCGCCTCGCCGTCGCCCGAGGCAGGCGGCCGACCGAGCGGCTGCGGATCGCGGCGGACGCGTGGTCGTACGAGCGCTGTCCGCAGGCGCAATCCGGCGCTCACGTACCGCCCCGCCACGCCGCCGCTGACCGGATCGGTGGGATAGCGGCCGCCTGAAACGAAGAGCGCAGTGCGCTCCCCCAGCGTGAGTACGGTGCTCGCTTCGCCGTACACGCCGTGACCTGCGCCGCGGCTCGACACCCTGGCTGCGAGCGAGGCGTCGAGCTCGACGGAGCCTCGGCTTGCGTGGAGTGTCGACCCGACGTCGCTGTACGCCGTATCCCCGACGATCGATCGGGTGGCGGACAAAGCGACCGTCACCCAAGAGCGCCGCGCCCACACACCGACGCCGGCGACCGCTACGGGGCGGGCCGCGCGTCCGTATGAGGTGCGCCCCCCGGTCCCGCCGATCCACGCGCCCCGACCGGCCGCGACAAAATGCAACCGGGCCTCGGCCGTAGCGTGCCAGAAACTCGCGAAGTTGGCATAGCTGCTCCCACCCGCGGAGAGAGACAGCGCGCCACGCCAGCGGCGCGGGAGCAAGCCCGACGGCGTGAAGAGCGAAGCGGCGAAGAGCCCCTGGAGACTCCGGCGACCGCTTTCGAAGCGGAGATAGGTGCCACGAGCTGTGACGGCGCCGCCGGGCCGTTCCCAGGTGAGGGTCGGCGTGAGAGACGCGGCGCCGGACCGAAGGAAGCCATCGTAGCGTACCGTCGAGACGCCGACGTCGACGGTCCCGGTGGTCTGGGCGGCGGAGGCGCGCGCGGCCAAGAGGGACGTTGCCGCGGCGAGGGACGCGGCCCAAGCATGTCGCGCGGCCGGCGCGGGCCGCACGGGGTTAGGGGCGGCCGGGGCGCTGCTGGCGGGCCCCCGCGTTCACTCGCATGTCCGCGGCCGTCGCCGCAGCCGCAGTCGCCGCAGCGGGGGGGGCGCCCAACGCGATGTCGCGCTCGACGGCGCGCCGGAATTCGACGAGGTCCGCGTCTCTGGCTCGCGCGGCAAGGGCGAGTACGGCGGCGGCAGCGCTGTCGACGGGGACTCCGCTCGCCACCAGGTCGGCGAGCACGGCGAGCGGCATGGTAAGGGGCTCTCGGCGAGCTTGCCGCAGCCGTGCGAGGACGGTGGGGGACGCCCCGGCGCGGAGCGCCGCAGCGCCGGCGCTGAGCTCCGCGGGCGAGGCGGTCGACCCGAGTGCGTCACGGGCGTGCCCCAGCTCCACGGCGAAACGCCGCACGGCGGCGACGATCAACTCTCCCGAGGCCCGCTTCGTCGCGCCTTCGAGCGCACGCTGCACGAGCGGCTCCGTGGGAAGCAGGGCTCTACCGGCCGAATCGACGAGTGCCGCGACGGCAGGCCTTGTGGCGGCGTCGAGTCGCTCGAGGCGCGGATCGGTCTGCTGACCGGCGGCACGTCCTGCGACCAGCATCGCCGCGAGCAGGGGAAGCGCGCTACGGCTGAAGGCGGGCGTCACGAGCCCCCTCCTCCCACGGTGAGCACCGAGCTGGGTGCGCCGTAGTCCTCATCACGGGCTACCGGCGCCGAGGGGTCGGCCAGCCAGCGCGAGCCATCCACGAAGAACGCGTAGTGATAGCGGCCGGGCACGAGCGGGACCACCGCAGTCCACAGCGCCTCGGTTCCGGTTCGGCGCATCGGCGTGCGGCTCGCGTCCCAGTCGTTGAAGTCCCCGACGAGCGATACGCGCGTCGCGCGGGGAGCGACCAGGACGAACTGAAAGGCGCGGGACTCTTCGTAGTGGGGAGCAGGCGGTTTGGAGTCCATCCGGGTGAGGACGACCGCGACTGCGACGGCGGCGGCCGCCGCGAGCCCGCCGAGCGGTGTGACCGTGAGCCGATGGGGGCGCCTGAGCCAACGCCACATCTCCCCCAGCCAAGTCGCACGGCCGGGCGCAGGGAGCGCCCTGATCGCGCGCATGACCCGCTCGTCGAGCGCTGGGTCGATCCGCACGGCTCGCCGGAGATGCCGCGTGAGGCGCTCGACTGCGTCTTCCACTTGGTCAAACACGCTCCGCCTCTTTGAGCATCGCCTGGAGCTGCTCCCGCGCCCGCTTCACGCGCATTTTCAGC
>WNGP01001385.1_pt1 | contig 19937 bp, 16 predicted proteins | sample 5407671 | NCBI WGS metagenome assembly WNGP01 (sample SAMN13153381, study PRJNA577476) | soil metagenome | isolation source: 40 cm soil or saprolite under Garry oak tree replicate 2 | place: USA:California | collected 2016-06-15 | reverse complement strand
GGACCTCCCGGCTCAGCCGGGCCCAACTGCACTTTAGCGAGATGTGCCTCGTGCTCTACTACGGCAACACGCGAGTCACCAAGACACGGGCGTACCAGCTGGCCCGGGAGACCCTCGATCATCGCACGCACGGTTACTGGATCGACCCGGAGCGCTGTGGCAAGGTGGTGCCTGAGAATCTGGTCACCGAATTGCTGGATCCGGCCATCCCCATGCAGGCGCTGTTGGACAACCCGGAGAAAGCGGCCCTGCTCACCCGAATCACGATGCCGTCGCGGGCCTGGTTCTGCGGCTACGCCACCTACCTCGAAGCGACGGCTGATACCGGGCAGCAGCTCATGAACCAACGGCTCGGCCAGGGCGTCTGGGAGCAGTACCACCTGGTCTTCGAGACCTTCGTTCACCGCGCCGGGCTTCCGCTGCAGTATGTCTTTGCCGACCACTGGCTGGTGAATGCCTGGATCGTCGATGAAGAGACGCGCAGCCAGGCTTCCCGCCTGTGGCTCACCCTGCTGATCGATGCCTATTCGCGCAGCATCGTGGGGATGGCCTTGCTCTCCGAGGAGCCGTGCATCGAGTCCATCCAATCCGCCTTACGCCACGCCATCTGGCACAAATCCTCGCACGCGCGCCTGGGCCTCGACGGGGAATGGAGCTGTTACGGGATCCCGCAGCAGCTCTTTCTCGACAATGCGTGGGCCCATCACTCCCACAGCCTGGAACACCTGGCGCGCGCCATCAGCCGCGATGGCGTCTACAACGCCATCGATCTCGTCTTTCGCCCGCCCTATAAGGGACGTTACGGAGCCATCATCGAACGGGTGTTTCGCAACTTCTCCGGGCAGATCAAGGAATTGGTGGCAGGAGCGATGGCGTCCAAATCTCCCCAGGAGGTTCGCGCAGCTGCGGGACGCGCCTGGCTGCTGCACACCGATCTGGACCGGCTGTTGCATCAGTTGATCCTCACCTATCAGCACACCCCGCACCGGGAACTGAACGGCATGACGCCGCACCAGAAATGGTGTGAGGGGATCCAGACCTCGGGTCTCCCCCTCATTCCGGCGTTCACGCCCGAAATGGATCGGCTCTTCCTGCGCCTGCATCCGCAGACCCGCCAGGTGCGCAGTCGCGGCATTCCGGCGTTCGGCCTGAACTACTGGTCAGCGGAGCTCGGCGGGATCGCACGACGAGCTAGCGACGGAAGCCCGGTCCGCTACCACTTCCGCTACGACCCCACCGATATCAGCCGCATCTCCCTCTTTCGGGACGGGATCTGGGCGGGAGATGGACACGCCAGAGAACTGCAACGCGCCGATGGCACGTACCGGCAGGTGAGCCTGGCCGAGTGGCAGATGGCGAAACGGCAGGTCGCGTCGCGCGCGCTCGATGCGGAAGGCAAGACGCCAGCAGAACTGGTGCTGGTCACCGACCTCGAGGTGCTCTCAAAACAGCGGGCGCAGGAGAAGCGAGCAACGCAACGCAACACGCGCCGCAAGCTGACACCGACGAGGAGACGCAGCGCGTGCTGCGCTTCCTCTACCACTGAGAAAGGAGGACACTGCATGACGACCGAGCTCCTTGATGAGTCCCTGGATGTACGCAAACGCCTCGAGCACTTGCGGGCCTGGCAAGCGGAATGGTCCCGTATCGACCGCCTCCTGGAAGAACAACTCCTGCAGCTCGACGGGAACAAACCGCTTGAGGTGCAGCAGGCCAATCATATTGCCACGCTGCGACGCCGCATGGAAATGACGCTCGCGCAAACGCCGCTCTCCATCCCGGAAGAGGTGATCCGCCGCCTGGGCGCGCGCCTGATCCGCGAGCAGCTGGCACAGCAATTTGCCAGCTTGACGAAGGAAGAGCGGCTGCTCTGGCTCAACTCCTTCACCTTTTTCTTGACGGCCGATCTGCGGCGGCTCGATGACAAAATCGCCAAGGTGCGGGCCTATCGCTCCCTGGGGCAATCGCGCAACTTTTTGCTGGGCGGTGAATCCGGCATGGGCAAAACGACCTACCTGGACTGGCTCCTGTTCAACCACCTGCCCGTGGTCGAACAGGAACGCAACCGCGTCCCCATCATCGGCATTCAGGCCCCCGTCAGTCAACAGACGGCCAGACCCCTCCTCTGGCGCATGGTCCTGGAGTGCGGACACACCTTTGTGACGCGGGATAACGAAGAGATCCTGCTCATGAAGCTCGTGCTCTACGTCCAACAGTGCGGCGTCGAACTGATTGTGATCGATGAAATCCAGCACATCACGCGCCCGGAGCTCAAGCGCCGGGTGTTAGAGATCTCCAATATGACCCGTGGCATTCCCATCGTCTGCGCGTCGTGCCACCCCATCCAATGGACCGAAGGGGATGAGGAGATCAAGGGACGCTGGAACGACTTCTTTCAGCTCAAGCAATACACGGGGGCGCGGCTAGATGGCCTGCTCTCCACCATCGAACTGTTCCTGCCGTTTAGCCAGGATTCGCATCTCTCCGCGCGGGGGAACGAGGGCGGCCCTGGTCCAGCCGAACTGATCGAGCAGTGGACCGGGGGCATTTTGCGCGATATCATGATCCTGATTCGTGACGCCTGCCGCCGAGCGATCGAAGAGCAGGCTCCCTCGTTACAGCAGCCAGTCCTGGAAGCGACCTGGAAAGATGTGCAGACGAAACAGGTCACCGACTTCCTCGATCTCATCCGCCAGCGAGCACGGAGGTGAGCGCCACATGGAGGAACGTGAACGGTTCGACCCCGAGTGTGCCGTCTGGAAGCGGTTACCGCTGCACCCGCAACCACGACCTCTCGAATCCCTCTCTAGCTACCTCATTCGCCTGGGAGAAGCCAACGGCCTCAGCTCACTCAGTGAGCTTGACGCCCTGGCAGGCGCTCCCCTGAGTGGACCAGGCGCTCTCCTGGTTCCTGATTTTCCTCCTCCATCGTATGGAGGCCTGGCACAGCTCACCGGTTGCCCCGAGGCCAGGCTGAAGGAGACCACCTTCTGGCACCTCGGGCAGCGCTTCGGACGTGCGCGTCACCCCCTGACCTTGCGCCGGTTCTTAGCGGGGAGCCTGCCCTCCTGCCTCCGCTACTGTCCAGCGTGCCTGACGGAACCATCCACGCCCGCTTATACCCTGACCTGGCGCTTTCTTTCGCTGCCGGGATGTGCTGCCCACGGCCAGGCGCTGCTCGATTCCTGCGGGCACTGCGGGTCTGCCCTCCCTCTCTTGGCACGCGCTCCCCGCCTGGCCTGCTGTCCAGCATGTGGGGGCGACATGCGCACCTGCGCAGCGGCACGGCTCTCGGCGGAAGCCAAGCAGATCGCCGCGAGACGCACGCGAGACCTGGAGTTTCTGCTCTCGTGCCCCACTCCCGGAGCAACGGGCCTGGAAGCTGTGGACATCGGGAAACAGTTCGTGGCGCTGCGGCAACAGCGGCGTCTAACGATAACGGAGGCAGCGCATCGCATGGGAGGCGAGGAGCAGGTCGTCCTGGCAATTGAATACGGAAGTCGCTTCAAGCAAGCGACCTTCGGCGAGTATCTGCGCTATGCCGACGCGCTCGACTGCCCGCTGCAGGAGATCTTCAGGCAAGACCGCGTTCACCCTCCTCGCTCGCTCACGCTTGAGACCGAGGAGCAGGTGCTGACTCAGGTGGAGGAGGCCATCCGCCGCTTGCAGGCCGAGAGCTCGCCGGTAGTCCCAGGGGCGATCGGAGAACTCGTCGGCAGGTCGGTGCGGGACTTGCACAAGTACCCGCGCGTCGGCACCGTGCTCAACCGGTGCAAGCTGGAACGCGGTCGCCAGACCGTGCGGTTTGATCGCCAGCGCGAGGAGGAACTGGTTCAGCTGGTGGAGCAGGCGATCAAACAGGTGGAATTCCTGGGAAAACCGGTGACCCAGCTGCGTGTGTGCGCCATGGTGGGCATGACCTATCAGTGGCTGATCCAGTATCCCCGCGTCAAAGCGATTCTTTTGCCGATCGCCTCCACACGGCCAGAGAATGTGACCCGTCGCCTGCACCGCGAGGATCAGAAGTTGCTCGAGCAAGCCGAGCAGGTGATCAGACAGTTGGAGTCCTGGGGCGAACCAGTGTCGCCAGGGAGGATATGTGAGCTGATGGGCATCTCTCGAGAACGTTTGAGTACGCATCCGCGACTCAAAGCCCTGGTGGATCAGTACCATGAGAACGGTCCTGAAAGCAGGCAGCGTACCCGCGAGCGTGAAGCGGAGCTCGTCAAGCGCACGGAGTCTGTCATTGTCCACCTGGCATCCCGTGGGGAGCTCGTGACACAGCGACGCGTCTGCAAAAGCCTTGGCCTCTCTCAAAGGTACCTGGAACGCTACTCCCGCGTCAAAGCCCTGCTCGCTCAATGCAAAGGGAAGCGCACCAGAAGCAGACTTCGTACCGAGCAGCAGGAGCGCGAGCTGCTTGAGCACATGGAACGGGCGCTCAAGGAGTTGGAAGCCACGGGAAAACCGGCGCTGCCCAGAACCATCGGGATGATGATTCAGCTGCCCTTCCAGAGGCTCGACGATTACCCGCGCCTCAAGGCACGATTCCAACAAATCCTCGACGAGTATCAGCGCAGCCAGGAGTGGCAAAGGCAAACCCGAGAAGAGGAGTTCGCGGTACGCCTGCAACAAGCGATCAGCACACGCGAGGAACAGGGGAAAGCCATCACACAGAGCGCTCTGTTAAAAATGGCGTGCCTGTCAAAGACAGAGGCGAGAAAGTATCCATGTGTGCAAACCATCCTCGCTCAGTATGCCGCAAACTCGGGGTAGCCGCCTGGATGCAAGACGTGCTCGCGTTCCCGCTTGAACGACTTGCTTCCCCAAGACTTTTTCTCTCCATCCGCTAGAAATCGATACTTTTTCTACGCTTCTGAAAGATTTTTCTCTGGTGCTGACAGAAGATCAGAGCCTCTCTCGCTCATTCTTTTCTACGCTAACGTTGGAAACTACATAAAGCTATGATCGTTGAAAGGGAATAACGCTTCATGTCCTCGCCTTACAAGCCGTTTGGGCATGCTCGGGCTTGCAAAGCTTATGAGAAACCGCTACAATGCAATGAAACACCCGTTCCTATTCCCTCGAAAAAAGGAGACATTGAGGTTGGACGAGCTAGAGGACACTGAAGTCTTGGAAGTCGTGGCGCAAACCTCGACCCGGCTTCCGTTTTTGGATGATCAGGTGCCTGTCCTCTATCTTTCGGATGGCCGGCCCTACATTCCTGTGTTCGCAGTCTGCCGCGCGTTGGGCATCCGTCCTGACATCCATATCCGGCGTTGGCGCCGACTTGTGCTGTGGGTTAGCGCGCGCAAGCTCCCGTTCCAGACCGAGAAATGCGGCAAGCGGCTGGTGTGGTGCCTGCTGATCTCAGAAGTGCCGTTTCTCTATAGCCTCTTCGACTGGAAGCTGGTTGCTCCCGAACGGCGGCTCCAACTGCATCGGGCCACCGAAGCACAGATCAGGCTAGCCGACCAGGCCTACCAGGAGATGCAGCGTGAATACAAAGCGATGCGCCAGGCGCTCTTCACGTTCATGAGCACCGTCGACGATATCGATACGCTGCTCACGCGCTATGCAGAGGTGTTCGGGTCGCGGCTCGACAGCGGATCGGCAGATGTGCTCGCCGAGCTGTGCGAGCGTGGCCGGTCGCTCTTTGCGCAGGCTACCACGCATGCGCGCAAGATGCTCCAGGAGCAGGGGGAACTGCCCGTGGTCGATCTGTTCAAGATCGGCGCGGATAATCAGGTGATCGACACCTTTTCCATGCCGTTACTTCCTATCGTGCCACAGGAAGACCGTGAGCGCTTCTTCGCCTTCATGGGGCTCCTCACGGCCTGGCAACATGAGATCACCACATTTTGGAACGAGCGAGGGCTGTGGCCTGATGTCGGCAAATAGACACCATGGCTAAACAACAGTCAGCCACGAGGGGATGAGCGATGGAAGATACGACAATCAATGCACGACGCAGGGTGACCTGGACCGCCTGGTTGTTGTAGAATTCCTCTCCCATCTACGAACACTTCAATCGGAACCTTTGGAATGATTCACGCCGCCTCTCCGGCACACGCAACGCTTCCAACGGCGTTACCCTCCCCTTGCCAAGCAAGGAAAGGTAATTTTCCTTGACTGTGTTTTCCGCCCAAAAAGGGGCCGAAAACGGGTCTGGGTGGCGGGTACCAGGAAACAGAAGCCTCGTGTCGTACCACAGCAGTCGACGTCACTCGCGCATCGGCAGTGACAGTTGTTCACGGACGTGTGCCGACGCACCAGCAAAGAGGCCAGGTTTCCTCCTTCCCTCCCCACGTAGCTTTACATGGTTATTGTTCTCTATACGCATTCAAAACGTTGTCGTGGTCCCGATTGATTTTCGCCACCAGGTCGGGGAATTGACCATGCCGTTTACAATAGGTAATCAACTCCACTATCTTCTCGCCCTTTCTCTGGCCAGCGATCTCCGTGTATGACAAGGATTCGTTCCTAGTACAGCCATATTTGTCTGAAGAGCCTAAAATAGCATTTATACATCTGAATAGTACTGAAGCCCGTTAAAAGAGGCTCCTCTGACGTGCGTTTTTCTCTGCTGTTGGGATCTTACTGATGAGTTTTTAAGAGATTCACCCACAACTGGGATGAGTCAAGCAAATTGGCGTTGACACTTTGCTCAAGATATTGTACAAGTTAGTCATTCGGTCTATCGTGTAACGAGCAAGTTTGGAATAGGCTACTAACCGTGAACTCAGTACAGACAGGCGCAAATTTGTTCTAGACTTGATGCCATCCTATGGTTTCACGCCTCGTATCACGGTGAAACGTACTTGCGGCAGGCTGTACTAAGTACTCCCGGCCACAAATGTGAACCACCGCAATACGAGACTACAAGCCATTGGACGGGCACAAAGCCCGGTGCGAATTTGTGGCCGGAAGTACTTAGGTCTGTATCCTTTCCCCCGAAAATTGCAGAAAAAAGTAAGCAGTACATGTAGTACCCGATCTTCATGCTCTTCTCTGACACTTAGGGAGAAAAGAGAGAAGAGAGCTTGAATAGTCAAAGCAGGAGGTAACTATGGTGTCATTGCAGGGAGACGATGGGCTTCACCCTATTCCGGATCCAGTTAAGCCTGTCTTTTGGTACGGTGTATGGGGTCATAATAGTAGTACAGGAGATGACCCTACTCCGACGGGGGGGGGCTTGGAGGAGCTGGTGTTTATGGTACCAGCGAGCACTACATTGGAGTTGGCGGATACACTGGCGCTGAAACTCCATCCTCGGCCGGAGTTGTTGGTGCTGGACTTGTTGGTGTAATAGGTCGCTCAAAGGGTTCTGGTACCCTTCCTTCCAAGGCTGTTGGTATCTATGGAACTGGCTCAAGTGCTGGGATACCAAATTCTCCACCTCTGGGAGTAACTGGCGTAATGGGTGAGAGTGATACGGGCACTGGAGTCTATGGCCATAGTGAGAGTAATTCGGGTGTACTCGGTGAGACAAGAGCCGATGAGGTGTCAATTGGTGCTGTTACTGGTTCTAGTACTGGTAGCGCATCTGGATTGAGGGGATTGAGTGGTAAGGGTGCTGGTGTATTCGCTGCTGGAACACCCGCCGGCTCTTTCTTCGGTGACGTTAGTGTGCTTGGTGGTCTAACGAAAGGCGGAGGCGGCTTCAAAATTGATCATCCTCTTGATCCAGCAAACAAATATCTCTCCCACTCGTTTGTTGAGTCACCCGATATGAAAAATATCTATGATGGGGTGGTAGTTCTCGATACCAAGGGGGAAGCGGTTGTTGAACTGCCTGACTGGTTCGAAACACTCAACAAGGAGTTTCGTTACCAACTCACTGCTATAGGTGCTCCAGCACCAAATCTCTATATCGCAGAAGAAATTAGTAACCACAAATTCAAGATAGCAGGAGGAATGCCTACTATGAAGATCAGCTGGCAGGTGACAGGTACTCGTCAAGATGCTTGGGCAGGAGCAAACCAAGTTGTTGTAGAGCAGGAGAAGCCAGATGATGAGCAAGGTTACTATCTTTATCCAGAAGCACATGGATACTCCTTGGATAAAAGTATTGCAGGGGCCTATCATCCAGAGATGCTGCATCGTCTCACGGCAAATGAGTAGGAGGTTTTTTGTCTCGGTTGGATGGCGGGCCGACGCTGCCTCATGGGATTGCTTCTCGCTTGCCAGTTTGACTGATTTCTTGTCGACGTCCTTCTGATTTGCTGCAAAGCAAGCAGTCTTCACCAACATCGATGGCGGTGGCGAAGTCAATAAGTGAGCGTAAATGTGTGAAAATCGACTTCGCCACGCGATCAGCGAGGTCTTAGAACAACTCAATCAGGAAGGTGCAGAACTGGATGAGCAGGCAGTGGGAGCGCTGTCTCCGTATCTTCGCCAGCACATCAATCGCTTGGAGAGTACCAACTCGACCTGACGCAGCCGCCCCCTACCCTGAACTACGACATTCAGGTAATTACCACCCCGCTAAAAAAGGAAAAGTGGTCAAGATGGTTGCCACCGCAGCGCAAAAACGAGCCAAGCAGAAGCGGAGAAAGAAGAAAATTGCATGTCAGATGAAGCTTTTCTAGTGAGCATCATTACATATTACAAATTTCTACAAGCATTTAAGACTTTTGCTGCCCAAATGGCTGCCCCAGGAAGGAATCCTTGCCATACCCCATCTCGTCCCAATCGATATCCAAGTCGTAGCACAGGACCTTCAGCTCTGACAGATCGTAGATTCCTGCCAGAGTCACCCGTAATCCTTCTGAGTTGTTTGTTTTCGCCCTATGCGGCAAGACCATATCTTGCGGGGTCAGGGCATCCATGACGAACGAGAAGGCAAAGGAAGCGGCAGCATCTGCGGCATAGGCTTGCCAATCGTCATTCTTCTGTGAATCTGCGTAATCGCAGATGCTTTTGATGACGATGAAGCCAGGAGGTTGCTCCAATTGGCGCAGCATGGCTGCAATACCCGCTGCTTCCATGCCAAGTTCATAGTCCACGAGTGAACTCGAAATAACAACATCGCCCAGCCCTATTTTTCTCTCCAGTCCTGCCGCAATGCCTACCAGCACAATTGTTTTTGGCTGATACTTTGCCACCAGATCCGTCGTGATGACCGCAGCATGCAACTGCCGCATGCCAGTACACACTGCACCGACCAGAGTAAGTCCACTGGGGGAGAAAGTCTCGAAATAGATATTTTTCCCAGAGGCAACTTCATTCCAGTGCCGGAAATGGAAGAGCAGCTTACCCATCTCTGCTGGAAGGGCAGTGATTAATGCGCAGTCTACTGACACAGCGTTCCCCCCTTATGATTTGACCGGCGCGGGTGTAACAACAGGTCATCGGATGAGCTATACTTCACAGATGTCTATTATACCATCACTCTATACGTATGCTCCAGCTTTCGTTCATGCACATGTTCGCCATGATCCTAGCCCTCCTCATTCCCTCCCTAAAATATACAATAAAAATTTCTAGCTCTTCTCCCTGGATCCTTCTGTACCTGTCACCGTCCGCAGGCAATCGAATGGCAGAACCAATCAGCCTTCGTCGCTTGCAATTCGATGCCATGCACATTCATCTGTGCCTCGCCCCAGTCGGCAGGCGTGAACACCGGTGCGTGCGAGGGATTCAGTTGGAGGACATCGCGACCACCCACCTGGTGCAGGCGACATTCCGCAGCACGCAGTTGTTCCTTCTTCTGACGGAGGTGATAGAACCTGACCTGTTGCCTCCACTGGGCATCAGTGGAGGGATCAGGGGTGTAATGGACTGTGGATTTGGCGCGCTTCAGCGAGACGATGCAACTTTCCCGAAGGACCGCCGCTGGCATGTGGGGATCATATGCGAGGTTAGGTGGGTACGAGGTTGGAGCAGGTGCCACGACGTAGGGCCTGGGCAGGAATGTTGCGGATGCCGCTGCATGTGAATCATGCACATGGACGACAGTGAGCGCTGCGATCCCAAGGTAACAGGGCGTCGTGTTCTCCGTCTGGATACTCAGAGCGTGGCATACCCGGCGATCCACATGGGTGATGTAGATGTAGGTATCACCTCGCCGAAAATTCTTGAGACAACGACACAGGCCGCTGATGATCGGTCGCCGCTCCTGTGAGGATACATACGGATCCAGGAACGGATCTGGGCAGGGCGAACGATCAACAAGCAAGAAGGGGACTTGCCCCCGGTGCTGCTGTGCATAGGTAAACCAGTCCCACCTGGTTACCCAGGTATCGCATGTGAGCAACTTGAACGTGATTATTTGATCTCCTCTCTCATCTAGCATTGGAGAAAGACAACTTCCCTGCGTCATTTGTTTTGAAGTTTCACCGCTTCTCCTCGTTTCCTCTCTGTCCTCTTTTCGCACGTATCTCGGCCTCGGGTCCATTTCGGCTCACCGCCTAGTCTACAGGATCTGATCGGCCACTCTCCTCCAGGAGCTGTCCGGTCTGGCCGAGACAGCGTTCACATAAATCTTGGTGACATCCAGGCTGCCGTGGTCCAGGAACTGGTTGATCGCCAGGATGTCATCGCCGGCCTGTAGGCGCAGTTGGGCCGCAGTGTGGCGCAGGGTATGGACCGTGACCCACGTCCGCTCTTTGCCGCTCACCTCATCCCACTCCGAAAGGCCCGCCCGCAGTGCCGCCCGCGTCACCAGCTTATTGAGCGAGGTCTCGTCGAGCGCTTCCTGGGTGGCCTCCTGTGCCAGGACCTGCTGCGAGAGCGCCCGCTCTGCCTCGTCATCAATGCTGTCCAGGCCCATGGCACGCTGCACGACCGGCAACCTTAGCGCGTGGTCGTTGGTGGCAGTAAACATCGGACTCCCCCGCTTCATCGAAGCGAGGCGCGACGATCTGGTGAGGTAGGCCAGGGTGGCTTCCCACACCGGGGGCGGCAGGTCGCGCCAACCCGACCGATTCCCCTTTTCTGAGTAGAAGTATTCTTTCAAGCCAGCAGATCTGCCATCGCGTATATCGCCCCAGGTGAGTTTGGTGACGGCCCCGCGTCGGCGAGCCGTAAAAAGCATCCAGAGCAGAATGGCGTAGTCCCTGGCCCCGATTTCAGTTGCCTGATCACAGCTCGCCAGGAGCCGCTTGATTTCGGCAGGGGCCAGCCCCTTGGCATGCGCGTACGGATCGACATCGGGACGCTTCACGCCGGCCATGGGATTGTACGCACACAACATCTCCCGGTTGCCGATATCGAACGTGCAGGCGAAGGCGAAGAAGCTGGAGACGATCGCGAGCCGATTGGCGACGGTCGTGGGCTGGAGGTGGCGCTCCTGCTCCATCCAGTCCTTCCAACGGTGGCAATCGGCTCCGCTCACCTCAGACGGCAGCATAGGCGCGCCTCTCGAGACAAAGGCGAAGAAGGCGGCCAGGATCTTCCCATACTTTTCGCGGCTCTGCTCGGAACCGAGCGCATTCAGCCAGCGAAGAACCGCCTCTTGCCAGAAGCGTGCGCGCGGGTCGCCCTGCTCGGAGAGGTCCAGTGCCATGAGATCAGCCGCCATATATCTCCTCCTTGCCCACCCGATCCGGGTGCAGCTGACTGCGTTCGGCCAGTAGCGCAGCGTACCGCTCCCGATCGACGAGGCGTTTGTTCTGGTGGAGCGGGTTCTCGCGCAGCGGCAGCTCTCCCGATTCGATGAGTTGCTTCATCTTTTGTCGGCTGACTCCCAGCCTGCGCATAGCTTCCTGCACGCTCACTCCCTGGCTCTGCTCGCGCAGCGCCGCGATATCCTTGCGGCTTATCAGAATGGCCCGCTGATCCAGCCTGGAGCGGCGGAAGGGCAACCCATGTCCGGTTCGCTCCCAGTCGCGCAAAAGCCGGGACAGCTTGGCGTGGCCGATCCCGAGCAGCCTCCCCGCGTCCTGCGCGGTCACCTCGCCACCCCCTTGATTCTCCTGAGTCTCATCCAGCTTGGCCTGTTCTACCGCTGACATCTGTGTTTTGCTCCTCGAGACGATGCGAACCAGGCAGGCGCCTAACCTCTTTACTGCTCCAAGTGTACTCGATGTGTCGCTAATTTGGGCGAAAGCACTATGTCGCAGTGCGACGTGAAAGGGGATGAAAATACATATATTTCGTGCATTAGTATCCTCTTCGGACGATTTTCGGAAGAATTTAGGTGGCTAATGGAGAGTTAAAAAGCATGAGCAACTCACGGGATTGTATGGATGCGGAACTCGAACATTGGGACAGCATAAAGGGACGAAATAACTGGACTGGACTGCTTGTAGGAAATGGTGCAAGCCGTGCTGTCTGGGATGATTTTAGGTACGACTCCCTCTATGACAAGGCAAAGTCAAATGCTATTGAAGATCCACTGTCGCCAGAGGATACAACGATTTTTGAATCTATGGATACGAAAGACTTCGAGCGGGTATTAGCTGCTCTATGGACTACTGAAGTTGTCTGCAAAGCTCTTGGACGTGATAAAACAGCTGACAGAGTTCATGAGCATTATGAAAGTATCAAAACTGCTCTCATTAAGGCAGTGCATGCTATACATGCACCTTGGTCAGAAATAGAAAAGGTGCTCACTAAAATACACTCGGCCCTTCTTCAATATGAGTCTGTGTATTCTACGAACTATGACTTGCTTCTGTACTGGGCAATTATGACTGAAGAGCCTCCAAAGTTTATAGATTACTTCTTGTATGGAGATTTTGATATCACAAATCTTGAGTACTTTCTCAGTTTTAGAAGAAGAATACTGTATCTTCACGGTGCTCTACACCTCGTGCGTCTTCCTTTCGAGGGGAGAACAGAAAAGCTACGTGCAGTGAGAGGCAATCTACTTGATCAGTTTGGTAGGTCACTTGACCGTGGTGAGACGCCTCTGTTTGTAACTGAAGGTACCGCTGATGATAAGTTAGCTTCAATTAATCGCTCAAGCTATTTGTCATTTGCCTACAATGAATTCACTAACCACAAGGGTAATTTAGTTATCTTTGGGCACTCTCTCGGAGAAAGCGATAATCATCTAATTAAAGCTATGCAACAATGGGGCAAGCGTAACATTGCCATTTCAATGCGGCAAAGTAACCCGAATAGTATTAGAACACGCCAAGCCAGATTGATAGAAGCTTTGCCAAAGGCCGAACTTTTATTCTTTGATGCCGAGACGCATCCCCTTGGTAATCTGAATGAGGATAACAGCCTATGACCTACCGCAAAAAGCTCATCGAGATCGTCCTACCCCTCGACGCCATCACCAAAGCCTCAATCTGTGAAAAACCAATTCGCCACGTTCACCTCTCCAGAGGTTTGCAAAAATCTGTGGAACACCCGGTCGCCTGGACGCAGTAGCACTCCCAGCGCAACACGGTAGCAGTTCTTTGGAAATAGCTCTTGACATACCCGCAGTCCTCCCCTACAATGCCCGCTATGAAAGATGAACAAACCGAGCCATTAGCATGGAATCACTACCGCAGCGAGGTGGAACAAGTGCTTGGCAAGACACTGGACGAGGAGAGCTGGCATGTCCTCCTGAGCCTCCCTGTTGCTGTCGGCCCTGAACTGCTCTGGCGCCTGAAAGCCTTCCACGCCCAGCTGCCAGCCGCGGGCGGAACCATCTTCTTCCACTCGATGCGATCACACCCATCCTCTGGAGCGCAGGACCAGGTCTGTACACTCTGCGGTGATCCACTTCCCCAGGTCCTGGCGGCACAATCGACCCAGCGTTTTCGCTGTGAGCTGTGCGCCATTGCCGCGCGCCTCCTCCTCGGTTATCCCATCCTGTATGAGCGTTCGCGTGAGGCATTGCCGAAGGAAATTACTTTTCTACAAAGAGGAGATCAGTCAACAAGCAAACCACCACGACCCTCGTATAAGGCTTATCCTCCGCCAGCAAGATAGATGCAACCATGATCTGTTCCTGTATAGATGCAGAGTGCTGTGCAATTCCGCTCGATTTCACTCACATAAACAAGGGGAGCAATATGCCAGGAGACAGCATCACTGACAGAAACGTATTCCTCCAATGTCCCCTCTTCGCTTCCCTATGATCGCCATCTCCGGTATAATTGAGCACACTACATGAGAGAAGGGATGCTCGTCAACCTTATATGGCTTCAGATCCAGCACAGCTCGCGGCGCAAATTCGTTTCGCGCTCGAACGCCTTTCGGAGCGCAATGCGCAGCATGAATGGGAGCATTTGTGTCGCCACCTCACGCGCGCACGCTTCTGCTCCAACATTTTACCAGCGACCGGCCCTGTTCAAGCGGGTGGAGATCAGGGACGAGACTTCGAGACCTTCCACACCTATTTGTCCAGAAGTTCCTTAGCTGGGCAGTCGTTCGTCGGCCTCTCATCTGAGACCCCCATCGCATTTGCCTGTTCGTTAGAAAAGCGCGTGCTCCCCAAAATGCGTGATGACGTGAAGATCATCATGTCAGGGGGAGTATCAGTCGAGAGGATTTACCTGTTCAGCACTCGTGATTGCCGATAGCGAAACGGCATGTGCTGCAGGAATGGGCGCGAACCACGTATGGGGTCTCTCTTGAGATCATCGATGGAGAGGCGGTAGCGGAATTGCTGAGTGCCACGGATACCTTTTGGATCGCCGAACGCTACCTGGAACTTCCCACGGCATTGCTTCCAACCCTTCCTGCCATAGAAGCGCACGATTGGTATACGCGCGTGCTCGATAAGTGGCGGCGGGCAACCTGGCCAGCGCAGACGTACGCTGATCTGACAGAGATACGAACAGCAGCCCGCACAGCCCTCGGTCCGTTTGCCTATACCGAGGACGGGCATCCCATCCATCGTCACGAGCGGCCCGAACTGCCGTTCTGGATTGAGCGATTGGACGAATTCGCCGAACAGACCGCCGTGGATGCGCTGTGCCGACGCGCACTGTATGAAGCGACCGTGCTCCGATTGCGCGGCCTGGGCATCCTCATCGGCCAGGAAGAACGGCTGCGCAGGTACTTCGCCGCCATCCCGCAACTGGAAGACGTGGCCGACCTGGAAGACACCGAAGCGCTGCTCGCCTACCTGTTACCAGCAAGTCGGCAGGGCCTGGTCCACTTCACTGATCCTGAACTACAGACCTGGTATGCCGCGCTCGCATCCCGCCTGGATGAGCGCCTGCGCGACGCGGAGAAACATGCCAGGAAGAACGCACGCTGCGCCCTGCTTGAAGTACGCGGCCATCTGTCGCTCTTGCGCCACTTCGATCAGGGCAAGTTGGATATGGAGGGGACGCTCTCCTACTGGAATCAACTGGCGCACCTGGCTAAGGAAGCGCCGCTTTTTCCGCTTGAGCGTTTTGCGGACCGGCTCACCGAATACGCGCGGTATTTCGGGGCGCATCCAGCATACGAACCACTGACGCGCATCGTGGATGCGCTACTGACCGAGCGGTTCGGCGGGTTCAAGGTTACCGAGCAGTGTTTGGGCCGGGCGAGGGCCTTCCGCAAAGCCGGAGATTTGCCACGTGCGATGGCGCAGCTGCACCAGGCAAAAGTCGATTGGTTTGCTGAAGAAACGCTGGGGAAGTCGCTGTTCGCATTGAACTGGCTGAGCGAGGCGTACAAGGAGCAGGGATTGTTCTTCGCTGCCAAGTACTATGCCCTCGCCGCCGCGTACCTGGCGCTTCAGACGGAGGATCCCCACCTCAAGACGATCGTCGCGCGCAGCCTGGAGTCCGCTGCTGCGTGCGATTACGGGACGGGGGCATGGCACGGCTTTCTGGAACTGGCCGAGGTGTGCCTGACCTGCCACTGGCAGTTTGCTCCCGAACCGGATGCAGACCTCGATAACCCTGCGGGCCTGTTGCAGCGCCTGCTCTTTCATCTCAGCCTGCTCCTTCTCACGACAAAGCGCCTGTATCCAGGCGGGGAGCCTTTTGCACGCGAGCGATGCACACGCCTGGTAGAACAGGTGGGACTGGGTGACGTGTTGGAAGAAGGGCAGGCGCACGCCGAGAAAGTGTGGGCCGATACAAACCCGTCTGAACTCTGGAAGGCCATCGAGGAACAGCTCGCTGGAGCACCATGGAGTGACGCAGGGGCAATGCGTCAAGCCGAGTGGAAGGCCCATGGGGTGACGTGGAGGGGGCTGTGGGACAACGACTACGAAACGACGCTGGCCGCCGAAGAGTTTCTGGCAGCCTTGCAAGTCGTGCTTTCTGATCTCGCAGGAGAAGATCTCTGCCTCATGCGTTCCACCCTCCACTTCTCCATCTGTCTCGCAGCGGATAATGGACGGTCGCGCGAGAGCGGGTACAAGGGCTTCGACATCGATTTCGAGCACTCCAACGAGGAAAGGTACGCCCAGGTGACCCTTCCCCCGTATCGTCACTTCCGCGATGGGCTCCTCACCTACGAGGACCTCCAAGTCGGGGCACTGACGATCACCGGTCAACTCCTGGCCGAGGTGTCGTTGTTACCGACGCCGCAATTCCAGCGGCTGTTACAGGATCGCTTCGCCCATGGGCTTACAAGCAAGCTCCACATCGGTGCCTCGTATGCACGATGCTTACGCGCGTTTGTGAGCCGGGGCGAGTTTGAGGCTTCGTCCCGGAACACGAGAGCGGAACTCACCGCGCCTTCGCCGTTCATCTCTCACTTCCCGCTGGCCCTGCCGTGGTGTGGCGGACCGGGTCCCGGCTATGACCCGGAAAACGCTCGCGCGGCTATCGAAAACCGGTATCGTCGTTTTGCTCGCCCGATTGCGCGAACGGTTAAGCGCCTGGCACGCGAACCCGCCTTTCAAGCAACCCTGGCGCAGCTTCGTGCGGAGGGGTGGAAGGACTGGCACCTATTGAGCGCCGTGTTTCATGTCACGGTGAACTATCGCCTCAACCAGCGCAGGATCATTCTGAGCCCCGCAGCAGAGGAAGAGGCCACCCGTCGGCTGTTGAGCCAACCGGAGCCAGAAGACGCCCTGCCTGTGCCAGTAGCCGAATATGCGACAGAAAAGCTGCGCCAGCAGTTGAAGATGTACATGGCTTCATTTGCACATACATTTGGTCTCGAGTTACATCAACTCGCTCCGGACTTGCCTGCACTCGAAGACTTTCTCGCGCATCGTTACCACTTCTGGAGCGACGACGTTGCTCACGAGGATCCCTTTCTCGTCTCATAACAGCCCAGATTGTTCTCAAAGGCCGAGCGTCCGCAGGAGAACAGACTGTGGGCAGGGCCATGGAACAGCCCCTTGCGCCCCTGCCGATAGCCGTGCTTGAGTTCGTAGGTAAGCGCCATGGGTCGAAGGTGATCTTTTGTGCGCATTAAGGGATGTCTGACAAGAGTGGAAACTGTGTGTCTACGATACCGGTTGGTCAGAGTGTGGCTAGATGAGTTAGAATTGGATTGAACTACTGAAAGGTGACAGAAAGAGACATCTTTGATGAGTACAACTTCTACTCCACCCCAACGCCCAAGCACGAACGATCCTGATGAGTGGCCTGCTTACTGGAAAGCACTAGACCAGCCATGGCGTACTCAACCTGAGATTGATGGCGACCGTCAGAACTTCTTGAAGAAGTGTCTTGCCATTGTATCAGACCTTCAAGGGATCAGGATATCGGCTCCTGTAGGCATGCGTGATGAATTACTCTCTCCGCTCTACAGGCTGTTTCATTCACTTACCGTACCCTTTTCAGGTTTATATATGCTGATCCCATGTGAGACGGTTCCCTGCTTTAAGGACTGAGATCAAGTTCTGCTTTAACTCCTCATGAACTGTTCCCACATCAACCCGCCAAAATGTAGCCAGGTCAGAGACGACCATGCCGACATCTCTTGGGCGTGCTGACCGGCCTCTGATTGACACAAATGGACCGTCAGTCTCAAGGAGCACTCGATCACGTGGCATCTGCTGAACAATTTTGCGGCCTGACATACTTGCACACATTGCTGGATTGACCGAGAAGTAGAAGCCATACCGTGCTGCCTGAGCAAGGAGTGAAGATGGCCCTGAATACCAGTGTAGAATGATGGTACCTGGAAAGTTGGGACCAATCATCTCCACTACCTCTTTGGCGGCACGACGGCTATGCACTGTCACGACGCGGTCGCCAAATGCCGCAGCCGCTTCTAAGATTGCCGAAAATACTCGCTGCTGAAGGTGCCGATTCTCGGGGTCGGTCGTAACGAAATCCAATCCCACCTCACCTATATACTGTGTCTCATGAAGCAGATCTGGGATGAGTGCGAGTTCATGATGGCGTTGGGCCACAAGTTCGGGGTGCAGCCCTAGCGCAGGTCTTACGTACCTTCGCCCGCGAGTCAGTTCTACACAGGCGTGAAAGACAGATGGAGTGTTCGTTACTGCCAGCGTGTAAATGCCCTCCTGCTCACATTCCTCAATGAGCCTTTGATAATCAGCATACAGGTCTACGTGGCAGTGCATGTCATGGAGATGTGGCATTACTGGCAAGCCTCCTTGTTATGATTTCTGGGTCAGGAAACGCTCCAACTCAGCTAATCCTCGGCGGTAGAGATCGAGATAAGCGCGCAACTCATCCTCCGACCCGCGCAACGGGCCTGCCATTAGGATGTCCTTAAGCCGGGGTGGTTGTATGCGATATCGATCAAGCGCAAGCTTACAGGCACGCAAATCGGACCGCCGGGTAGGTGAGAGGGGGGTACGCAAATCTTCGACACGATACTCCGTAGGGTCCGTCATGAAGGAGCTAATCGCCGCGCGTCGTGTCAAGCATGGCAAACAATAGCCACAGTGCTGGTAGGCGACTTTCGTACCTGAAAAACGCCCTGAGCCAGGATGTGCACATGACATTGTTTCAGCGATGTTTGCTCGAAGCGTCATCTGGTCAGAACATCCCCGTAGCATCTCGCCTTTCGTTTGGAGGCGATAGGGGAGCACGAGTTCAATACTTATGCCAAGGGCTTGGAGAACTTCGCGAAAACGCTGCATCAGGTATGGATGCGTCGACCGTGTGCTGAAACTGCCTATTCGCGATGGCGTGAGCGGGATATTGAGCGAAATGAACCCATTCTCCGGCACAATGAGCTGCGAGGCCTGGACCGCATCAGCGACGGCGGCTCCGAGCGCGAGGAACAACAACGATCTTCCCCGTGTCGTGATCTCTGACACGCCAAGTGCGATCTTGGGTGGAGAGACCCAAAATCGGAAATAGGGTGCGACAGTAGCATCGTAACGTTGCCGGAGCGCCGCATTTGCACGGCGTTGAGCAATGCTTGTCGACCCCTGTCCAGAGCCATGATGCCCAACGAGCACTACCCGCCTCCCTTGAGCGAGTTGGTCCAGGGCACCGATGAAGGAGTCGAGTCCCCCGGAATACAGTCACACGCGTTCCGCTCTCGAGGGAAAATTAGCCCACATGCTCTTCTGGACCGGAACGAGAAGATCTGTCGCGGTGCTGACCGCTAGTGGACGTACCTGAATTATCCAGTGGTCGCCGGTAAGAAATGAAAGCAAACGCTCCAGTGCAGATCGTGCCTGCTGCCACCGTGCTGGTTGACTCACCGGCAGATAGAGCATAAAGTCTCTCGTCCAGCGGTCATACGCATAGCGGCGAGGAATGCCTGCGTCCGCCGCATACGCGGAGATAGCAGCCACAAGCAGGTCTTCCGCTGACTCGCTAAGCAGCAGACCATGTTGAGCTAATACGCTCGCCACCGAGCAGTGGACCGTCTGTGCATGCCCAGATATGCCGAATGGAACCTCGAACACCTGATCCGCCAGCCCAATCGCCGGACGAAATGCATCGTCAGGGCCACGCAGGCAGAGAACATGCCACGTCATTCAATACCTCCCAACATGTCATATCCTGTCTCGTAGATGCGTTCGACTACCCGGTGACCCTCGGGGCCCTCCCAATCAAGGGCTAGCACATCGATTTCACCCAGGTCGAGGCGTACGACGGCGGTGACGAAATCCTTGATTTCGAGCATGAGTGTATTGGCGTCCTCTTCGCTGAGCGTAC
>WNGP01005930.1_pt1 | contig 19942 bp, 18 predicted proteins | sample 5407671 | NCBI WGS metagenome assembly WNGP01 (sample SAMN13153381, study PRJNA577476) | soil metagenome | isolation source: 40 cm soil or saprolite under Garry oak tree replicate 2 | place: USA:California | collected 2016-06-15 | reverse complement strand
TTGCTTTAGACGCTTGCTTGATCAGGCGGCGGACCGTATCCGTTGGCTGGGCGCCCTTCTCGATCCAATAGCGCACGCGGTCCGAATTGAGATTAATCTCCGCCGGCTCGCGAGTCGGATCGTAGGTCCCTAATTTTTCCAGATACGAGCCATCGCGCTTGGACTGTTTTTCTTTGACTACGATGCGATACGACGGTCGCTTCTTGGCGCCGGTGCGCATCAATTTTATTGCTAGCAATGTTCTTCCTCCCAACTTTCAGTCCCGTCTCCCTTTGGGAGAGGGGGGATAATCATCGGCGCCGCTTCTTCTTCTTCTTTTTCTTTTTCCGCGACGGACCGTCGGGTAAGCCGGCCATCATCGGATCGCCCGCATCCATGCCCGGAATCCCGGCCATGCGGCGCATCATTTTCCCGCGCAAGCCGCCGCCGCTGAACATTCCCTGCATCATGCGACGCATTTCGGTGTACTGCTTAATCAGCGAGTTCACCTGGGCGACTGTGGTTCCGGAACCGCGCGCGATTCGTCGCCGCCGATTCGCGTTCAGAATCATGTGATTGATACGCTCTTCACGCGTCATCGAATCAATGATCGCTTCGGTCCGTTTGAGCTCCTTCTCCATCATCTCCGATTGTTCGTCGGTCAAATCCGGCATGCCCACGCCACCGAGAAGTTGATCCGGCAATAACTTCAATATCTTTGAGAAAGAGCCGAGCTTTTTTACCTGCCTGAGCTGCGAACGAAAATCATCGAGCGTGAATTGATTGCGCTGTAATTTCTGGAGCTGAGCTTCGGCGTCTGACTGATCGATTTTGTCCTGAACTTCTTCGATCAGCGACAACACGTCGCCCATGCCCAGAATTCGCTGAGCTACGCGATCCGGATAGAACGGCTCGAGCGCATCATATTTCTCGCCGACGCCAACAAACTTCACGGGCTGTCCCGTAACTTGTTTTATCGACAAGGCCGCGCCGCCGCGTGCATCGCCGTCCATCTTGGTAAGGACAACGCCGGTAATGCCGATGCGCGCGTGAAACTCTTCGGCCGATCGGACTGCATCCTGTCCGGTCATGGCATCGGCGACGAACAGGATTTCAACCGGATGCGTTTCGCTCTTGATATTGACGAGCTCTTCCATCAACTGATCGTCGATGTGAAGCCGGCCCGCCGTGTCGATCAAAAGCGTGTCATAGCCAACGTCGCGCGCCTGCTTCAAAGCTTCGCGCGTCAGCTCGAGCGGATCGTTCGTTTCAGGCTTTTCAAAGATCGATTGCCCGGTCGCATGTGCTATGACCCTTAACTGTTCACGCGCCGCCGGACGGTAAACGTCCGTCGAAAGCAGCAAAGGCTTTCGTTGTTGATTCAGCGACAGCCACCGCGCGATCTTGCCCGTCGAAGTCGTCTTGCCCGAGCCTTGCAGGCCGACGATCATTACGACGTTCGGACTCGTTTTCGTAAAAACCAGCCGCGAAGATTGGCCACCCAGCAGCTCGACCAGCTCATCGAAAACGATCTTGACGACCTGCTCGGAAGGTTTCAGTTCCAGCCAAACCTGCTGGCCTTCGGCCTTCTCTTTGACCGACGCAATAAACTCTTTCGCGACTTTGTAGTTAACGTCGGCTTCGAGCAGCGCCAGCCGAATCTCCCGCAACGCCGCATCAACGTGCTCTTTCGTCAGGACGCCTTCGCCGCGCAGATTCTTCAGCGTCCGCTTTAACTTATCGGAAAGAGACTCGAACATTGGAGCACTAGCGAAGAATTCCGGCCTGCGCGGAAACAAGCATGATAAGGGGCGGTCTGAGGGGTGTCAAATCTACCTGATTGACCGCTAAGTAAGAAAGCATGCTGTCCCGCGCTTCGGTGCAATTGAGTTGTTGGGTTTCGCCCAATTCATGAACCTATTTCAAACATGCTACGCTGAGTTATCTACTGACTAATGTATCGGGTCAAGGAATGGCGTGTCTGGATCACTCACAGAAAAGATCACCAACCGCAACGACTCGGTGCTGCTGCGGTTGTAACCCGTCATTTTCACGTGCGGCGGCATCACCATCGCCTGACCAGCTTTGACCGTGACTGGCTCGCGCCCCTCCATTTCTAATGTGAATGCGCCTTCCAGAACATAGACAGTCACCGGAAAACGGTGCGTATGGAACATAGTCTTCTCGCCACGTTGGAAGCTCGCCGTGAGGACACGCACCTCCTGCCTCTCGCCTTTAGGCATCCCCTGGACGATCTCGCTCATGAGTAATCGGGGCTTGACGACACCTCGTTCTTGCGCTTTTGCTGTCAGACTAATGAGCAAAACCACAAAGGCGAGACTGAAGCTCATCCACTTATTCATCTGTATTCTCCTTCCTTACACGATAGCATCTAACGAATCGAATTCATCGGGCGCGGGTGAACACCATTCAAACAACCTTCCGTTTCTTCTCTGCAAGTTTCTTCCGTTGGTATGCAGCTTCTCGCTTATCGAGTATGCGTTTGGGAACTGCGATTATTTCTCGCGCTATATTTTCGAACCGTTGGTATTCCTCTGATGGCGGTTTAGTGACTTCCCGGGGTTGTAATCTCAATTTGATCGCTACCTTCCATGTTCATTCGGAACTCGCCCGGCTCGATGTGAACACAACGCAGCGGTTATCTGTGCGCACGTGCCAGGACGCCCTCTCGCTTATTGCGGGAGTCCGACACGCCGCGCAAGATCGGCGAAGCACGGATCTGAACGCAGGCTTTCCCACCTTGGGTCGACTTTGAGCAAAGTCATACTAAACGAATGCTCCTTGTAAGCTCCCTCCAGCCATTCAAAAGCGAGCTCCTTCTCGCCCAGGCCTGCATGGATTGCCGCTATTTCGTACAACGACGCATAACGCTGCGCTGAAAGCTTCCGCAATTCGTTGAGTATCTTGTTAGCCTTATTTCTCACGCCCGATTTCGCGTATGCGAACCCGAGTGCGGCTTTCATTAACGGGCTTCCTCCCGAAAGGATTACCACCTTTTGAAATTCAGCGACGGCTTGCTCGAACATAGATTTTTGCTCAAAAGCCAGCCCAAGGTGCCAATGAGCGACGGCGAAGTTCGGATCCATCTCTATCGTCCTGCGGCATTGTTCTATAGCCTCGTCATAGCGTCCTGCGAAGTAGAAAGTCGCTCCCATGAACGTATTCATTATGAGAGACGTTGGCTCAAGCTCCAGCGCCCGTTTCATTTCCTGTAGAGCTTCTTCCGGTCGCCCCATTGCCGTTAAATAGTGGATGGCATACCACTGGTGAGCCGTCGCATAGTCCGGGTTGAGTTCTATGCTGAGCTTGAACTCTTTCTCCGCCTCAAACCAATTCCAATCGTAATTCATTAGGACGTGAGCCAACGAGGTATGCGCTTCGGCGAGCGAATTATCTATTGCCAGCGCCTTCATTGCTGCTTCTTTCGCCTTCGGCATTGTTTCGTTGGGGGCTGTAAAATTATAGAACGTCAGTCCGATGTAGGAATCCGCCAATCCCGCGTAAGCGAGAGCGTAGTTAGAATCTTTTTCGACCGCCTGCTTGAACTGTGCGATGCCTTGATTGAAACCGCCCTCTGTTCTCTTATTCCAGAAATAGCGGCCTTTGAGGTAAAGCTGATAGGCTTCGGCGTCATCGGTGTAACGCTTTGTCAAACGCTTCCGCTCTTCGCCTGAAAGCTTCAGGGCCAGCGCTTCGGCTACCTTAGCGGAGATAGAGTCTTCGACTTTGAATATATCCGTAAAATTCTCATCGAATTTGTCCGCCCAAAGTACTGAGTCATCAGGCACGCTCACAAGCCGCGCTGTAACTCTTATCCGCTTTCCCAACCTTCGGATGCTTCCCTCCAGGACCGAGTCCACCGCAAGTTCTCGACCAGCCACAACCGTATCTTTCTCCGGAGAGGCGTACTTGAGGACGGCGCTGGTTGGGCGCACTGTTAGTAGCTTTTGGCTGCTGAGCCTGGTTGTTAATGTCTCGGCTATTCCAATGCCCAGATATTCATCGCCGTCATCTACTCCCAACGACTTAAACGGAAGCACCGCCATTGATTTGATGGTCCTGTCCCTGATTTGATCCGCATCACCCCCTAACTCTCTCACGCTTGCTACAAAGCGGTAGCCGCGGCGTGGCACTGTCTCTATAAATTTCTGACTTTCACTCTCGCCCAGCGCTTTCCTCAGCAGCGAGATGTTCTGCGCAAGACTCCCCTCTTCAACGAAGCTATCCGGCCAAAGTCTTTGCATCAATTCGTTCTTCTCAAGAAGGTGCCCGCTGTTCTCCACAAGCGCCAGCAGCATGTCGAATGCTTTCGGAGTGAGCGGAACAATTTCTCCCTCGTTCAGCAGAAGGCGTTCCTTCGCATTGAGGCGGAATGGACCGAATTCATGCAAATGCTTTGATGGCCGGCTCATAAGCCCTTTCAGAATTCCGTGAGAATTTTATGAGAGTTCTATCCAGACTCTCGCAGGACTTCCAGACTGCCTCCGGAGCAATGTGTAGCGCGTGGGGAATAAGTACGGGCAACAAAGCTTGGTTTGAAGTCCAAAGCGCTCGCATTACTTTAATGCAATCGGGCAGCCGCATCAATTGGAGGCTACCGTGAAGCGACGGACCGAAATCACCACTGAAACAGATCGGGTGCTAATCATTCGCAGACGCGGCAGCTTACCTGAGGAATGAGGCGCCCGCTGTGGTAAGCAGGTAGGGGTGATTCGTCTGGAGGAGGCGGCCTTAGCAGGCCTCAGCCAGACAGTAATCCGCCGGTCAGTTAGACGCAGTCCGTCTGAGCTCCTCAGTCGTTGCTCGTGAGTTTTCCTTTCTCTACCCCGACTCATTGCTGGTGTAAGTTCAGAAAAAGGAGAGGTCCAAATGAGATACACTACTGAAACTGTCAAACGCAACGGTCGCTGGCTGTCAGCTTTAATGCTGTTTGGCCTGACCACAATCAACCTCGTGCCATGTACTTCGGCCCGACGAATAACTGTTACGCGACAAAGCACCGTCTCTCAGGCAGACAATCAGACTGACATGGTGCTCGATTGGAACGCACATGCGGCCAACGCAATCGTCGGGGTCGCGGGCATGCGTCCTGAGCGGGGATTAATTCGCCTGGCGATGGTTCACATTGCCATCTACGATGCGGTCAATGCCATCGAAGGATATCCTTTGCAACCGTATGGAATGACCCCAAACGTTGTCTCTCCCGCATCGCCGGAAGCTGCTACAGCAGCCGCTGCGCATGACGTGCTGGTCGCGTTGTTTCCCGCCCAACAGGCCGATCTCGACGCAAAGTACGCGGCATCGCTTGCGACGGTCGCGGACGGCCCCGCTAAGACCGATGGCATTTCAGTCGGTCAACAAACCGCCTCCGGAATACTGACCCTGCGGGTAAATGACGGGCGCGATGCGGTCGTTAGCTATACGCCGGGAAGCGGGCCGGGCGTCTGGATGCCAACCCCTCCAGCCTTCCTGCCCGCCGCGGCCCCCGAGACCGCGAACGTTCAACCCTTCGCGCTCAACAGTCCCTCGCAATTTCGCGCCGAGCCGCCGCCGGAGTTGACCAGTGAAACCTGGGCGCGCGATTACAACGAGGTCAAGAGCCTCGGGGCCGCCATCGGCAGCACGCGCACACCAGAGCAGACCGACATCGGACGCTTCTGGTCGGACCAACCTATACTGCAATGGAATCGGGCGTGGCGTAACATCTCCATCAGGCACGGACTCTCGCTTCAGGACAACGCTCGGTTCTTCGCCGTGCTCGCCACGGCGGCCGCAGACGCGATAATCGCCTGCTGGGATTCAAAGTACACCTACAACTTCTGGCGCCCAGTAACTGCAATCCGCGCGGGCGACACCGACGGCAACCCAGAGACCGAGCGCGACCCCAACTGGATAGGGCAAGTGATTACGCCTAACCACCCGGAGTACCCGGCGGCGCACGGCTGCTTCAGCGGTGCTTCGACCCAGACGCTGAAATTCTTCTTCGGCACAGACGACTTTGACTTCACCGTAGACAGTAAGATCGCGGGCCTGACAAACCCCGTGCGCTCCTACAGCAGCTTCTCGCAGGCTCTCGACGAGGTCTCCGACGCTCGCGTGTACGGCGGCATGCATTACCGGAACTCAACGCACAAGGGAGGGATCATCGGCAAGCAGGTCTCGCGCTATGTAACTACGCACTTCTTTCTTCCATCGAGAGGGCAGGACGATTAACAGCAAGGGCAATCCGGCGGCGTCAACGTAGCGATGTCGCATTTCGAGGAATGGACGGCAACTGCCTGCGCTCTGGAAAAACGATCACATAGCAGATCGAAGCCCAACAAACACGACTGAAGCGACAAGAGCACGGGTTTGACGCACTGAAAAAGACTTCTCTGCCCACATTATCCAGCAAAACTCAAATCCTAACGAGAAGATGGTCCAGAAAGGAAGACCCCGAAAATGAAGAAATACAGACTCCACACCGCCGCGCTACTCATACTGGTTGCAATCTGGCTGGTTTCGGCTCCAGTTTTATCTCAGTCAATTGATCGGACGCAGAATCCCAACATCGCGAACGCCGGCATTGCTAAGTCACTCGCGCAGGAAGTGGGCTCCGGGCGCGGTGATTGGCAGACACCGGATTCGTCCTCTTTCATCATCGCCCGCGATCCCTTCCGTGCGATTCGGCGAGGGCGACAGCTTTTCCAACGCAAGTTCCTGCGCATACAGGGCCAAGGGCCGCTCGCCGGTCCTGACGGCACGGGCGACATTAACACTAACCTGGCACTGGGCGCGGGACTTGCCGACAGTTGCGCCGGTTGTCACGGCAGGCCACGAGGGTCAGCGGGATTCGGCGGTGACGTGGTGACCAGGCCGGATAGCCGCGATGCGCCACATCTCTTTGGGCTCGGCTTAAAAGAAATGCTGGCCGACGAGATAACGGCGGACCTGCGCGCGATCCGGGCACAGGCAATTGCCGAAGCGCAGCAGAGCCACCATCCGGTGAGTAAGCCTCTAGCCAGCAAGAGCATCAACTACGGCTCGATTGTCGCGAATGCCGACGGTACTGTTGACACCTCGCAGGTCAGAGGGGTCGATCCCGATCTGCGCGTGCGCCCGTTCTTTCAGCACGGGGGCACTATATCGATACGCGAATTTGTTGCCGGCGCGCTCCAGAACGAGATGGGCCTGCAGGCAGTTGATCCCGATCTGATGGCGGCGCATAACGGTTCGCGAATCGTCACGCCTTCGGGAATGGTGCTCGACGGCTCGCTCGATCAGGTCGAGGCCCCGCAGACAGACAATCCGGCGGCCGACCCGGATGGCGATGGGGTGGCCAATGAGATTCCGGCCAGCCTGGTCGATCACATGGAATTCTATCTGCTCAACTACTTCAAGCCCGCCGCCTACCAGCAGACGAATGACACGACGAAAGGGCGCGCGACCTTTCAGCAAGTCGGCTGTGCTCAGTGCCACATCTCCGATTTGCATTGCCACGGCTATACCTTTCTTCAACGAAACCGACGATCACCTGGGCTTTCCCAGTTTGAAACGGCCAAAGCTCGAATCATTTCTCGTCAGAAACATCTTCACGGATTTCAAGCGGCACGATCTGGGACCGACCTTCTACGAGCGCAATTACGACGGTACCCTGCGAACACAGTTTCTGACCACGCCGCTTTGGGGTGTAGGTTCTACTGCGCCTTATGGTCATGATGGCCGCAGCATCAATCTGGCGCAGGTCATCCTTCGTCACAGCGGCGAGGCCCAGGTAGCTCGTGATGCATTTGCGTCACTTTCCGCTAACGACCAGGCCCGGGTGCTCGCGTTTCTGAACTCGCTCATTCTCTTTCCACCAGACGACACTGCTTCGAATCTCGATCCGGGCAATCGCTCTGCGCTTAACTTCCCTCAATTTGGTCATGGGAGCATTAAGCTGACGGCCTTGTTCAATAATCCAAACGATCCAGAGTGATTGGCTCGCATTGGTTTTGTCCCTGAGTATTCAAGACGCGCTTTAACGCGCGACAGAAATGATGAGGAGATTATGCCAGGTTGAGTGCTCGGCCCGCTCGCAACCGCAAGCGGTGCTGTAATGGCGCGAGATTTTCAAACGCCCGATCACGCCAAAGGGCGGCGTCTGTAAATTGACTTTCTCCTCGCGCCTTAGAAGCCGGCAGGCCTCTCAGCGGTGACGCCGAACGCCCGTTCGAGCGCCAGTCCTACTTGTCCGATCAAACCATCGTCGAACAGCCGGCCGAGGATCGTGATCCCGTGCGGCACTCGTCGCGGTGGATTGAACCTGGGCAGCGGATTCGCCAGGTCCGGGGCCCAGTCGCTACGCGCTGCCTCCACTTCGACAAATCCCGCGCGCAGAGTGAGCGACGGATGCCCGGTGAAATTCGTGATGGTGAGTTGTTCGTCGCGCAACGACGGCACGATTAGCACGTCGACATCTCTGAAGATGCGCGCCATCTCGAGCGCAACCTTTCGTCGCAATCGATCAGCCTGCACAAAGTCGACAGCGGAAAGAAATCGCGCCTGGCGAAACAAGTTGGGCCACGCATCCTTAACCTGAACTTTCAGTGATCCGAGTTCGTTTCTCAGCGCCAGCTCCTCAAAGGACGCCGCGCCTTCGGCGAACAAGATGGGCATTAGCGAGCTGTAGGGCCAGTCAGGTAGAGTTACTTCCTTCAGCTGCATTCCCAGCTTTTTCATCGTTTCCATCGCGGCACGATCCACGTCGGTCGCGGGACTTTCTTTCACCCACTGCGCGATATAACCGACTTTGACGCCGGCCACCGACGCTGTCGCATCGAAGTCGAGATGACTCGGCACGCTCGAGGCGTCACCTGCGTCCTGACCAGTGATCGCGTTAAGGACGAGCATCGCATCTTCAACGGTCCGCGTCATCGGACCAAGCTTGTCGAGCGACCAACACAATGTCATGGCGCCCGTGCGCGGTACGCGGCCGAACGTGGGTCGCAAACCGGTTACGCCACACCGCATCGCCGGACTGACAATGCTTCCGCCGGTCTCGCTGCCAATTGAAAATGCCACGAGCGCCGCGGCCGTGGCGGCTCCCGGCCCTGCACTGGATCCTGACGCGCCTTCCTCCAAAACCCATGGATTCATCGTTTGCCCGCCGAACCAGATGTCGTTGAGCGCGAGCGCACCGAGCGACAATTTCGCCACCAGCACCGCGCCCGCATCGTCCAAACGGCGCACGACCGTGGAGTCCGCCGCCGGCACGCGGTTGCGGAAAGGCTCAGCGCCGTAAGTCGTGGGAATATCTTTTGTATCGAGCAGATCTTTTACGCCGTAAGGAATGCCATGCAATGGACCGCGGTATTTGCCGGCGGCGATCTCTGTGTCGGCGGCCTTAGCCCGCGCGATGGCATGATCCCTGGTCACGGTGATGACCGCGCGAATCTTTCCGTCCAGCCGACCGATACGATCGAGATAGATGTTCGTGAGTCTCTCGGATGTAAGTTTTCGTGATTCGATCCATCTGGACAGCTGCGTAACCGGCGCGAAAGCAATCGCGTCATCGGACGAAGGTAGCTGGGCGTTGTCGGCCTTTGATCTCACGAATCGATCGCGCGACGTCGATGCGGCGATGCCCGGCAGCATGGGGTTCCAGAGTGTCGCGGGCGCGTCCGTGGGCGCAATCGTCACCTTGCGCGGCCCGGTGCGACGCTCCAGATATTGGGCGAGCGATGTCCGCCATGTATCAGCCGCCTGCTGCCGCTCGGCGTCGGTCATCGTTACTTGCATCAGGACCGCAGGACCGGAACCCGCGCCGGTGCCGAATGTCGGTGGCGCGCCCGGAGTGAGCGGCGTCGATTGCGAGCTGGATGGCCCGGATTTGTTGCGGCAGGCGGCAGTAACGAGCACGGCAATTGGCGCCGTGATCAGAAATTGGCGACGAGTGTTCATAAGAGTGGACAGGGTTCGTAACTTATTTCGACTTCTTAGTCAGCACCGCGGTAGCAATCACAACTCTGCTTTTGGCCCGCGTGTACTTGCATGAGATTTCAGAATCACTCACTTTTTCCATCATTACGTGGTCATTCTTGTCGCAACGATCCGTTCCCTGGGTGATTACTTCGTCAAAGCTCGCCCCGCGGCTATGGTGGTTCGCCAGGATCCATTTTCCGCTGCAGGGAATGGTTGGATAGTTAATCAGGTACGTGCCCTCTCGAGCCGTCAGTTTAACGAGCCAGGTCGTCTTGGTATCGCTTTGATAACCCTCGCCCTCCCATGACGCAGCCAGCCATTGGAGATCTTGATTTTCAACTGTGCTCAATTCAGTCTTTTGGTTTGGATTTTCATTTGTGTTCGTACTTGTATTTGCGGGCAAATTGCTGTTTGTCGCCTCGTTGGTAGTAACTCGGGCACGTTCGTAAGTGAGCTCATTGCCGGCGTTCCACCTCGAATAACCGAGCAGAATTACCACCGCGATCAAAGCCAGCCCGAGTATTCCGCTAAGGACAATCCAGAATTTACCGAAGCTCTCCTCGGGCTGGCGATAAACCATTTCCGGCGGCAAGCCGAAGGGGCCGGCCGGAACCGTCGGGCGCAAAGGCATTTGATTACTCGTCTCAGATCCGGAGTTTAGAATCAAAGTGCTGGGCGGATTAGTGTCACGAGCACCAGGCCCTTGGCCCGTCACATGAGGAGCATACGAAGCAGACAGCCGTGTGCCATCCTCCAAACAAAAGACAAGCGTGTCGTCCTCATAAATTCGATTACAGGTAAGACAGTTTTTCATCTTTCATTCTTCAGTCGAGTTCATGAACAGCGAGTTCATGAGGCAGCTTCGGATAAACATCAAAGTAATGCCGCGAGGATTAGGCGCGCATTATAACCCGCATCATCAACCTTCTCTCTGCGAAATCTCTCGCAAACACGCCCGCCGACTGCGGATTAATCCCCTTCCCAATGGTTTCGATCTCAGATTTCCTCATATAATCGAGTGAATTCGATGAATTGAAATCGGGCATGAACGTTGCTCGGCTCTGCGGCGGGAGTCCAGAGAGACGGCCGCCGCTGCAAATAGGGAAATACCCGATTGACACTAAAATTCGCGGTACCAGCATTCATCGCGAATCGCCACCTGAATGGGCTTGCCAGGCAAGTCGCTACTCTTTTTGAAACATCACTCGGTCTCCGTAAGACCATGACTGGAGGTTCGAGAATTGAGTCTCAATAGAATTACCAAGGCGCTGCTAATCGTCGCAGTGCTAATCGTCGCCGTTGTCTGGCTTAACTCACGCAGCTTTTCCCAATCCGCAAAGCCAGCTGAACTAAAAGCAGCCGCAGCCCGGAGCGTAGCGCAGCCGGAAAATTTTAATCCGGCCGATTACGTCGGCAGCGAAGCGTGCAAGGACTGTCACGAAGATCAGTTCAAAGCTTATTCGAAGACTACCCACGCCCATCTTTCCGCGATGAGCAGCTGGAAAGGAAAAGTTACGGGTTGCGAGTCATGCCACGGCCCGGGAAAGGCCCATATCGAGGAAGGCGATCCAGCCAAAATAATCTCTTTCAAGAACAAGTCTTCAAAAGAAACGGCTGAAACCTGCCTCGCCTGTCACGCCGGCAAAGAAGAACGCAACAACTTCCGTCGCGGCGAGCACTGGCGGAACGACATCGGTTGCACTGATTGTCATTCCCCGCACTCTGAAAAGATCGGACAGAACCCGGCCGCTTCGAATACGCTGGTGACTACCGCGAATGCTGAGAAGCCCGGCTTTTCCACGATCAGAATGTTGAAGGCGAACGATCCACAGCTCTGCATCAGCTGCCATGGAGAGGTCAAACCGGAATTCACATCACCATTCCATCACAAAGTGCTGGAAGGCATGATGCGTTGCAGCGATTGTCACAATCCGCACGGCGGTTTTGAACTCAAGCAGACGCGACTGGCCACCGGCGCGGACGCCACGTGCATTAAGTGCCATGCGGACAAGCAAGGTCCGTTTACTTATGAGCATGCTCCGGTGAAAACCGAAGGATGCACAGCTTGTCATACGCCGCATGGATCGTCGAATAACCGATTATTGAGATTTAGCGCGGTCAACCAACTGTGCCTGACGTGCCACAGCGTGGCCCATGATGTCGGCGCCCAGGAACCGGCCGGGCCACAACATAACCAGAACGCGCAATACGGCAACTGCACTGCCTGTCACGTGAAGATTCACGGATCGCGCACGAGCCCAGTGTTCTTCCGCTGATGTCGCATTGGGCCGCCGCCCGTTGTGAGCGCGGTCCCGCACTGTGCGAGAAAACGCTATGGCGCTTAACGCATATTGATTCAAAAGGATGAATCGCATGAAAAGCAATCTTAAGAACTTGACGCGCATTCTGTCGGAATTGACGCTGGTCTTAATACTCGCAGCCGGTATCGCTTACACCCAATCAACTCCGGTGTCCAGTAACTCGCCGGACCCAAACAAGCCCGTTCCGAAGAAGTCGACTGATCCCAGGAAGACCACCCCAAAGAAAACCGAAGCCGAGCCAACGTCTGCGACCGTGGGCGAGGATGCCGGTAATTACACGATCGTGTCGAGCATCGAGTTTGGATATCGTGGTCTTAGGGTCGGCGGAGATTTGAACAAATACCAGAGTGACTTGAATTACAAAGCCGGCCCGCGGTTATTTGATACAAGTTTCCTGGCCCGCTCAAAGGATGGGAAAGGAAGTCTGTTCGATAGTCTGCTCGTCACTGCGACTGGGTGGGGAGGCGATCCCTCAGGCAACATGCGCATGAGCGTCGAAAAGCCAAAATGGTATCGCTTCGACGCCAGCTATCGCCGCTTCAAGTACTTCCGTTACGTAAATAACTTCGCGAATCCCAACTGGATTTTCAGTCCGACGACCTTCAGCGTTCCGCCCAATCCGGTGACCGGGCTTCACGGCACCAACACCCGAACTGAGCTGGGCGATTTCGATCTGACCATTCTGCCCAAGAACGAAAAGATCAGATTCACTCTGGGATATTCCCCGGAACGTTTCCGTGGCACGGCTCTAACTGACTATCACGTCGGCGGAAATGAATTCAACCTGCTCAACAACATCAGATCTCGTTCCAACGATTTCAGGCTGGGAGCGGACGGGAGAGTCGGTCCCATCGATTTTTCATTCCTTCAGGGATTCCGCCGCTTTCGCGATGATAGTTTTATCAACCAGGGCGCGACGCCCGGCATTAACCTGAACCCGGCCGCCGCCCAGTTCACCAGCTTCCATCGTAATGAACCGGCGCGAGGTCAGATTAATTACAGCACGTTCAGTGCGCACACCTTCGTGGCGAAGAAACTGGATATGACGGCGCGCATTGTTTACAGCGACGCGACTACCAACTTTGGTTTTATCGAGAGCTTCACCGGAAAGAACTTCAACACCAGGATATCTGGATTGCCGGCAGCGTATAATCCGCCCAACACCCTGACTCTGGGCCAGTACGTCATTACGGGTGATACCAAGCGGCCTAACACAATTGTCGACTTCGGTGTAACATTCCTGGCCACCAGTAAGTTTAGACTCTCAAACACCTTTCGCTTCGAAACTTTTCAGATCAACGGCGGCGATAACTACAGCGCACTCTTCCGTATCACCAGTAACGCCGGCGTCGCCCTCGCGCCATTGGTTGTCAACAATGGCGGCATGGGATATGGCACTTACAAGGCAATCAAGTACCGGAAGGTCCAGGACACGGTTGAAGGTGACTACCAGTTCAACAAGAACTATTCGGTGCATTTCGGTTACCGCTTTGGCAGCCGGCGAGACGAAGTGATCGAAAGCGGCTACGCCATCAATTCCAACTTGCCGACGGTTCTTACACCGGAGGATGAAATTGACCGGAACCGCACCAATGCGTTCTTTGGAGGATTCAAGGCACGCCCCGCAAACAACTGGACAGTGTATTTCGATGCCGAGCACGGAACCGCCGACAACATCTTCACTCGCATAGGCAATTATGACTACACCAACATTCGGGCGAAGAGCAAATACGCGCCGAACCGAAAGATTTCGTTCAACCTGGCCTTGATCACGAAGAACAATTCAAATCCTTCGGAGATCGCCGGTGTCTCGCTTACCGACTTTGGCGTGGATATCAGATCGCGGGTATTTACTTCCTCGGTCGATTGGATGGTGAATCCGAGGCTGACAATTAGCACGGGTTACAATTACAACTGGGTCAATAGCGACGCAGTGGTCGATTATTTCTATCAAGTGCCTCCCGCCGCCAGCGTCAGACATCCGCTGGGTCACAGCTTGTACTTCATGAGGAATAACTTCTTCTTCTTTGACGCAACGGCCCGGCTTAATCGTCGCATGACGCTCTACACGTCTTACCGGATCAACAAGGACAACGGACAAGGCAATCGCGTCGCTGATCCGACCGGGAATCCCGGGACGCTGATCAACTCTTATCCGATGAGTTATCAATCGCCCGAAGGCCGGCTGGCAATTAGAATCAATCGCCGACTCGATTGGAACCTGGGCTACCAGTACTACAACTACAACGAGAGTGCGATCGTCGGGCCACGGCCGCAGAATTATCACGCCCATCTGCCGTATATGTCTTTACGTCTGTATTTTGGCAGAAACGAGTAGCCTTATCGGATAACTTCAAATTCCCAGAGGGGCGGGGCTCCGGCTGAATTAACAACCATTGTTGGAGTTTGCTTTCCTGTTTGCGGAGTAACCAAGGTGCCGATTATCAACAAGATCAAGCTGCAGGGTTTCACGATTTTTGTGCTCTTCTTTGGCGTGGCAACGCTCGAAGCATTTCAAACGCGCAATTGGATCAAAGCCGCTTTTTGGTTAGCTATCGGTGTCGTATTCCTGGTGGCCGGCAATCTGAGAAAGAGTACTGCATAGCCAAAGTCTCGATCGAATCAACCGGCGCATCTTCGTTTGCACGGCCTGAGCTTGAAAGTATTCCGCGCGGCTAAGCTCCAACATTGCATGTCCTGGTCAGGAGGATGAAAGCATTGGGGAATAACGATCCGCGTAAGCCGAATCAAAATCTCGCACAACCCAATCTCTCTCAGCCGAACCGGCGCAGCTTTCTGGATTACCTGCTCGGCGCCAGCGCTATGGCGACGCTCGGGGCGATCGTTTACCCGATCTTCAGATTCATGTCGCCCCCGCAGGTGATCGAGTCCACCGAGAATTCGGTGGTGGCTGCGAAGTTCAGCGAAGTTCCGGTCAATTCAGGAAAAATTTTCAAGTTCGGAAACAAGCCCGGCATCCTGGTGCATACAGCGAGTGGCGAGTTCAAGGCTTTCTCTGCTGTTTGCACTCATCTGGAGTGCATCGTTCAGTACCGGTCAGAGACAAAGCAGATCTGGTGTGCTTGTCATAACGGTCAATATAACCTGAACGGAAAAAATGTCGGCGGGCCACCGCCTCGTCCGCTCGATGAATTCAAGGTTAATACGCGCGGCGACGACGTCGTGGTGACAAGATCATAGTTCGGAGTACCGCCTTTAGGCGTGTTCATAATCTGAATTCCGCCTAACGGCGGGACTCCAAACATACCCTAAACAGTGAGAATCGAACCGCTAAAATCCTGGCTGGACGAGCGTTTGTCGATTACTTCCCTCGCCAGGCTGGCCGAGAAAAAGGAAGTTCCCGTTCACCGCCATTCTGTCTGGTATTACTTCGGCGGGATGACGCTGTTTCTGTTTACGGTGCAGGTTGTCACCGGAATTCTCCTCCTTCTTTATTATCGTCCCAGCTCGGAAAACGCGTTTGAGAGCGTCCAGTTCATCATGACTGAAGTTCAGTTCGGATGGCTGATTCGTTCAATCCATAGCTGGTCTGCGAACCTTATGATTGCAACGCTGTTCATTCACATGTTCAGCGTTTACTTCACGCGTGCATATGGGCCGCCCCGTGAAATGACGTGGCTGAGCGGCGTTTTTCTGCTGTTCATCGTCATTTGTTTTGGCTTCAGCGGTTACCTGTTGCCATGGAACAAGCTGGCCTTTTTCGCCACAAAAGTTGGGACTGAGATTGCCGGCGTTGTACCCATCGTCGGCCGGCCTATTCTCAGGTTCCTTCGTGGCGGCGATGATGTTACCGGCGCGACACTAACGCGGTTTTTCGGATTTCACGTGGCCGTCTTGCCGGCAACCGCCACTGTCTTCATCGCTGTACATGTGCTTTTGGTCCAACTGCACGGCATGCACGTGCCGCCAAAGTATGAACACAACTATCGCCGGATGAAGTTCTTTCCGAATTTCATTCTCCGCGATTTGATTGGGTGGATTCTCGCGATTGGTGCACTCGCGGCTCTGGCAGCGCTCTTTCCCTGGGAACTGGGTGAGAAGGCGGACGCGTTTGCTCCGGCCCCGGCCGGGATCAAGCCGGAATGGTATTTTCTTTTCATGTTTCAGACGCTGAAACTTATCCCGGCAAAAATTCTAAGCTTTGATGGTGAAGTGCTGGGTGTGCTGGCTTTCGGATTCGCCGGCGCGTTGCTTTTTATCGTGCCGTTTATCGATAAGTCGCCCGAAAATCCCCGTCGAAGACTGATATTCAATCTCGCAGGGGTCGTGGCACTGCTCTACATTGTGGTGATGACAATCGTGGGCTATGTGACTTAAGGAGGATCAGGCAGGAACGACCGTTAGGGAGGGTGTCGAACCGACCAACCTGTGAGGCAACACTGCGCGCCGAAGCGCACTGCACCAGAACTCGGGGGATGGTCATTAGAGGCAACATCGAGATGAAAGCGAAACTCGTTATTGAGATACCTAACAGCTCGAGTGCCTATCCCGCTCGCTACCGCTCGAGGTGTCGTAACCTGCTCGCCCTCAGCCTGGTCGCTCTGTGTATTCTCTTTACTGCGTCAGCCTTGGCGCAAAAGAAAAGTTCCTGCATCGAATGTCACATCAAGCTGGACGATCCGCGGCTCAGTACCCCTGCCAAAGCGTTCGACAACGACATTCATCGCTCGCGTGGGCTGTCGTGCAACGATTGTCACGGCGGCGATCCTAATGCCGACACCAAGGAAGCCGCGAAAGATCCGCGCAAAGGTTATCTCGGAAAACCGAACACGCTCGATATTCCCGCGTACTGCGGCAAATGCCATAGTGACGCAAACCTGATGAAGAGATTCAATCCCTCGCTGAGAGTCGATCAGGAACGCGAGTACTACACCAGCGTCCATGGCCAAAAACTGAAAGCCGGTGAGACACGCGCTGCTACTTGTATCAGCTGTCACAGCGTTCATGGAATTCGCGCGGTCAATGATCCATTGTCCACGGTTTACGCGCTCAATGTCGCCGACACCTGCGCGAAATGCCACGGGAATGCTGATTACATGCGGGGCTTCCCTATTCCAAATGATCAATTTGCAAAATACAAGACGAGCGTCCACGCGAAAGCGCTCTACGAAAAACAGGACTTGTCGGCGCCGACATGTAACGATTGTCATGGAAACCATGGGGCGACGCCGCCGGGAATTGCATCGGTAGCAAACGTCTGCGGTCAATGTCACGCGCGCCAGGCCGAACTATTTCAGACCAGCCCGCATAAGGCAGCGTTTGATCAAAGACAGCTTGGCGAGTGTATTACCTGTCATAGTAATCACGCGATTGCGAAACCCGGGGATCAAATGATCGGCACACAGCAGGGCGCACTTTGCGTCAACTGTCATACAAACGGTGATAAGGGTTTTGTCGCGGCTGAGTCGATGCGCTCGCGTATCGATGAACTAATCGCCGCCATCAACAAATCAAACGAGATTCTCGGCCGCGCTGAACGCGCCGGAATGGAAGTCAGCAAACCAAAATTTGAATTGAAGGAAGCAACAGACGCATTGACACATGCGCGTGTGCTGATACATTCCTCGTCGGCCGGGGAAGTTGATAAGGTGGCTGCCCCAGGGTTAGCGGCGTCAGCCAAGGGTTACCAGGCCGGTCTCGGGGCGCTGGCCGAGAGAAGATTCAGGCGTGAAGGACTGGCTGTTTCCCTGGTGTTCATCTTATTTTTGGCGGGCTTGGTATATTTGAAGATTCGACAAATAGAAAGCCGGCAGGCGCTCAAGGAGTAGCCAGCGGGATAGAGCAGCCAGACGGTTTTTTGGGTGCCGTGAGGTACGAAATGTTCGCAGCATCGAAGCGCAGACTCGAAGCAAGGGATCCATTTATGGGCGATAGAAACGTTCTTATGGCGGCTGCCAGATATTTTCGCCAATAGATTCTAATATCTCGCAGCTACGCGCCAATGAGAGCAATAACCCAAAGAGTGCTTAATCAACCGGGCTCAGTAGTCTTCGCAGTGGTAGTGCTGGCAATCGCTCTGACTTCTCTCTTTATCCACCGGACCGAGGCGGCTCAACCGCAGAGAAGAGCCGGAAAATCAAGGACTCAGAAAATCAAGGTTCCGCCAAAACCGAAAGTCAATTATTCCGCCTTTTCGCATCGCACGCACGTTGTCTCACAAAAGCTGGCCTGCAACAGTTGCCACAAAGTTCCGTCTAGAAACTGGAAGGAATTCCGCAAGGGAGACGCTGCATTCCCCGATGTCAGCGATTTCCCTGAGCACTCGACCTGTTTGACCTGTCACCGGGAACAATTCTTCGCGCGCGAACGACCGGCGCCGCTGATTTGCTCGACCTGTCATATTGCCATCAGCCCGCGCGATACGGCCCGCTGGTTATTTCCAAGCCTCGGCGACGTAACGGATCCAAAGCTCCGGCGGCGCGAATTCGTTTCAGAATTCGGAGTCGGCTTCCCTCACGACAAACATATCGATGTTGTCGGCTTCATTACGCCGCAAATCAGAAATAGTCGCGGCATTTGGGTGGCCGCTTCTTTCCAGGAAAAGAAAAAAGATGGGCCACCGAAGAGTTGCCCCGTGTGTCATGAAACTTATCAACCTCAGGGTAATTCAAGCGAAGAGTATGTGACCAGGCCCCCGAAAAACATTGGCGACAATTTCTGGCTGAAGAAGGGGACATTCAAGACGATTCCCAATAGCCACACAATCTGTTTCACCTGCCACAACGCGGACTCGGGAATCGCGCCCGACCCGAAAGACTGCAACACATGTCATAAGCTCTGGTCCGCGGATCAGACTGTCAGGGTGGACTTCGATCCAAACCTTGCTGCCGACATGGGTATTACGGATAAGCTAATGCTTGCTCGTTGGGGCCGCCGGATATCAGCCGGAGCGTTTCGTCATGAAGGCGGCGAACATCCCGATCTGAACTGCACGGGCTGCCATAACGTCGCCAGCACGACTTTCAATACGCTGGATTGGAAGACCATGAAAGTGCCGGTGAAATCATGCGGTGGTGCGGACGGCTGTCATATTACCGCCACGACCGACGATGGCGGCGCCTTAAATTTCGAGATCGATCAAAAGAAAAAAGATACAGCTTTTGTTTGTACTAAGTGCCACGTAACGTTTGGCAAAGGTCCAATGCCTGCGAATCATCTCCAGGCGACACCGACACCAAAGCCGAAAGTGAAACCGAGTTGAGCCAATGGCTGTCAAGAAGTTCAAAGGGCGGGAAAACGTTATGAAGCGATATCCAGCTCCTCAAGGGCCGGAATGTTTATAGCAAAGAAGAGCGCGATGTTAAGCAGGCTCGGCAGAAGGGCGAGATTTCGTTTGACAGGAGGCGTCAAGCGACCAGATTACTTTTCGCTCCTACGAAACCTAACGCCACGCCCGGACTCGATCGTCTATAAATATCTCGTCCCTGCCGGACTTGTCGGACTCACTTTGGGTCTGATTTGTTTCGCGACGTCTGTGATCAATTCACAGGCTTCAGAGTCGCCGTTCAACCCAAATGAAGCGCCATCACCGCAGGAGCAAATGCAATTTCCCGAAGGCCTTGATTATTCAAAGTTTCAGCACGACAGCTGAAACCATTCGCGGCTGCCTTGTCTTCTCTGTCATCGTCGGGAATCAAATTCACCGGTCCCCAAAAGAC
>WNGP01001380.1_pt1 | contig 19959 bp, 14 predicted proteins | sample 5407671 | NCBI WGS metagenome assembly WNGP01 (sample SAMN13153381, study PRJNA577476) | soil metagenome | isolation source: 40 cm soil or saprolite under Garry oak tree replicate 2 | place: USA:California | collected 2016-06-15 | reverse complement strand
CGGAAACGCGATCGCCTCGCGCACGTGCGGAATACCGCAGATCCAGCTTATCGTGCGCTCGACGCCCAGGCCGAAGCCCGCGTGCACGAACGTCCCGTACTTGCGGAGGTCCAGGTACCACGAGTACGCGTCCTCAGGCAGTCCTTCGGCGCGAATGCGGGCGAGCAGCTTGTCGTAGTCGTCCTCGCGCTGGCTCCCCCCGATGATCTCGCCGTAGCCCTCGGGGGCGAGCATGTCGTTGTTGAGCACGGTGCGCGGGTCTTCGGGGTTCTCCTTCATATAGAAGGCCTTCACCTGCTTCGGATAGTTGTAAACCAGCACCGGGCGATCGTATTGCCCGGCGAGCAGCGTCTCCGCGTCGCCGCCGAGGTCGCGGCCCCACTCCATGTCGCTGCCGAGGCTCTTGAGCTTCGCCACCGCATCGGTATAGGAGATCCGCGGGAACGGCGGGGCCACACGCTCCAGCGGCGCGGTGTCGCGCTCCAGCTCGGCCAGCTCCGCCTTGCGGCGCTCGAGGCAGCGCGCCACGATCGACGCGACGAATTCCTCCTGAAGCCGCATGTTGGCGTCGGAGTCGTTCCAGGCGACCTCCGGCTCCACCATCCAGAACTCGGTGAGGTGACGCCGGGTCTTGGACTTCTCGGCGCGGAACGTCGGCCCGAAACAGTACACCTTGCCGAGCGCCGCCGCGGCCGCCTCAACGTAGAGCTGGCCGGTTTGCGCGAGATACGCCGTGCCCAGGTCGAAGTACTGCGTCGCGAAGAGATGGCCCGCGGCCTCGCCAATCGACCCCGTGAGGATCGGCGTGTCCACGAGCGTGAAGCTGCGCTCGTAGAAGAAGTCGCGGATCGCCTGGCTCACCTCGTGGCGCACCCGCGCGATCGCTACCTGGCGCCGGCTGCGCAGCCATAGGTGCCGGTGCTCGAACAGGAAGGCGGTGCCGTGCTCCTTGGGGGTGATCGGGAAGTCCGGCGAAGCCCCGAGTATCTTGAGATCCGTGGCGTGCAGCTCCACGCCACCCGGCGCCCGCACTTCGGCGCGCACGACGCCCGTCACTGCGACGGACGTCTCCTGCGACAGCCGGCCAAACGCTTCCCACGCGGGCTCCGGCACGTCCTTCTTGGAGAGGACCGCTTGCAGGTAGCCCGTGCCGTCGCGCAGCGTCAGGAACGCGATCTTGCCGCTCGAGCGCGTCGTCATCGTCCAGCCGCGGACAGTCACCGTCGCGTCCACGCGCGCCGGAAGCGACTCGATGCGAACGGGTTCGGGCATAGGGGCGCCATACTAGTGGCGGCTGTGTGCAGTGTCAACGCGATGGCGTGCACCGCGTATACCCCGCCCCCTGCATCAGGCCCAAAGCTCGGCCCCGCGCGCCAGGAAACGCCGTGGACCGCCTACCTCGGCAACGCGCAGCACAACGTCTCGGCGGCGGAAACGCTGAACGCCGACCCGCGTCCGCTGTGGCACGTGACGGTCGGCCACGCTGTGCGCGGCGGCCCCGCCGTGGGCGAGGGCGTGATCGCCGTCGGCACCGTGGACCGGCAGGTCGTGCTGCTCGACCGGCCCACCGGCCAGGTTCTCTGGCGCACGCGCGTGCAGGGAACCGTGCGCGCCGGGCCGCTGCTCGACGGGGACCGGCTGTACGTCGCCACGGAGGCGTCCCCCGAAGGCCGCGTGTACGCCCTGAACCTGCACGACGGGCGTACGCTCTGGAGCGCGCGCACCGGCGGCGTCGCCGCACCGCTCGCGCTCGCGGGGGACACACTCTACGCCGGCACCGAAGCGGGAACGCTGCTGCGGCTCGGCACGGCCGACGGCAAGATCGCGTGGCGCCGCCAGCTGCCCGGAGCGGTGCGGGCGGGTCCCGTGCCCACGCCCGCCGGCGTCGCCGTCGCCACCACGGCCGACTCGTTGTTCCTGGTCGCGCCGGGCACGGGAGAGGTGCGGCAGCGGCTCGCCCTGCCGGGAGGGGGGGCGGTGCTCGCGACGCCCGCCCTCGACTCAGGTGCCGGGCGGCTCTACGTGGGTACGACCGGCGGGCACGTGCTCGCCGTCGCCCTGCCCGCGTTGACGGTGGCGTGGGACATCACCGCGGGAGACGCCGTGTATGGCGCGCTCGCGGTCGCCCGCGACACGGTGTTCGCACTCGCCCGCGACGGCACGCTCTGGCTCATTCCCCGCGATGGCCCCACCGGGGGAGGGGGGAGGGGGGGAGCGCGCTCCATCGCGCTCGGCATCGTCTGTACCGCGGGCCCGACGCCGCTCGGCCACGGCGTGCTCGCCGGCGGGGTGAGCGGCGAGGTCGTGCTCGTGAATCCCGACTCGGGCGGCATTTCCTGGCGCGTGCAGCTCGACGGCCCCATCGAGGCCCCGCCGCTGGTGCGCAACCGCGAGCTGGTCGTGATCGGCGGGCGCGGCGATATTCGTACGTACCGATGACACGTGCGTTGACGCTGCTGGGTCTCGTTGGCGTGCTGGCCTTGTCTCGCCTCTCGGCGCAAGGCGGCGACGTGCGACCTGCAACGTGGCGTCGTGCAGCGGTTCACTACGGCAAATGGAGCGTGGCGGCCGTGGCAGTCGCCTTCACCGCGCTGGGTGCCCACGAGCACCAGAGCTCGAACCGCGTGTTCCGCCAGCTGCTCGACCTCTGTCTCGCGAACAGCGCTGACTGCGCGCTCGCCTCGGACGGCAGCTACCGTAACCCCGCCGCGGAGCAGCTGTACCAGACCTCGATCCACTACGACGGCCGGGCCCGGGTGCGCCTGCTGCTCGGCCAGGTGAGCGTGCTCGCGAGCGCCGGCCTGTTTCTCGCCGACCTGCGGCATCGGTCCAACGATCCGGGGAATATTCCGTTTCGCGGGGCGAAGCTGACGGTGGAGCCGGGGAGAGACGCGACGCGGGTGGGAGTGCTGGTGAGATTCTGAACGCGGAACGCGGAAGTCGGAACGTAAAGAGCTGAAGTTCCGCGTTCCCTCACCCCACTCTGAATAGCTCGAAGCCCCGCTCGTACCGCGCCAGGACGCGCGCGCGGTAGGGCGCGTGCTCCGGCCGCGCCAACGCCGGATCGCGCGCGATGATTTCCCCCGCAGCGCGGCGCGCCGCCTCGAGCAGCGCCAGGTCGGTCGCGAGATTTGCAAAGCGCAGCGCGATCCCGCCCGATTGCCGCGCGCCCGCCAGCTCGCCCATGCCCCGTTCCTGGAGATCCAGCTCGGCGATCGCGAAGCCGTCGGTGGTGGCGGCGAACGCCTGGAGCCGCGGCGCTGCTTCCCCCGCATCGGACAGCAGGATGCAGTGACTCGCCGCGGCGCCGCGACCCACGCGGCCGCGCAGCTGGTGCAGCTGCGCCAGCCCGAACCGCTCGGCGTGCTCGATCAGCATCACCGTCGCGTTGGGGACGTCGATCCCCACCTCGATGACGGTCGTCGCCACGAGCACCTGCACCGTGCCGTCGCGGAACGCGCGCATCACGGCGTCACGCTCGTCCACCGGCATGCGGCCGTGCACGAGCCCGACCTTCAGGTCGGGGAACGTCTTCTTGAGGCGCTGCGCCATGGTGGTCGCGGCCTTCAGGTCGGCGCGCTCCGACTCCTCGATCACCGGATACACCACGTATGCCTGCCGCCCCGCCGCGGCCTCGGCGCGGAGAAAATCGTAAATCTTCGCCCGCGCTGCCTCCGCGCGGAGCGCGGTCTTCACCGTTCCCCGGCCCGGCGGCCGCTCCCGCACCTGCGTGACGTCCAGGTCCCCGTACAGCGTGAGGGCGAGCGAGCGCGGGATCGGCGTGGCCGTCAAGAGCAGCACGTCCGGTGCGTCGCCCTTTTCCACCAGCGCTGCGCGCTGCTCCACGCCGAAGCGATGCTGCTCGTCCACGACGGCGAGGCCCAGACGGTGGAACCGCACCGCCTCCTGGATCAGCGCGTGCGTCCCCACCACGAGCCGCGCTTCCCCGCTCGCCAGCCGACCGCGCACCGCCGCCTTGGCCGATGCGGTGAGCCGGCCGATCAGCAGTGCCGGCTCGAGCGCGAGCGGCTCGAGCAGGCGGCCGAGAGTCGCGTGGTGCTGCTCGGCGAGCAGCTCGGTCGGCGCCATGATCGCGGCCTGATAGTCGTTCTCCACGGCGAGCAGCATGGCGAACAGGGCCACCACCGTCTTGCCGGTTCCGACGTCGCCCATGAGCAGACGGTGCATGCGGAGCGGAGCGGTCATGTCCTCGGTGATCTCTCGCACCGCGTGCCGCTGGTCTGCGGTCAGCTCGAAAGGAAGATGCTGCTTGAGCTGGGTCGTCAGCTCCTTTTTTACCTCGAAGCGGATCCCCGCGCGGGCGCGCTTCGCGAGCAGGCGGGCGCGCGCCTGCACCAGCTGCTGGTCGAACAGCTCGTCGAACGCGAGCCGGCGACGCCCGCGCTCCGCGTCCGCCACGCTCTCCGGGCGGTGCACCGCGGCAAGCGCGGACCTGAGGTCGGGCAGGTCGAGCGTCGCGCGCAGCGCCGCCGGATGCGGATCGGTGACGAGCGCCAGCAGCGCATCCAGATGCTGGTGCAGCAGCGCGCGGATCTGACGGTGCGTGAGTCCCTCGGTCGCCGGGTACACGGGGAGCACCAGCCCGCGCTCCGGCTCTTCGCCTTCCTCGGAGAGGACGATGAACTCCCGCGGCACGAGCTGGCGCCCGTGGTAGTAGCGAACCGGTCCGGTGACGAGGAGCAGCTGCCCCGCCTTGATCTGGCGCTCGAGGAACGGCTGGCCGGGCCAGGCGCACTCGAGCGGCCCGCTCGCGTCCCGCAGCACGGCGCGGAACACGCGCAGGCCGCGGCGCGTGGGCAGCACGCCGGTGCTCACCACGCGCCCGACGCAGGTCACCTCGCGCCCCACCTCCGCACGCGCGAGCGGCGTGAGGGTGGTGGCATCGATGTAGCGGTGCGGGCCGTGATACAGGAGATCGCCCACGCTGCGGACGCCGAGCCGCGCCAACGCTTCGGCGCGCCGCGGGCCGACGCCTTTGAGATACTTCACAGAGGTGGTCAGCTGGAGCGACACAGTCGTCCCTCGTCCCTCGTCCCCCGTCCCTTCTCGCTCACGGCAACCCCTGCCGGCGTCGCCAGGCCCACTCCGCCGCGAACGCGGCGATGGCGAGCGCAAACAGCCACCAGCGATCGCGCGCGCTCACCGTCTCGAGCGCGCTCGCGGGCGCGCCGGCGTGCGCGACCAGGGTCGGCGCCGCCGGGCGCCACTCGTCCGAGTACGTCTCGACGGCCACCATCCCCTGTTCCGGGCCGCCGGCGAGCGCGTACCGGTACACGCCGGGGGGGAGCCGCAGCTCGCTCCGGCCCTGGGCGTCGAAGCGCAGCGTGTCGCGCCGCTGCGAACCCGCCGCCGTGAGCGTCACGCCGACATCGTGCGCCGCACCGGCGCCCACCCAACGCCACACGATCGGAAGTCCGTTGGCGACCACCCGTGCTTCGGGCACCGCCTCGTCCCTCGTCCCCCGTCCCCCGTCCCCTCCGAGCAGCCACTCCGCGAGCGCCCCGATGAGCGCCCGGTACGCCTCCGTGCTCGCACCGCCGCGGAACGCCCAGCGATACAGTCCGGTCGCGGCGAGCTCGGCGCGGCGCACTCCACCCCGCTCCGAGAGCAGCAGCACCGGCCGCGCCGAGCCGCGGCGCGCCAAGCGCGCCGTGAGCGCCACAATCGAGCCGCTGTCCCGGGACATGGGCCCGGCCGCCGCTGCGGGCGGGAGCGAGTCCCACGCCACGCCCGCGAGCGCCGCGCTCAGGGGCGAGGGTGGGGGCGGATCCACGTACCAGTCTCCTTCTTGACCCGTCGTACCAGGCCAGCGCAGCGCGGCTCCCCCTCCCGTGAGGCCCCCCAAGGCCGCTGGCTCGCCGCCCAGCACGACGAGCCGAGCCGCGCCGAGCGCGCGCCGCACCTCGGCAGTGCTCACGGGCGCCAGCGTCGCCGCATCTCGCCAGCGCGCCCTGCCCGTCTCCGGCGCCACGAACGTCTTGACCGGAACGCGCGCCACGTCGGCCAGCGTGCGCGCCAGGAACCGCAGGTCCCAATTGGGGGGGGCCGCCAGCACCACCACCGACGGCAGCGAGGTCACTTCGATCGGGAAGAGACGCGCGTCGTCGCGGGGTTCGGAATCCGCAGCGCCTTCGAGGCGCACCTCGAGGGCCGACCAGCCGGGATGCGGGATGCGAGATGCGGGAAGCGAGAGGTCGGTGGACACGATCCCGCTGTCGGGGAGGGCGACTGCCTGCGATGCGAGGTGCCGCCCCTCCCACACCACGACCAGCGTTGCATGACGCCTCCCGCATCCCGCATCTCCCATCCCGCATCTCGCATCCCGCCTCCCGGCAGTCCCGTAGGAGACTCGCAGCCGCACGGTATCGCTCGCCGTGACTCGCTCCGTTCCCTCGACCGACGCGACAAAGGCGTCGCGAAACGGCGCGCGCCGCAGCACGACGACCTGCGGCAGGCGCAGCAGATCGGGCGCGAGCCCCGCAACGTCCTCGAGCTCTCCGTCGGTGACGACTGCGACCGGCCCACCGCGCGCCGCGGCCGCCGTGAGCGCCGGGGCGAGCCGGCTCGCGCCGTCGCCGGGGGGTGCCGAGTCGAAACCCGCGACTTGCGTCCCGAAGCGCCAGATTACGCCCCCGCCCGCGAGCGCGCGCGCGCTGTCCAATGCTTCACGCCAGCGGCCCCCTCGTCCCGCCAGGCTGAGCGACCCGTCGAGCAGCACCAGCGGCCGCTCGGCGCGCCCGCCCGGGAGATGGCGCGTGGTGATGGGGTTCCAGAGAAGAAGCAGCAGGGCGGAGAAACCGGTGGCTCGCAGCAGGGCGAGCCCGGGCGTCAGGCGGCGACGCATTGCAGCGCCTCGAGGAGGGTGAACCTCCCCTCGTACAGCGCGCGGCCCACGATCGCGCCCGCGAGCCCCGCGGCGCGCACGCCGCGCAGATCGTCGAGCGACGCGACGCCCCCCGAGGCGATGACGTCGAGCCCGAGCGCCGCGAGCGCGCGCGCACCCGCGATGTCGGGGCCCGCGAGCATGCCGTCCCGCGCCACGTCGGTGTAGATGACCGTGCGCGCCCCCTGGGCGCGCACGCGCTCGGCGAGCGCGCCGGCGCTGAGGTCGAACACCTCGGTCCAGCCGCGCACCGCGACCTGTCCGTTCTTGGCGTCGATCCCCACGGCGAGCCGCTCGGCGCCGTGCAGGGCGAACAGACGGTCCACGAGGGCCGGATCGGTCGCCGCCTTGGTCCCGATCACGACGCGCGTCGCGCCCCACGCCAGCATCTCGTCGATCGCGTCCTCGCTGCGCAGCCCGCCCCCGACCTGCACCGCGACGGACGCTGCGGCGAGGAAGCGTCGGGCCAGCTCGCGGTTGTCACCCCGGCCGAAGGCGCGGTCCAGGTCTACGAAGTGCACCCAGCGGGCGCCGTCGCGCGCGAAACCCGCCGCCACGGCGACGGGGTCGTCGCCAAAGACCGTGGCCTGGTCGGCCGCGCCCTGGCGCAAGCGCACCACGCGCCCGCCTTGCACGTCCACGGCGGGATAGAGATCCACGATGTCGGGGAAACTAATCGACGCGCGCGGCGACCGTCGGGTGACTGGAGGCGGGCTGAAGCTCGATCAGGAGCTGGGCGCGCACGGAGTCGAACGCGGCCCGCAGACCCTTGGGAATCGGAGTCCCGGCGCCCACGTCCGCGCGCCGCGGATTCATGGCATGGCCGTTCACGAGGAATTCGTAGTGCAGGTGCGGACCGGTCGAGAGGCCGGTGGAGCCGACGTAGCCGATCGTCTCTCCCTGCTCCACCCGCTCGTCGATGCGCAGGCCGCGGGCGAACGCCGAGAGGTGGCCGTAGCGGGTGCGGATCCCGTTCGCGTGCCGCAGCTCGATCAGGTTGCCATAGCCTTCGTCCTCACGGCCGACCTTCGTCACGATCCCGTCTGCGGTGGCCCGCACCGGGGTCCCGTAGGGGGCGGAGAAATCGACTCCCTCGTGATGGCGCCACATGTGGAGGATGGGGTGATAGCGGTTGCCGAATCCGCTCGACACGCGGCGGAACTGCAGCGGCGCCCGCAGAAACGCCCGTTTCAGGGAGCGCCCCTGGTCGTCGTAAAAGCCGGCGGCTTGAGCGGCCTCGGGCGCGAACGAGAACGCGTAGCTCGGGCTCCGCGCCATGTCCACCTCGGCGGCGAGGATGCGGCCGAACCGCCGCTCCCCCTCGGGCGACTCGAGCCGCTCGAGCAGCACCCGGAAGCGGTCCCCGGGGTGCACGTCGCGGGTGAAGTCCACCTCCCAGTCGTACACGTCCGCCAGCGCCCACGCGAGGGCGTGCCGCTCCGCCACCGGCAGCACGCTGTCCGGCATCGCCTTGTCGAGCGCCTCGTACAGCGACGTCTCGATCACGCTCGTCACGCGCAGCCGCGACATGCTCCAGGGGATTGTCTCCGTCGTCTCCCGCCACCCGGCGTCGCCGCGCTCCAGGCGCACGCGCCGCTGGGGCGAGAGTCGTACCGACACGAGATGGGCGACGCTGTCGGTCTCGAGCCGCCGCAGCCGGAACACGAGTCCAGCGCGCAGCCGGCGCATCGGCAGGTCGGTCGCCGCAGCGAGAAAGGCGGTGTAATCGCGCCCCACGATGCCGCGGCGCGCGAGCAGCGTGGAGAGCGTCTCGCTCCGACCCAGGGTGTCGGCGTACTCGACGTACGCGCGCTCCACCCGGATCGGCACCGCGGTGACGGCGCGGCGCCCGGACCACGCTTCGCGCGTGGCCCAGCCCAGCGCCCCCAGGGCGAGCGCCCCGGCGGCGGCGTAGTGGCTCGCGCGCCAGGCCATCAGTCCATCTGGCGCCGGATGAAGGTGGGAATCTCGAGCTCGTTCACGTCGGCCACCGGCGGCGCGACGGACCGCTTCGCCGGCGCGTCCGCGGGCTTCACGTACCCCGACGGTGGAACGGGCGTAGGCCGCGGCGCGCGCTCGCGGAACGGCAGCACCCCGGGCGCCGCGCGCCCCAGCGGCTCCGCCGCCGCCGGCCGTTCGAAGCCCGTGGCGATCACGGTGACCCGGATTTCGCCGTGCATCGCCGGGTCGTTCACCGTCCCGAAGATGATCTCCGCCTCCTCGCCCGCGGCGTCCTTCACGACGTCCGAGATCTGCGTCACCTCGCCCAGGGTGAGGTCTTCGCCGCCCGTGATATTGATGAGGACGCCGGTCGCGCCCGCGATCGAGATGTTGTCGAGCAACGGGCTCGAGATCGCCTGCTGCACCGCCTCCATCGCCCGGTTCTCGCCCCGGCCGGTGCCGGTCCCCATGATCGACGATCCCCCGTTCTGCATCACCGTCCGCACGTCCGCAAAATCGACGTTCACGATGCCGGTGACCGATATGAGGGTCGAGATCCCTTGGGTGGCGTGCAGCAGCACGTCGTCCGCCTTCTTGAGCGCATCCTGGAAGGGAATGCCCTTCCCGACCACGGCCAGGAGCCGCTCGTTCGGCACCACGACCATGGTATCGACATGCTTCTTCATCTCCGCGATCCCCATTTCGGCTTGCCGCATGCGCTTGCGCCCTTCGAACAGGAACGGCTTGGTCACGATCGCGATGGTGAGCGCGCCCAGGTCACGCGCCATCTGCGCGATGCCGGGCGACGCCCCTGTCCCGGTGCCGCCGCCCATGCCGCAGGTCACGAACACGAGGTCCGCGCCCTGAAGCGAATGCAGCACCTCGTCGCGGTTCTCCTCGATCGCCTGGCGGCCGATCTCGGGGCGCGCGCCCGCCCCCAGACCGCGGGTGAGCTTCTTCCCGATCTGGACCTTGACGTCGGCCTTGTTGTTGAGGAGCGCCTGCGCGTCGGTGTTCACGGAGATGAACTCCACGCCGGGCAGGCCCTCGTCGACCATGCGGTTGAGCGCGTTGCCGCCGCCCCCGCCGATGCCGACGACTTTCATCCGCGCGTTCTGTGACACGGTCTCTTCGAGCTCGAAGATCATGGCTCTCTCGGGTCCCCGATCAGAAGAAGTCCTGCAGCCAACGCTTGAGCGGTCCGAACAGCCTGGCCATCCCCGCGCCGGCGAGCGCGCCCCCACCTCCGCCACCTCCGCCCGCACCTGCTCCGGCGCTTCCCCCTCCCGCCGCGGTCCCCTGCGCCATGCGGCGCGCCGCGTACAGCACCAGCCCCGCCGGTACCGCGTAGCGCGGCGCCTGCACGCTGTCCACGAGCCCCGAGATGTCGTGCTCGGGCGTGCCCGCGCGCACCGGCAGCCCGAACACCTCGCGCGCCAGCTCCACCAGGCCCGGCAGGTGCGCCGTTCCCCCCGTCAGCACCACGCCCGCCGGGAGCCGGCCGCCGCCGTAGCCCGCCTTCTCGAACTCGCGGTCCACCAGGTGGAAGATCTCCTCCAACCGTTGGTGAATGATATCCGACAGCATCTCGCGCGCCGCCTGCCGCGCCCCCTGTCCGGGGGTCGAGGGCAGCGTGATCATCTCGGCCGGATCGACCAGCGGCTTGTACGCCACCCCATGCCGCTCCTTCAGCCGCTCCGCGTCGGCCTGCGTCACCCCCAGCACCTGCACCACGTCGGTCGTCAGGTGCGCACCGGCGAAGCGCAGCGAGCCCAGGTGCCGGATCTTGCCCTCGTGAAACACGGCCACCCCGGTCGAGCCCCCGCCCACTTCGACCAGCGCAACGCCCAGCTCCTTCTCGTCGTCCGTCAGCACGGCGTACGACGCGGCGAGCGGCTCGAGCACGAGATCGGCGACGCGGTACCCCGCGCGCTCCACGCTCTTGCGCAAGTTCTGGGCGGCGCTCGCCTGCACCGTGACCAGGTACATCTCGACCTCGAGCCGCGTCCCCGTCATCCCCACGGGGTCGGAGATGCCCCGCTGCTGATCGACCACGTACTCCTGCGGGATGTCGTGCAGCAGCTCGGTGTCCTTGCCGAGCGAGATCGCCCGGGCCACCTCGTTCACCCGCGCGACGTCGGTCGGCGTGATCTCTTCGGCGCTCACCGCCACGACCCCTGCCGAGGCCCGCGCCGCGACGTGCTCGCCCGCCACTCCGCACGTTACCGCGGTGACCTTGACGCCCGCCATCCGCTCCGCGTCCCGCAGGGCGGCGGCCACCGAGCGCGTGGTCTCGTCGATATCCCGCACGATGCCCCGCCGCACGCCGCCGTTCTTGGCGAGCCCCACGCCCAGCACCTTCGCTACCGGCCGGCGCGGCAGATCTCCCACGACCTCGGCAATCACGGCGCACGTCTTCGTGCTGCCCAGGTCGAGGCCGGCCACGATCCGGCGATCCCGCGTCACGCCTTCCCCGTCTCCTTTGGACGGGTGGGTGCGTGACGCCGCACCACGACCTGTCCCGCGAAGCGCGCGTCGAGCTCCGCGTAGCTGCGCCCCTTCGCCGCCAAATCCCGCGTCACGACCACCACCGCGCGAATGTCCTCCGGGCCGGCATCCCGACGCAACAGCACACGATGCCCTGCTACTTCCAGCAGCACCGCGCCGTGCGCCACAGCCCGAGCGCGCGTGACGGCCTGAAACAGGGCGGCGTCCACCGACTGTACCAGCGCCAGCACGCCGGCCACCCCCGGGTCCGCAGCCGCCACGACGGGGAGCTCGAGTCCCGTGCGGATTGGATCGAACGGCAGCGGGCGTCCTTTCGCGTCCACGGCCACGAGCCGGCCGCGCGGACCGGGCGCAAGCGCCGTGGGCTCGACCTCGCTCACCGTCACGGCCAGCGTCCCGGGAAGCCGGCGTGTCACCGACGCGTCCGCCACGCCGTTCAACCCTTTGAGCCGGTCCGCCAAGAGATGCGTGTCGATGAACACGCTCGCCTCGGGCGGCAGCCGCAGCGCGGTGATGATCGCGTCGGGCGCGAGGTTCTTCACGCCTACCAGCTCGACCTGCCGCAGCCGGAACCAGCCCAGCCCCTCGAGCGCGCGCGGCGCGCCGACCCACCCGAGCCCCGCAGCCGCCGCGAACACCACGCCGATCGCGGCCGCCCGCCGCCCCGCCCGGCTCCGCCGCCTGCGCCTCACCGCCCCGTCCCCCTTCCCTCTTCCCCCTGCTCCAGCCTTTTCAGCAGCTCTCTCCCCACGAGCGTGATATCACCGGCGCCGAGTGTGAAGACCACGTCTCCGGGACGCACCAGCCGGGCCACCCGCTCGGTGACGGCGGCGCGATCCCGCACCGCGGTCGTCGCCGCTCCCGCTCGGGCTGCCCCACGTGCCACCAGGTCTGCCGTCACCCCGACCATCGGTTGCTCCCGCGCCGCGTAGATCGGCGCGACCACCACCATGTCGGCCGCCGCGAGCGCTCGCCCCAGTGCCTCGCCATGCAACGCCGTGCGCGAGAACAGGTGCGGCTGGAACACCGCGACCAGGCGCCGGCCGGGAAACGCCTGCCGCGCGGCGGCGAGCGTCGCCTCGACTTCGGTCGGGTGGTGCGCGTAGTCGTCCACCAGGGTGACGCCCCGCGCTTCCCCGATCCGTTCGAACCGCCGCGCCACCCCGGCGAACCGCTCCAGCGCCGCGAGCGCGGCCCCCCGCTCGGCCGCGAGCGCGTGCACCACCGCCAGCGCCGCGGCCGCGTTCCGCACGTTGTGCAGCCCGGGCACGCGCAGCCGCAGGCTCACCTCCCCACCGTCGGGCAACCGGACCGTCGCACTCGATCCGCTCGTGCCGAGGGCGACATCCTGGATGCGCACGTCCGCGTCTGCGCCGAGCCCCACGCGCCACACCGGCGCGGCGATCGCACGCGCCACCCGCCCTGCTCCGGCGTCGTCCCCGCCCACGATCACGCGGCGCGCGCGTCCGGCGAACTGCGCGAACGCCTGCTCCAGCGCCTCGAGGCTGCCGTAGCACTCGAGGTGATCCGCTTCGACGTTGTTGACCACGGCCACCGTGGGGGTGAGCGCCAGGAAGGCGCGGTCGAATTCATCGGCTTCTACCACGAACAGCTCGCGCCCGCCGATACGGACGTTACCGCCCCATACAGCGACGCGGCCGCCGGCGAGTCCCGTAGGATTTCGCCCGGCGGCCGCCAGCGCCTCCGTCACCATCACCGTGGTGGTCGTCTTGCCGTGAGTCCCGGCCACCGCCACCACGGTCCCGGCCGCGACGGCCTCGCCAAGGGCGTCGGCACGCCGCACCACCGGGATTCCTTGGGCGCGCGCTCGCTCGAGCTCCGGGTGCTGCCCGGCTACCGCAGCGGTCACCACGACGGCACGTGCATTTGCCACGTGCTCCGGATCGTGGCCCCGCCAAATCTCCACCCCCACGGCTGCCAAATCGGCGGCTCCCGAGGGGTCGTTATCACATCCTGTTATTGCGAGACCTTGGTGCTTGGCGAGGAGGGCCAAGCCACTCATCCCCGCCCCCCCGATACCCATGAAGTGAATCGGGCGGGGATCGCCCATTCCAAACAAGGTCATTAGTGGGGGGCTAATATAGCAAATCTACGGAACTTGCGAAAGAGCCCACGGCCTTAAGCGTCGATAACTGTCAAGATCGTTGACACAATCTCCCGGGCCGCGTCGGGGTGACCCCGGACCCGCGCCTGGGCTCCGAGTGCCGCGAGCCGCGCGCGATCGGTGACCAGCTGAGTCACGAGTCGGGCGAGCGAGTCGGGTCGGAGATCCCGTTGGGCGAGCAGCACCGCAGCTCCGGCAGCGGCCATCGCGCGTGCGTTGGACGTCTGGTGATCGGCGGCGGCGGAGGGAAGCGGCACCAGGATGCTCGGCCGTCCCCACGCGCACAGCTCGGCGACCGTCATCGCGCCGGCGCGGCAGATCACGAGATCGGCGACGCGGTAGGCGGACGCGATCGGGTCGAAAAAGCCGCGCACGACGACCCGGCCCGGCACCGCGTAGCGCGCCAGCGCCGCCGCGTGCGCCGTGCCCGTTCCCCACAGCACGCTCACGCCGTCCAGCAGGTGGCGATCGAATGCGCCCGCCACCGCGTCGTTCAGGGCGCGCGCCCCCTGACTGCCGCCGAACACGAACAATCGAGGGCGCCCGGCGTCGAGGCCGAGATCTTCTCCCGCGCCGTCCGGGCGCGCGATCGGATTCCCGAATGTGAACACTTGCGTGTCCCGGCCCGGCGCGAGCACGGCCCGCGCTTCGGGGAAGCCGAGGTGCACCTGGCGCGCGCGCCGCGCCAGCCACCGCGTGGTGAGTCCCGGGAAGGCGTTTTGCTCCTGGAGCACGGTGGGGATGCCGCGGCGTTGGGCGCGCCACACCACGGGGCCCGCGGCGTAGCCGCCCGTCCCCAGCACGACCGCGGGCCGCTGCTCGTCGAGCAGTCGATCGGTCGCGCGCCACACGCGCCAGGCGACGAGCGGCCAGCGCAGGTTGCGCCACCACGTCCGCCGGTACAGCGGCTCGAGCGGCAGCAGTCGATATGGGAACGGGTGACGCGGCAGGACCTGCGCTTCGATTCCCCGTTCGGCGCCGACCAGCAGCAGCTCGACGTCGGGGCGCGCCGCGCGCATCGCCTGCGCTAGCGCCAGCGCCGGCATCAGATGCCCGCCGGTGCCGCCGCCGGCGATGAGAACCCTCACCGCACCTCCCCACCACACCAAACGCGGAACGACGAACGCGGAACGCGGAACAGCTGGGCCGGGTTCGATCCGCGTGGGCAACCCCGCTGCTCGACGCAGGTCCGCTCCGTTCCGCGTTCCGCGCTCCGCGTTCCACGCTTCATGTCTTTCGCCCCTCTCCCACGCTGATCAACACGCCCGTGACGAGCAGCGACATGAACAGACTGGAGCGTCCGTAGGAGATGAACGGCAGGGTGACGCCGGTGGCGGGGAGCAGGGCGAGCGTCACGCCGACGTGCAGGATGGCGGAGATCGCGATCGAGCCGGTGAGACCCACGGCGAGCAGCTGTCCGAAGCGGTCGTCGGCCGAGCGGGCGATGCGGAATCCGAGCCACACGAAGGTCCCGAACAGGAGCAGGATCAGGCTCACGCCGAGGAAGCCCCATTCTTCGCCGATGGTCGAGAAGATGAAGTCCGAGTAGGCGTACGGCAGGTAGCCGAGCTTCTGCTGGCCCTGCCCCAGGCCGACGCCGAGCAGCTTGCCGGCGCCGACCCCGACGAGCGATTGGTGCACCTGCCACGTCGCTTCCGCGGGCGCGTTCCCCGGATTGAGAAACGTGAGCACGCGAGCCAGGCGATACTGGGCGCTCGCGACCGCCCCGAACATGAGCGGCGCGCCCGCCACGCCGAGCGCCAGGAAGTGGCCGATCCGGGCCCCCGCTGTGAACAGCACGACGCCCGCGAGCAACGCCACCAGCAGGGCCATCGAGAGGTTCGGCTCGAGGAACACGAGCGCCACGATCGGAGCGACCACGACGACGAAGGGCAGGATCCCGAGGCGGAAGGTGCGGATCTGGTCGCCTTTCTTCGCCGCGAGCATCGCCGCCCACAGCACCACGCTGAACTTGGCGAGCTCCGACGGCTGGACGGTCACGAAGCCGAGGGTGACCCAGCGGCGCGCGCCGTTGATCGTCGGCGAGATGGCGTGCGTGAACGGCAGCAGCGGGATGAGCAGCAGCAGCGCGGTGGCGCCGAGCAGCGGCCAGCCGGCGCGCCGCCACTTGCGGTAGTCGCGCCGCGCGACCACGGTCGCGACGATCCCACCCGCGATCGCCCCGAACAGCTGGCGCAGCGCGAACCCCATCCCGACGTCGCCCGCGGGCGTCGTGACGAGGCTCGACGCGCCGTACACCGCCACGAGCCCGAACACCACGAGCACGGCGGCGAGCAGCGCGAGGCCCCGCGTCTCCCAGCGCCGGTCAGTCACATCGCCTCGACGAGTCGTCGGAACGTCGCTCCCCGCTCTTCGTAGTCCGCGAACATGTCGTAGCTCGAGCACGCGGGGGACAAGAGCACCGCGTCACCGGGGCGCGCGGCGCGGCGCGCCCGGGCGACCACGTCGGCGAAATCGCCGGCTCGTTCGAGCGGTACCGCCCCCGCGAGGTCCCGTTCCACGAGCGCCCCTGCCTCGCCGTACGCCACCACCAGCCGGCAGCGCTGCTTGAGCAGCGGCGCGAGCCGCGTGTACGGCTCCCCCTTGTGCCGGCCGCCCAGCAGCAGCACGAACGGCCGGTCCAGCGCCGCCACGCCGACCACCGTGGACGCGATGTTCGTCGACTTGGAATCGTTGATCCACAGCACGCCCCCCACCTCGCGCACCGGCTCGAGCCGATGGGGCAGCCCGTGAAACGACCGCAGCCCGCCCGCGAGCTGCGCCGGCGCGACCCCCGCCGCGTGCGCCGCGAGGGCGGCCGCGAGCGCGTTCGCCACGTTGTGGTCCCCGAGCAGCTTGAGCTCGTGGCGGCGCACCAGGTCCACCTCCCCGAGGCACAGCGACCCGCGCCCCGCGTCGTACCAGGCGTCCGCATTCCCGCGCAGCGAGAACTCCCGCCGCCGGCCCTTCGCCCCGCGCGCCAGCTCCTGCACGGCAGGGTCATCGCCGTTCAGCACCCACACCGATCGGTCGGTGGCGTTGCGGAAGAGCAGCCGCTTGTCGGCGTAATACGCCTCCACCGACGGATAGCGGTCGAGGTGGTCGGGGGCGAGGTTCGTCAACACGCCCACGTCGGGCGCGAAGTGCGGGCTGTCGTGGAGCTGGAACGACGACACCTCGAGGGCGATCCACTGATAGCGCTCGTCCCCGAGGGCCAGGTCGGTGACGGGCCGCCCGATGTTCCCCGCCGCGACGCCACGGAGGCCGCCCGCCGCGAGCAGGTGCGCCGTGAGCGCGGTCGTGGTCGTTTTGCCATTCGTGCCCGTGACGGCGATGCTGGATGCACCCGCCAGAGCCTGGAAGCCCAGATCGAGCTCGGAGACGATCGCGACGCCGGCGGCGCGCGCGGTGGCGAGGGGCGGCGCGTCGGGGGGCACACCCGGCGACGCGACCACGGCTGCGGACCGGCGGATGCGCTCGAAGTCGTGGCGTCCCAGATCGACCGCCACACCCGGGAGCGCCTGTAGCTCCGCGACGTCGCGCGCGTCGCCGTGCGCCGGACGCGTCGCCGCGTCGCTCGCGTACACGCGCGCGCCTTCCCGCACCAGCAGGCGCGTCGCCGCGATCCCGCTCCGCCCCAGCCCCACCACGGCGACTTCCTTCCCCGGCCCGCGCCACGCCTCCGGGATCATCGCACCTTGAGCGTGGCGAGGGCGATCGCCGCGCACATCACGCCGAGGATGTAGAAGCGCATCACCACCTGCGGCTCCGCCCACCCGAGCTTCTCGAAGTGATGGTGCAGCGGCGCCATCCGGAAGACGCGATGCGCATCGGCGTACTCCTTGCCATGACGCTGCTTGCGCCAGCGATATACGCCGGTCTGCAGCAGCACCGACACCGCTTCAGCGGCGAACACACCGCCCGCGATCAGCAGCAGGAACTCGGCCTTGAGCATGATCGCGACCGTTCCGAGTGCCGCGCCGATGGCGAGCGCGCCGGTGTCGCCCATGAACACCTCCGCCGGGTGGGCGTTGAACCACAGGAAGCCGAGCGCCGCGCCCGCGAGCGCCCCGCAGAACACCGTCAGCTCGCCGGCGCCGGGAAGGAAGTACACGCCCACGTAGCGGGTCCAGTCGAACCGGCCGAACACGTAGGCGAAGATCGCGAACGCCCCCGCGGCGATCGCCGTCAGTCCGGTCGCGAGGCCGTCGAGCCCGTCGGTGAGGTTCACCGCGTTCGAGCTGCCCGTCACGACCACGGTCACGAACGCGACGTACAACAGACCGGGCATGACGATGAGGATGTACTTGAAGATCGGGACCTGCGTGGACGCGGCCGGCAGGTCCGGCACGAGCGGCCAGCGCAGCAGCACGAGGCCGAGCGCCAGGCCAAGCGACACCTGGCCGGCGAGCTTCCAGCGGGCGACCAGCCCCTGGGACTTGCCGCGCACGACCTTCAGGTAGTCGTCGAGAAACCCGATCGCCCCCATCCACAGCATGGCGAACACGGCGACCGGCACGTAGCGCGTGTCGAGCCGCGCCCACAACAGCGTCGGCACCACGGTCGCGAGGATAATGATCAGCCCGCCCATCGTGGGCGTGCCCCGCTTCCCCTGATGGCTCGCCGGGCCCTCGGCCCGGATCACCTGGCCCACGTTACGCCGGCGCAGGCGCTCGATGACCGGCGGCCCGAACACGAACGCGACGAGCAGTGCGGTAACCGTCCCACCCGCGGCGCGGAACGTGATGTAGTTGAAGAGATTGAAGACGATGTGCTGTTTGGCAAGCGGTGCGAGCAGGTGATAGAGCACGGCGTCGTCCTCACGAACCTCGGGTCAGATCGGCCAGCACCCGCTCGAGCGCCACACCGCGTGACGCCTTGAGCAGCACCACCTCGTCTCCCCGCAGGGCGGCGCGCAGCCGCGGACCAAGGGTCGCGGCATCGGGCGCCGTGATCAGGCGGCCACCGAGCCGCGACGCGAGCGGGGCGAACCCGGCCCCGAACTCCCCTACCGCCGCGATCAGCGCGGGCTCGAGTGCGGCGATCTCCTGCGCCGCCGCCGCGTGCAATCTGGCACTCTCCGGCCCCAATTCCAACATCGAGCCGACCACCACTGCGAGCGGCCGCTCTCTCCGGGAGGCGAGCCAGTGCGCGAACCGGAGTGCCCAGTGGAGGGACGTCGGGTTGGCGTTGTAGGTGTCGTCGATGACCGTCAACCCGCGCACGGCCACCACGTTGCCGCGGCCCCCCGGCAGCCGCACGTCGGACAGGGCCGTGAGCGCCGCCCCCGGGTCCGCACCCGCCTCGCGGGCCGCGGCGACGGCGACCATCGCGTTCTCGACCTGGTGGAACCCCACCACCGGCAGGGTCACCTCGCGGCCCGCCCACCGGATCCGCGGGCGCCCGGCGTTGTCCAGCTCCGCGCTCTCGGGGTGCACGTCCGCCGCCGGGTCGTTGCCGGCGACGAGCGTCCGCGTGCGGCGGCGCGCCTCGACGGCCAGACTCGGTGGATCGATTCCGACCACGGCGAGCGGCGTCCCCTCGGCGAGCGCCAGCTTTTCCCGCATCACACCCTCGAGCGAGCCGAACCCCGCGACGTGCGCGTATCCGACGTTCGTCACCACCGCGATCGTCGGCTCGATGATGCCCCGCAGCGCCGGGATCTCGCCCGGCACGCTCGCCCCCGCTTCCACTACGAGCGCCTCGGCGTCCTCTGGAGAGGCCAGGATGGTGAGCGGCACACCCACGAGGTTGTTCAGGTTGCCCGACGTCGCGTGCACCCGCCAACGGGTGCCGAGCGCGGCTCGGATCATTTCCTTCGTGCTGGTCTTGCCGCTGGACCCCGTAATCGCGATGACCGGGCTCCCTGACGGGAGCAGCCGGCGCCGCGCGCGCGCCAGCATCCCGAGCGCTGCAAGCGTGTCGGCGACTTCGAAAAAGGGGAGCCCGTCCACGCGGGGCGTGCCCCGGCGCACCACGGCGGCCGCTGCCCCCTGCGCCTTCGCCTTCGCGAGAAAATCGTGCGCGTCGAAGCGCTCGCCCTTGAGGGCCAGAAACAGGGTGCCGGGCGTCAGGTGACGGGTGTCGGTGCTCACCCCGGTGAAGCGCAAGCCAAGGGGCCCCGAGCCCCCCAGCGCAGCGCTCACGGACTCCGAGGACCAGGCGGTCACCGCCCCACCCCAGAATGCCGAACGCGGAACGCGGAACGCGGAACAGTGGGGGAAGGTCCGCTCTCCAAGGTAAGCGCCGGGGCGCGACGGTTGCGCGGTCGGTTCCGCGTTCCGCCTTCGGCGTTCCGCGTTTGCTCTTTCACGACGCCCCAAGTTCCCGCACGATCTCCCCCTCATCGAACGGCCGCTTCTCCGTGCCGATCACCTGATAGGTCTCGTGCCCCTTGCCCGCGAGGAGAATGGTGTCGTCGCCGCGGGCGAGGCTCAGCGCCAGGGCAATGGCGGCGCGCCGATCGGTGACGCGGTGGTGC
>WNGP01007951.1_pt1 | contig 19963 bp, 19 predicted proteins | sample 5407671 | NCBI WGS metagenome assembly WNGP01 (sample SAMN13153381, study PRJNA577476) | soil metagenome | isolation source: 40 cm soil or saprolite under Garry oak tree replicate 2 | place: USA:California | collected 2016-06-15 | reverse complement strand
ATGCGTTCAAACTAGGATTCTATACCCCTGAGGAATGGAGAACAGATGAATTCAGTAAGGATGAAACGCGTGCGGCTACTGGGAGATCAAGACTCTACGGGAGAATTGATCCGTATAGATATGGAAGGGAAACAGCACATACGCGATCAGGGCAAAAAGCGAAGGCCAAAAAAGCGTGACCTACTCATTGGCATGCTGTTATTGCTGGTCTTGCTGGGCACGGGCTCCTCAGTGGCGGGCTTTCTGATGTACCGCGCGTACAATATGTACCACGCGTAAGATGCACGCTATCATACGGATCTCTCCCTTGCGCAAACAGGCACACAGCACTTGCAAAAGGCAGAGGCTCTTTTGGGAACATGGTCAAAAAGACCGCTTGATACGCAGCTCACAGGTCAGGCTGAAACTGAGTTTGCCTCTGCATTCAAGACCTTTGGCCAACTGAACAGCGACCTGCGATCATTGCCGGCAATTATCAAGCAAATCCCATCGTATGGTACACGCCTGAACGCCGCTTTGCATCTTGTGCCGCTTGCCATGACGCTTTCCCAGGCCGGGACAACCGGATGCACCATCTTGCATATTCTGGGTACAGGACTTCATGATCCATTGACTCCTCAGGGGCGCGGCATCACTCTTTCAGACCTTGCCGTTGTCACCCAGGATGTGCAAAAGCTCAAGGCCTCGCTTGCAACGGCTGCTCAGCAGGTCAGTCAACTCCAACCAGGCGATATGCAGATCGACGCACGCATTCCTCGATTGGTAAACGCCTTTCATAAAGGTCTGCCGGTGATCCAGGACTGGCTTGATACGTTTGAGCGCCTCATTCCTGTTGCTCCATCGCTCCTGGGCATCGGTACGCCTGCAAACTACCTCATCGAGGTGCTCGACTCAACGGAGCTCCGACCTGCCGGGGGATTCATCGGGAACTACGGTACTGCCACCCTTTCAGGGGGGCGGTTATCGTCTGCGCATATTACGGATGTTGACTTGATCGATAAACCTTTTGAATCTGCGGGCCATGTTCTTCCATATCCACCGGCTTACGGATGGTTCGACCTTGCACCAGGAAGCTGGAGTTTCCGCGACTCGAATCTCGATGCGGACTTCCCGACGGCAGCACGCTACGGTGAGCAGACCTATAGAGAAGAGGGTGGCAAGGTACCTGTACAGGGAGTAATCGCCATCACTCCCGCATTGATTGAGCAAGCGCTTGCGATTACAGGTCCTATCGCTGTTCCTGAGTACCACGAGACAGTCACGGCACAGAATCTGATTGCGCGCATCCACTTTCATCAATTGGGCCATGCAGGTGAAGGCAGTGAGCTTATTCCTTCGCCAGATGGACATTCATCGCTGCGCAAGCGTTTTACAGCGTTGTTGGCAGAGCATTTTCTGGCACGTGTCCACCAACTGGCACCGAGTCAACTCTCCAAATTCGTGCTACTGATGGTCAATGCCGTGCACTCAAAGGATCTTCAACTTTACTTGAATGCTGCGGTAGCTGAAAACCTGCTCCATCGTTTTCACCTTGATGCAGCCATTCAGTCGCCCGCTGGCGATAGCCTTTTCGTTGTAGACGCCAACATTGCCCCAAATAAAGCCAATAACTTTATCGTCAATACCCTGGATGACCGGGTGACTATTGACAATCAGGGCAACGTCATTCATCACGCTACCTTACACTACGCCTGGACAATTGCTGGTCAAAACTACGGGAATCCCATGTATCGAGATTTTGTGCATATTTACGTGCCTCCTGGCAGCGAATTACTCACGCAAGATGGATGGCAACCTCGTGGCACGAGTAACGCATTTAACAGAGAAGTGTGGATGGGCTATTTCGAGCTCTCCTATGGACAAACCCGTACCGTAACCCTTGTATGGAAGGTACAGGCTGCAGCGAGCAAAGATCAAAGTGGCTGGCATTACCAGTACACAGTTCAGAAACAAGCAGGCAACCTTTGGAAATTGAATCTACAGATTATGGTGCCAACATGTGCGGTCATCACGAATAAATGGGGAGGGTTAATGGCTTCTAATGGTGGGCGAAAAGCAGCACGAACGCAATCCCTATCTGAAGACATGAATGTAGGTGCAGATTATGCCTGTAGATAAGTATCCAGGTGCAAGTAATTTGAGATTCACACGAGGAATGACAAGATGATTGATATGCACTTGCGCATCTTACCTGGCATTGATGATGGGCCGGAGACGATGGAAGGGTCACTTGCGCTGGCGCGAGCACTTGTGCAAGAGGGTGTTCATAATGATACAGCGTTCCCGAACTCCAATGATGGATTTCATCGCTACACTGTAGGAGAGACCCAAATTAGAGTGAGTGATGTCCAGGATGCACACGGCCTTGGCAAGCGCCCATTGGCCACCAAAAAACCCCTGGAGATCGCAACGCAGTTGCTCGGCCAGTCCGAAACGCAGCAGTTGAGCGAGGGCAGACCGACCGCCATTGTACAAAATGCAGAGGTAAGTATGGTATCGACCTGGCAGTGTAGGCAGGAGAGAGGGATGTAGCGATGATAAAGACTGCCGCTAGGAGCAGGGAAGTGCCGCAAGAGAGAAAAATAGCATTCTTGCTTTCCCCCTTCATTGTCCCATCGTTCGTAATAATGATAGCTGTGTTATTAGGTGGTGTGTTAGGAACTTTAGATACTTCCACGGCTGCATTTATTATAGGTGCTCTTTTATTCCTAATTGTTCTAGTTCTACGCCAGTATGAATTGGCCGTAGCGATGATATTGGTTGCTCACATCTATATTGATTGGTTTGTGGGACGAGAAATTGTTGGAACAACTGTCGCGGTTGGGCTATTATTTCTTTTGTTCATCGTACGCTCTCACGAGCATCCATGGGTAACACCTCGTGCCATGTGGTTGTGGGTTCTGTTTCTAATAATCACGATTCCTCCGACCATACAAGGGAGTCACGGATCGCCCTATAACTTTGCATACTACTATCCTAACACCATTTTTGGAGCTTTAGTAATGTTCTGGCTGGGTTTGCTTGTTGCCAGGGATGAGATACACCTGGGAACTCTTTTTCAAGTACTTGCAGTATTAGGAACTTTACTGGCTCTACATACGATCATTCAAGCAAAGACAGGAATAGTCGTATTCGATATCTCACGCTTTGATGCATATTTAGTACAGAAATCAAATTTTGGACTGGCTAACTCTGATGTCTCTCGCGCTGGCTCATTCTTACAAAACCCTGACTGGAATGGCTCCTTTTTCGCTGTAATGCTCTTTCTTCCCCTTGGTCTGTTCGCCAAAGCTACCTTTTTTCTTGAAAAATGGCTGTATCTCATCGAAATATTTCTCATGTCGATCGCGCTCTTTTTCACTTTTAGCATTGGAGCATGGATAGGCGCTTTCGCGGGAATTTTGGCCTTTATCCTCTTTGCGGGGCGTGGTTACTATCGCATTCTGGTTCCTATGCTTATGGTTATCATAGGAGCAATATTGGTGATAGCTTTCCCCAGTGAGCTAAATGCTCAATACCAACACCTATCGGATCCTTTAGAGGTATCATTACGTACTGGAGCCTGGCAAACTGCTATCAATGTCATCAGGGCTTTTCCCCTGACAGGAATAGGCCTGGGACCTTCAATTTATCTTCAGAATGCTGACCCATACAGGGTGCCGGCTCAATATCTTCCTTTAGCACATCCACATAATTCATACCTGGAGTGGGGCGCTATGGCAGGTCTTCCTGTGCTTATTGTGTTTCTTGCTCTCCTGTTCTTTTCCTTCTGGCAAGCATGGCGCAATTGGATACGAGTTGATACGGCTACTCGTTGCTTGATCGGTGGAGGCATGGCTGCTGTTGTAGCCCTAAGTGCCAATAGCCTCAGCATTAACGGTTGGACGCTTCCTCCTCTAGCAGCTATAGGCTGGCTGATTCTAGGAACTATTACGTCCCCTTTAGTGAGAAAAACATTACCCGATAAAACTGCTAAAGATTTTCAATCATGACGACATCATTTATTAATGAAAAGAGGAAAATGTATTGATAGGTCCATCCAATCGAACAATAAAGGGAAAACATGCGCTGATAACCGGAGGCGTCGGTTTCATAGGAAGTCATCTTGCTGATCTCTGTTATCGAATTGCTGGTGTTTGTCTTCTGGTTATCCTTGTACAATTGGAAGCGCATAAACCGTCAGGCTCGCGCTCTCTCTGTTAGAGCGGTATGGAATTGATCATGGCCGTGAGCACAAATAGAATGTCGTCAATCAGTTGACGCTCATTCCTGTAGCTGCAATTGGCTCGTTTTAGGAGTTATGTCTTCTCCATTGTTGTCGCAGCGTCAGATCAAGAACCGGCAGGATCAACCAGTAGTAGAAAGCCAGGAATCGTCATCTCTTGTAGGAGAACGTGCATATGTCAAAACCAGGTAATGGCATCTCACCAAGCTCGTTGGGCTTGCTTGATGATTCCCAGTTGTTGCCTTTGTCAGTTTATCACGTCAATATGGCTCTGTCTCACAGATTAACACAGATCAATAGTGATTTAAGGGATGTTCCAAACCTGACCGATGCGCAAACAGATACGCCAATCATTGTCACGCAATATGCGCTCGCGCTCTGGAATAGGTATAGTGTTGATTACCAGGAATATCTGCATGAAGCTTTCCTAGTGCAGGCGCGCTGGTTGGTCGAGCACGAGCAGCGCATCGGAGTAGATGCTGGCGGTTGGCCGCTTGTTTTCCCTGCGGCATCATCTCACTTCGGGAAACGCTACCTGTCTGCTCTCGTGCAAGGACAGGCTCTCTCTGTGCTGACCAGGGCATATATACTTACGCGCGATACAACGTATTTGGAAGGTGCGCGTAGAGCTGTGCGCACCTTTGAACTCGATATTTTGGATGGTGGTGTCAGCACGCCGATGCCAGGTAATGGAATTTTCTTTGAGCAATGGGCGGTCTACCCAGCAGCGCATACACTGGAAGGCATGGTATTTGCCTTGCTTGGATTGCATGATTACCTCGCGTTGATAGACGACACGAATATATCAACGCTCCTCCAGTGCGCACACGATAGTCTGCGTCGCTTCTTAAATGAGTTTGATACCGGCTTCTGGACTTGCGTCGACCTGCTTCAGCGGCAACTCACTTCTCCTAACCAGCTTTTACAGCACGCTGAACTGCTCTCCGCACTTGCAATCATTTCGGGCTGCGAACACTACTTGAAATTGTCATTGCGCTGGCAAGAATATCAGCGTAAGCCACTCACTCGTCTACGTTACCGTATTACCCACTGCAAAGCGCTTTACAGCAACGTTTTCTGGAAACATATACGATCGTGGTTAATCTCTACTTCTCCGGTTTCTTACCCACTACGCGTGTGTGTTCCCATTAGCGCTTTTCCGGTAACAGGTGGTACACGTGCCGTCTTGACCAATGTAGCTCAAGTAATGAAGGATCTATGGAAAATAGAGTACATGACACAATATACTGAATCAAATATAGAGCATTTTATCATTCATAAATTTGGGAATAAACGAACAGCCCCGTGGCAATTTCCAGCTGTTTGGCTCTATGTTTTCACGGGTCTATGGAAGCTCATATCACTACTGCGTCATGGATCTGATTATCATATTATTTTGCCGCAAGATGGAGTTTTCACGGCGGCCTTTGCAGCGCTAGCAGCTAAGCTAGCCGGTGTGCGCGTCGTGTGCATTGATCATGGCAATTTGACGCTTCTTAAGAACCAAGCGTTTCGCAAAGAGCGTCTAGATGCTCTAACAAAGAACAATTGGACTCAACTTCGTATTCGACTTGCACGCTGGCGTTACAAACTGTATTGGCCCTCTCTAAACCTATTTGCATGGATTGTAGTTCGCATGACAGATCATTTTTTGATCCCCGGCATTGCTGGTGATTCAATAGAAGAGAGTTGTAGACGACTTGGACTACATCTAAGTCATGTTACACGTTTCGCAAGTATGATCGATGTCAATCGATATGCCTTACCTGACACGACATCGAGAGAAACTTTTCGTGCGACGAGGGGTATCCCCAATAATGCTATCGTCATTGCTATGGTTTGTCGTCTTGCGCCTGAGAAAGGTATAGATATCGCACTAGAGAGTATCAGTTTGGCTCTTTCTACGGTCTCTTCAGTGCAATGTGACCATGTTAATGTGATCATCGCTGGTGATGGACCTCTTCATGAACATATCAAAGAAGAGATTAGTAGGCGTGGATTAGATAATAATTGTACACTGATTGGAGAAATCCCAATTACAGATGTCGCCTCGCTCCTTGGTTGCAGTGATATCTTTCTTTACACTAGTACACGAGGAGCATGCTTTTCTATGGCAGTTTTGGAAGCAATGGCATCTGGGTGTGCAGTTGTAGCTTCGACAGAACCTGTATCAAATAGGCATCTACTTGCTGAAGGACGTGGTATTGCTGTTCCTCCAGGTAATGCAGAAAAGGCCGGTATGGCCCTTGCAAGGCTTATCAACGATCTTGATCTCTGCCGCAAGATGGGCAGTTTAGCAAGAAACTATGTTGCGATACAGCATAGTGCCAACATGTTCAGGCGAAGCTTGATGAGAGTAACATACTGGTCATCCTTAGATGAGTTTTTGAATGACGAGAGAGAAAACTGAGAATGGCCTCACCATTTGACGAACCGAGAAATCATCATGATGCCGATGGTAAAGGCATGATGCAACGAATCCAATTGATTCCGTTACCACAGGAGTCAAAGCAGCATCATGATTCCGAGAGGAGCATTGAATCTGAATTATGGTCTGGAGACCCTCCCTTTATAAATACTGATGAAGTTACGCAAGTTAATCTTCATACCATTGACAAACAATCACTTCAACAAGAATTCGATGTGTTAAATGATTTACCTCTTGATATGCAAGAAACATTGATCATCCCTGCAGTAAGATCTTCGAGTTCCGGATCTCCACTCAATGAACAAGCTTTAGGCGCAGGAGACCTTGCTTCGCATATTCGTAAACTTGTTAAAAGTTCGGGTTTGTATGCTCTGTCCTCGTTAGCTTCCCCGCTTATCACGCTTGTACTCGCACCCTTCCTGACCCATCATCTCGCGCGTGCTGATTATGGTGCTCTTGCTGTGCTGAACACTGCTATTGCCTTAGCGTCTGGAATAACTCAACTTGGTCTTAGCTCCGCTTTTTTTCGCTCCTATAGTTATGATTATGATTCTCCACGTGATCGATTGGGCGTGATTTCAACGGTCATTTTACTTTTATCGCTTATCTCGATACCCATTGCAATTGCAACGGTAATAGCGGCTCCCTGGCTGGCAATCCTCCTGTTGAACAGTCCATCTTACAGTTTCCCTTTAAGAATTGCTGGTGTGGTTGTTCTTATACAGAATCTCACAGTACCGGGGCTCGCTTGGTTGCGTGCAGAAAACCGGGCGGGCTTCTTCTCGCTGCTATCAATTGCCAATCTCCTAATAACCTTGGGAGCCTCCATTGTTCTGGTGGGTGTTATGAACATGGGAATAGCTGGTTCGCTCATTGCGATAGGGTTAGGGTACGGAATTATAGTGGTTTGCACACTGCCACTCTTGCTACTGCATAGTGGTATTCGTTTGCGTACCGATATTGCCTTGGGACTCTTGACCTTTGGTTTGCCTAATGCTGCAAATTTCGTATCTGTATGGGTACTTCAACTTTCGGATCGCTACTTGCTCAGCCATTTGACATCACTTACTCAAACAGCGAGCTACGCTGTAGCCTATAGCTTAGGTGGAGTATTATCTCCTGTGATCATTGCGCCATTCGCTTTGGCTTGGCCTGCCACTATGTATGCCATTGCGAAGAAAGAGAATGCAGCCGATATCTTTCGGCTCGTGTTCCGTTGGTTCAGCATCGTTTTGCTCCTGGCTACGTTTGGACTGTCGCTCATGAGTATGATGATCCTCAACTTATTCTTTCCCGTGTCGTATCATTCAGCCGCTCCCATTATCCCAATCATTACGACCTCTATCATGTTCTACGGAGTCTATAACGTTTTAATAGTTGGATGGGTGCAGCCTTATCAACACTTCTTGCTTATGCAGTACTCGCATTAATTGCTTATATCGTAAATCAGCGAATATATCCTGTGCCATTTGAACTTGGCCTTTTTTCCATCGCACTGTTAATAGGCATTGCTCTCTATACTGGAAGCATTTTGTTGGCACAGACACAGAAAACATATACGGCATGGGGAATCTACATTTGCGCCTTTTGTCTTTATGGCGGATGCCTTTCTTTGCTTATAAAACTATTTAGAAAGGACATAAAGTCAGAAGCACTGGAGGAGAGTATATCATGAAAGCACTAACCCATATTGGCATGCAAGCAGATAATGTTATTACCAAAGCGCAATCACCGCTCAAGGTGTGTATGCACGTTCGAGGAACTGCTCGCACAGATGGCAGGGTAATGCGTGAGGCTACAGCCCTCGTAGAAGAAGGTTTCGCTGTTTCCATTGTCGATGTTGAGCATGAACGAAATCAACCTGTGGAAGACCTTATTTCCGGTGTCCATGTGAAACATGTTTTCCCGCCAAGCCCATTTTTATTACGATACTTCAAGCCGTGGACTATTCTTAAAGCAGTACAATCACATATTTCTAGTACGTATCAATTGATAAAAATATCAGCGGATATCTATCATGCGCATGATGTGTCGGCCTTACCTGCATGTTATATTGCAGCACGGTCGCGCCGAAAACCTCTCATCTATGATGCGCATGAATTGCCTCTGTCTGAACTCGATGGATCGCGCTGGCGCCAGTTTAAAAAGCTATTTACTTACATTCTTGCTGCCATCATACCGTATTTCGCAGGAATCATTACGGTTTCACCTCCTATAGCTCGAGAAATTAGTAGGCGCTATCATACTACAGATGTGTCATTAATTCGCAATGTTCCTCCGTATCGGTTAATACCCAAAAGTGACCGATTGCGGTATCGTTTCAACCTCGGTTCAGAAGTACGTATAGCTCTCTATCAGGGTAATGTACAACCTAATCGAGGGTTAGATAAATTGATCCAAGCAGCTTCTTTCTTAGAGCGAGATATAGTGATCGTTATAATGGGAAAAGGAGTTGGAGCAACACAGGCACAGCTTGAGGCCCTCATTGCTCAAGAAGGAGTGTCTGACCGCGTTAAAATCCTTCCTCCTGTTCCGTATGCAGAATTGCTTGATTGGTCGGCTTCGGCGGATATTGGCTTAATCATCTATCAACCAGATCACTCACTCAACGTGCAGATGTGCCTCCCAAACAAGCTCTTTGAATACCTGATGGCTGGCCTGCCTGTTCTTGCTTCACCACTCGATGCAGTAGTAGATATTATCAGGACTTATGAGGTTGGACAAGTTGCTTCTTCACTTGCCCCTAAAGACATTGGCGAAGCTATTAATGAGATGCTAAGAGATCCTATTGCATATACCCATATGCGAAGTAATGCACTAGAAGCAGCCAAGCATGATCTCTGTTGGGAGAAGGAATGTCAAAACCTCATCCGACTCTATCAGAGTTTCTAGAGGGGCAAGATGCAGAGAGCATTTGCCAACCTTTGAAAGGAAACATCGTGCGTATTCTTCATGTGAACGATATGAATCAGGTAGCCAAAACCTACCAGAGTGAGCTTACAAAACGTGGACACTCCGTAAAGATATACGAACCGAGATTCGATGGTGGTCTTGCACCACTACCGATAAAGCTCGCCTTGATGCCCAGACGTATACTGAATTTCCGACATGTTATTGTTAACCTTAACCCGGACTTCTTTGACATTGTGCATATTCATTGGGCCAGCTATGGAGTACTTGTAACATCCCCTTTATTGTGCATTGCCGTGGAGACGATGTCCGGGATCGTTTGAACCAACCTCTTTTTCGTCCGATATTAACTACTATTTTGCGACGAGCCGCGGCAGTCATGTGTATTACTCCTGACCTGCTGCCTGTTGTCCAATCGGTTCGTTCAGATGTGATCTTCTCTCCAGCACCAATTGATACCGAGCGATTTACACCGGGGGAAAGCTCCCCATCAACCCCGTGGACGGTTTTGCTTTTTGCGCGTCTTGATCCTGATAAGGGTGTGGACGTTACAATAAAGGGAATAGCACGCTTCGCTCAACGTCATCCAAATGTACGTGTGCAATTACTTGATTGGGGTGATCTCAAAGGAAAATATAAACGGGAGTATGCTGAGTCCTTTGAGTTCGTTCCCACTGTTACGCCGGGTAAAGTGGAACAATTGATTCGGTCCGCTAATGTTATCGTAGGCCAGCTTACGCTGGGAGCACTAGGATTGTCAGAGTTGCAGGCAATGAGTTGTGCAAAGCCAGTTATTGCATCGTTTCGTTATGGAGAGGCATACCCAACTCCTCCCCCCTTATGCCAGGCATCAATAGCTGAGGAAGTGGTTGAACATCTTGAGTATCTTTTCCAGCATCCCGAAGTAGTGACAACGTTAGGACAAAAGGGGCGTGAATGGGTGATCCGCTATCACGACTATCGGACCCTTTCGGATGAACTTGAAAAGATCTATCGATCAATCATCGAACGTACAGGTGTATCAAATTTGTTCCAACATAAGTTGAGCAGTTACCAACCCTCAGTAGCATATGATCCCGAGGAGGCCCAGCATTAATTTTGTGGAGATAAGTCATGTGCGGCATATCTAGCATTTTTCGAAACCTGGCCATAGACATTCCTCCAGCTACAGTGGAAAGAATGACTACAGACATTAGTCATCGTGGGCCAGATGATGAAGGGGTCGTATTTCTCTCTGCTACCTCTGCAGGTGGATGGGAGCCTTGTGCGCGATCTGATGGTGAATGGAGAGTCGCTCTTGGCTCGCGTCGCCTCTCAATCCTTGATTTGAGCGTTGCAGGGCACATGCCCTTGGTCTACCAGGGTAAATTCTGGATCGTTTACAACGGTGAGGTCTATAACTACATTGAGATCCGAGCCGAACTGGAACGGCTAGGCCATAACTTCCGTTCTTTGTCAGACACTGAGGTGATCCTGGCCGCCTATGCTGAGTGGGGCACAGACAGCTTCGCACGTTTCCGAGGCATGTGGGGAATAGTCATTTTTGATAGCATTCGGAACGAGGCGATTCTCTGCCGTGACAGGCTGGGTATCAAGCCCCTCTATTTTTGGCAAGGGCCAGGTGTAATCGCAGTCGCTTCCGAGATCAAGCAATTTTTGCACATGCCTGGCTTTATTCCCCGCATACATTTGGAAACAGCCAGCGAGTACCTCCACACGGGGTATCAAGAACCGAACAGGAGTTTCTTCCGCGACATTCAAGTCGTCCTGCCTGGTAGCTGGCTAAGGATCCCTCTCGACACGCTTGTGCCTTCCACACCTCAAGACTATTGGCACCCAGAGCGCATTATGGCTTCAGTTACAGATGCGCAGGAGGCTGGTAGTCTCTTTGCAGACAAGCTACGGGAAAGCGTTAACATCCATTTGCGAAGTGATGTGCCCGTCGGCTGTGCCCTCAGTGGTGGGATGGATTCCAGCTCAATTGCCATGCTCGTCAACGAAGCGAAGCATGATCACGACCTCCCGCTGCACACCTTCAGTTGTACGTTTCCTGGTGACCCACTCGATGAGAAGGAGTATATTGATGGGGTGGTGTCTAGGATCCGAGCGGTATCGCATGATATCACGCCCAATTCAGCTGACTTTCTCGCAGAACTCAATGGTTTTGTACGCACTCATGATGAGCCTGTAGGTAGCCTCTCGGTCTACGCTAGTTACTGTATCGCACGCCTCACCAAGCGAACAGGAATTTCTGTCACCTTGAATGGACAAGGAGGTGATGAGATTCTCTGTGGGTACTGGTATTCCTATTTCCATCACCTCCGCGAACTTGCAAGGCGTGGGCATATGCTCAACCTGATCAGTCATTTCGCTGGCGCCTTGATGAAAAACGGCAATCCCACTCTCCTGGCGCAGGTCCCTGGCATGTTTATGCACTATTTTGTTCGTAGTAAGCCGACCTCTCTAGTTCGTCTCAAGGACAACCTGGTCGCAGAGAAAACGACCGTGCTGAAGAAGATACTCGCACTTGATGAGCAGGCGTGGCGCGTAGGGCAGATCCGGAGCATGTCCTTGCCCCGCCTGCTCAAGTGGGACGACCGTAACTCGATGGCGTTCTCGGTCGAAGGGCGCTATCCCTTCCTCGATCATGAGCTGATTGAACTATGCCTGTCATTTGCACCCCAGACCCTCCATCACTCTGGCTGGACGAAGTGGCCACTCCGGCTCGGACTGAGGAAGACACTTCCAGGTAAAATACTCTATCGAAGGACGAAGCTGGGCTTCGAGGTTCCCCAAGACAAATGGCTCTGTGGTCCGCTCCGTCCAGAGTTTGAGCATTGGCTCAGACAAGATCGGCCACTCTGGGAATACGTTGAACGCGCAGATGTGCAACACCTGGCAAATCGTACCTGGCAGCTCGATGGAAAATGGGAGGAGCCAGGTGAGGCACTATTCCGCTTATTCATTTTTGACCGATGGGCTGAAGTCTTCAGAGTGGTGGGATGATACAAAATATGTATAAGCAATCTCAACAGGCAGGGGGCCATAGTACTTGCAGTCATCATTGCATTGTTTCTACAGTGGATGCTGTGACTACCCTATAGCTGCGGGGATAGTATTTTTTATTCCTTTTAGGAGGTATTATGATAGATGAGCATACCTTGGGCTATAAAAACACACATCTTTTCTATCACAGAATATGCTGCAGATCTGGCGAAAAGTGGTATTCAAGTCCTTCCCGGAAGATCGGGAACCCTTTGGACAAGACATGAATCTGGTGCTATGCTACGTAGACCGACATTCCACTTGGAGTCTCCTCCTTCCGGTGAGGTCAGACAGGTCCTTTGGCAGAGTCGGGCGGCGATTGCCAGCTACATCTTGAAAGCAAATGAGAGCCATCCGGCAAACGCTTGGCTCTACATCTGCACAGATCATGCCTACGCGCTGGATAAGCTTGATCCGCCTGTCCGCCGTAATATACGTCGAGGACTTAAGGAACTGGGGATAGCAATCATTCCATCTGAACAACTGCTTGCTCATGGTGCACGGGCTTTCTGTGATACTCGTCGTCGCCATGGTCTGAATGATGGAACTCCTGAACAGTTTCGCCTATGGCTCACTGCTCTTGCAAGAATCCCGGAAGTCGTTTTCCTTAGCGCTTGGAAAGATAATGAGCTAGCTGCTTTTCTAACCATCACGGAGGTGGATGACTGGGCAGAACTGGGATGCTATTCAGTGGATGCACAGCTCTCATACCGGCCAAACGACACATTAATATACAGCGCGCTTTCCCACTACCTAGTTGAACGAAGATTTCGCGTCGTGTGTTTTGGATTGAGCTCTATCCAGACAAACAGCAACGCAGAAGGACTGCATAGATTTAAAACGAAACTTGGTTTCGAAGCTCGACCGGTACATCGCGCCTTCGTTCCCCATCCCCTCTTTGACCCGTTCGTCAACCGATTGACACTCTGGTGCGTGAAAACAGCGCTTCGGTTCAAGCAGGGGGACCGTCGTCTAAGAAAGGTGGCCGGCATGCTGGCTTACATGCTTGGAGAACCATACATTCCGGAAATAGAGGAAAGAAGCACGAACAGTGAATAAAGTCTATGAGCATAAAGATAGGCTCATCTTTAGGCGCGAGCCCTGTGTTCAGCTCTATCATTTAACATAGTCAGGGCTTTGCGAAGGCGAGAAGCAAAGACTAGAGAGGAGAAGGGAATCTATGAGGAAGTGGTTACCTAAGCTTCTTATCTTGCTCCTCATTTTTATACTCATAGCTTTGCCTATTTTGTTCACACGGTTCGTAAAGCTCCAGTCCCCAACAAACATTCCAGGCGAGTTTTACAAAACGCATATTCTTGGAGGTTTTAGCATAGACACGCCTGCAAAAGTGAGCAAGGCAGCCCATGATGGTGTACAAGTTGTCTTCAAATATGATCAACCTCCAACTGAAAGTGATCAATTAGGGCAAATGATTGGGTCATTCCATATGAAAGTGATAGATGGATATATTTCCAGTTTAGTATACTATTATGAATGCCATCGTACAAAAATATTGAGGCCTACTCTTGTGGGTCAGGGACAATATTGTCAGGATGATTCTCATCCATATCTGTCAGATCAGAAGGTACTTCTGGCAACAATTGTTACCCATTTGAAGCAGGTGAAGGATAATCAACTGATTATCGGATATTGGGTGCTTGACGACTGGGTGCAATGGGATACAGGAGGTGCACGGCAAATTCTCATCAGAATTCATCAGCTCATTCAGCAATATACTCCAGGTCGTCCAGCTATTTGCGGATTTGGAGGAAGCGTTGGCCTACATCAGGGATATGGGTGGAATGATTGGGTAGCTGATAATTTCTCTACTCAGGGATGTGATAAAGTCGGCTTTTACATTTACACTTCGTCATTACCTGATACTCCCCCCATCACATCGCCGGATGCCTATAACTGGTCAATGTCGGGAGTACTTCCCGCTATGTTCACCAGCTTGAAGAAAAGAGGCTGGGAAATCACAAAAGAGCCGCTCATTGGCGTAGGGCAAGCCTTTGGTGGACACTTAGCTCATGTGGATCGTTATTGGGTAGCACCAACTGCAAAAGATATTGAAACACAAAGCAGAAGTTTCTGTGAGCATGGAGCAACTGGACTTTCCTTTTACGCCTGGGATGATTCAGGGTTTGGTCCCACGACACAAACACCGATGAATAGTCCTGAGATAGAAACTGGCATCCGTAATGGCATAACAGCATGTAAGCAGTATTGGAGCAAGCATCCATAGAATGAGCTCCGCTCCAATACCATAGCGGCATGGAGTATTCTCTTCGGATATGTTGGGAGAAAACGCCGCTACGGGCGCCTGTGCATGCATTTCTAGTGTCGAGCTGGGAATTGATTCACAAGACGGCTGAAAAAGGTGCCATCTGGCTCTGTCCGCGCAAACGGGACAAGGCCTTGGTCTCTTTCCACGTGTGCCTGTGAGCAAGCAAGGGACCCAAAGGATTCTCCGTCAAGTCGGCTTTCCGCTTTTCCCGCGCGTCTGGTGCGACGCCTATCATGCAGGTGGACACCCCCAAAGGTTGGCTAGGCCCAGCTCTTGGGGTCCAACAAGTCTTGCGTAGTCATCCTTCTCTTCTCTCACTTTGTTAAATGTGGGGAAGAATCAGACCTGAAGGCAGGGGGCCTTTCGCCGCAAATCAGTAAATGCGAGCACCAAGCAGGGAAAGAGTATATGCTGCCAAAGCCCCCGCAGCCAGCAATAACGCTATACCGTCTACATATGACCAGCGCAACTCAGCGCCCAATATTCTCAGATGCCCCAGGGTTGTATCTTGCATATATTTTCGAATACTCAGCACACCAAGGGCACGTGCTCCTCCGTGAGCGACACCAATGGCGATACCAACAACCAACGATGCAAGCAGTCCACGGCCAAGTCCGACCATAAAAGGTAAAAGCCAAATACCAGCATAGGGGTTTCTTGTTATCAAACCCGGACCCAAGATGGTTCCCCAAGTGATAGTCTGTGCTGCTTCTGGACGTCCATCGATCCAACTGGCAGGCACTTGCCAGGTTGAACCAGGTATCAACATTGAGAAACCTAGGGATTCACCCATCCCGAACCACAAAGCATATACAAAGGCTAAAAGAGGTACCAGCAATGGAATACTATTCAATATCCCAAAAACAAGACCTATTACTCCCCATACGACAGCGGCCGGAATGATATATGCAGTAATGTAAAGGAGTCTCTTTAGCCTGTACCCTCTCACGGAGGATTCTACAGCAGTTGCCGCAGCATTGAACCCTCAAGGAGAGGCTAGCTTGCCAGCACCTACAAGTGCAGCCAGGCTTACGGAGAAAATGGCGGTCGCCAGGGTGAAATTACGGTAGCGGATAAGTAACATCGCCACCGCAAAGCCACTTATCAAGGTACCTACAGAGAGGAAGAGGCGTACATACCGCTGGGAAACCCATGCTTCAATCATGCCTCATAACTCCGTTCAAGCAGTCACAGCAGCCAAGCGTTGCATTTCCCTCTTGACATCTTGCGATGTGCTACAATGGCAACAGACGCATTGACTCAAGCATGTGCATTTCTGGCTGCTCAAACAGCCTCCACATGTACAATCGGTACAAACCTTGTACCCGTTCCCATGCTTACCTAGACCACTACACGCGACCCATTGACCTGTGGCGTGGGTTGTACAGAGACCGTTACAATCAGTTGGGACACAGATCACACAATTTGAAGGGCAGCCCGGCGTCGCAGGACAGATTCGCCCCTGTTCCGTGCAAGGCACAGGGTTGGCACCACAACTGCAGGACTTAGCAAAGGCATTTCCAAGGTCGGTGAGTTGAACAAGGGTCGTGGCTGTAACAGTTGCAAATAGTCCCTTCACGGAAGTAGCGATCATTTCTCGACGATCGAGCTTCCGCGCCAGCGATTCCGCCAGCACGCCAATCTGCCTGTCGAATTTCTCAAACATCGTAAACCTCCCAGGAAATACTGTTCTCTACGCGCCGAATATATCTACGAAACAATGAACTCCACATTGATGGGTACATGATTCCCCTTTTGCACCAAATTGCGAATGGATGCTTCATCTCCTATGACCCCCTTTGCACGAATCATTCCTTGCGGATCAATCAGATACCCAAATGGAGTAACATTTGTGCGATACACCTTATAAGATACATCCGCTCGAATACGGCTGATCGCGAAAGACGCTGTGCTGAACGCATCGGAAGCTGCAATCTGCGGCGGTTGGGAGCGTGTGACAACTAGTACGCGCATCGTTTGCCTCAATTTTGGGCTCAGCCGTTCAAGGGCACGTACCGTATTTTCACAACTGACGCATTCTGGGTCCGCAAACGCCAGCAACGTCCACCTCTCTGTGGGTTCAAAGCGAAGAGGATCGTTGGTGTCCTGTTTAATAGGGATATGGTCAAAGCTCGGGGCTTTTTCGCCGACTGTTAACCCCTCCCGTTCGGAGCCAGCATCCTTGAGTTGCTCCAGCAGACCCACCTGGCGATACATCACAATGATGAGAAAGCCCAGAGCAAAGAGGAGTGTCCACTGGCTGACGACTAGCCATAATGGTAAGCTGATATCCGCAAAAGCAACATTCATCAAGCCATCCTCTCTTTCATAATGGCAAGTGTCCTTGCCGCTTGTCCGGCAGCAGCGGCAAACAGCAGAAACCCTGCAATCAGCAGTAAGACCGCATACGGAGGAACATCAAACCGTAAGGAATAGGCATTCCAGGCCCAGAAAATGATCGCTGCCAGCACAGTCAGGAATAGACTTCGGACCAGTCCCTTACCACTAAACTGCGAATCGCTCAGCATTCCAAAGCACCTACAGGCTACCTGGAGCCTCCTGCTCAGAGCAAAGATCACTACAATACTGAAACCGCAAGTCACCACCAGCAAAGCGCCATTGACAACAAAAGGCCAGAGGCCACTCACCGTTGCAATCCCCACACCCATTTCCAAAAGGGGAATGATGTATGCCAGGCTGCGAATGAGGAACTCCCAACGAGCTGGCACTCCCAGACCGCTTACTGTGTTCGCAAAACTACGAGTATCAGCCAGTTTGGCAGCACCTGCCGCGATCAACACGGCAGCCAGTGAAGTCCTCATGAGGAGAACAATGACCTGAATCATCTCACACCACCTTCGACGAGTTACTGTCTGGAAGAGCCGCTTGTGCCATGCGCCAGGCATGAAATAACTGGGCCTCGGAGTTGACCAGTCCGACCCAGCGCACGATTCCAGCAGGATCGACGAGTAATGCAAACGGCACAACACGAACGCGGAAGCGATCATAAAAGGCCCCGTCTACAGGCACCAACGGCACTTGCAGATCGAGTCCCTGTGCAGTCATCTGACTATCTTCCCAAGGCTCCTGCGAAAGCACCAGTACTTCTAACTCCTGGTTATCCTGGGCAATATGATGCATTCCCTGAACGAGGTCAGGAAAGGCTACGAGAGAGCGGTTCGCGAAGATGAGAAATTGCCAATGATCACCGGCGGGAGTCACCCGCAAATGGCCCTCTACGTCTGGAAGGCTCCAGGATGGCACTGTCTTTCCAGGGGGGAAGCCATCTCTGGCGATGCCGATGGAACTATGGAGACGAACAAAAGCAGTTCGCAAAATTGCAAGAAGGACCAAAGCGATGAGCCCCAGCTCCAGGATCAAGAAGGTAACGCCTATCGTAACGTTCATAATCCCACCATACATGAGCTTTGAATACGCTCATCTTTAATACGAAGAATGCCAACCCCCATAGGCAATTATAGCTTTAATCAATCGACGAAAACAATTCATCAACCGATAATATGCTCTTTGACGAGTATACCCCTTTGAATTACGGTTGTCAAGCGGCTCTGTTGCGCTGATTCGTTGCGCTGATTCCAGCAAAAATCGGAGGGTCGCAATTAATTCATTTGTAGATGTCCATCCTTGATCAATGTGGCGCGCACTACTGCTCGTACATTGATCAGGATGTAGGTCAGGGTATTGAGGCGCTCCACTGAGCAGTCATTGCGCACTTTCGGGCGCTCAATGCCGAGTGTTTTGGCCTAACTGTTGATACGCTCGACCGAGGTACGCTGGGTATAGACGGACTTGTAGAGTGGGGCGCTGCGATCCAACGTCACGCGCATCAAACTCCCTTTTCACTATTGATGTCCTTGACGCATCCTTTCTTCTTGGCGACTGCTCGTGTTCGCACGTTTACTCGCTTCGTTCAGAAAAGAGCAGGGGCAGCGATAGCGCTGGACGCGATAGCAGTTGGTGTGGGCAAACTGAGAGGTCGGAAGCATCCGTAACCCCTTCACAGCAGGACACCATCAGCATCACGTGAGAAAACAGGATGGCCATGCTTGTTGAGCGGAAAGGCCGCAATGCCACAGTGGTAGGCACAGCTCTGGTGCACAAACCAGGCATCGAAGGCGGCATCGTCGGTGATATGGGTGGGAAAGAAGTCCAGGGTAACCACAGTTTGAAGATAGGGAGTGGGTCACATGAGCATGATGGCCCGTTCATGATTGTAATGATGGAGGAAGAGGTTTAGACACGCCTTGTGCATGAGCAGCGATTTTGAGAAAGTAAGCGTTTTGCGCACAAAACGAACCAAATGCTGTCGCAGCGTGTTAATCCAACGCCCCACATAAGCGGTTTCCCCGGTTTCCTTTCCCACAGCGGTGTGCTGCTCTTCTGGAATGACTGCCTGATAGGCGGCCCAAAAATCTGTGGAGTAGTGAAAGGCACGGTAGGCGGGTGGAATAGCCTCCTACAAGCGAAGACATGTCTGTTCGCTTCGATCTCCTACCGCGTAAGCAACCACTTGCCGTGTCTTGCGGCACAAAGCGATCCAGAACCAGGCTTGACAAGTCTTCTTGAGCGCAAATGACCACAGTTCATTCAATTCCGGCACGGTCGCCACTGCATCGGTGGCATCGGGCTTGATCAGCGTTTTGCTCCAAGCTGGCAGTTTTGCAGCATTTTTTTCCAGCCGATCACGGTCTGGCGGGACACCCCAAAGGTCCGCTCGAGCCCACGCAAACTGCTGCGCTCTTCATACGCTCGGAGTATATCTTCTCGGCGTTCCTGCCGATAGGCATGCGGGTTGGATGTTCTCGGCTTTACCTCTGATCCCTCTTCTGTCAAGTTGTTTCATTAATTTGTTTTTGTGCGGAAGTATGGCTCCTTTCTCTGCTCGAACAAGCCAACCTACCGCACACACTAGTACAGATTGGCGTAAATACTTCCATGGTTTAAGCCAGTCAAGCCTTTCCCTGGTAGGTCCATTTGAAAGGCTTGACCATTGTCTGATGGTAGTACTCGATGAAAGCTAACACTCTGCTCTGCAAGTCTTCAACCG